>Ga0193753_10004239_pt1 | contig 10301 bp, 3 predicted proteins | sample H1c2metaG_FD_144925 | JGI IMG/M metagenome (GOLD analysis project Ga0193753, IMG submission 144925) | Soil microbial communities from a riparian zone of the East river system, Colorado, United States - H1c2 | ecosystem: Environmental > Terrestrial > Soil > Riparian zone | place: USA: East River... | reverse complement strand
CCCTATCATGGACTTCACCCCACAGTTGGCGGTGCATGTTGTAGGGAAAGGCATTCCACAGGAGATTTACCTGCTTTATATCAATAGGGAGTTCGCCTGGTATAATGGCGCAACGGATCAGGGCAGGTATTCGTTTGCCGTCGCTCCGGGCTATACGCAGATCGCCTTTCGCCTGCGCGATCAATATATAAGACTTGACAGCATCTACCTGCAGCCTTTCTACAAGCACGATATATCCATAGACCTCGATCATCTGCCGGCAAATGCATCGGTGGAGAAACGAGATACGGAGTACACCGGTGGGGAGAGGTATCTGATCGAGACCAATATCTTTCAATTAAAGAATGATTATCGCACGACAAATGGATATGTGTGGCAGGGAAACAGGCTCATACATCTTGGAGAGCAGGGCACCCGGCTGTTGGGGCCGTTCAGCCGCGACAGCCTGCAATATTTCAAGCCAGGAAATTTCGATATCAGGTTTCCGTTCGAGCCAGGATATCAATATACGCTTTGGCCCCGGATGACAAGGCTGGAGAAGAACATGATCTTCTCCACTAATGAAAAGATCAATCTGCCCGCAGTTGAAAATACGACCTGGATACTGGGCGATACATTGGAGGACATTCCCGTCATTCGATATGAAAACAAGAAGGCCGAGGATCCGCTCCTCACACCAAACGAGGGTGACGACTGGAGGCGGAGCTCCATCAATACATCGAGGCTCGCAATAACGCTGCCGGCGGACAGCCTCTTTCTCTATGCCATACTGTATAATTCTTCGGGTGATGTGGCCACGGCCCGCGTACATCGATATGCTAACGATCGCTTCGTGGCCATTGCCCCCGGGCGATATAATCTCGTACTCGTTACGACGGGTCTTCATTTCCTGAAGGCCAACGACCTGGACATACCAGCCGGTGGAGTGTTTTGCCTTAAGTTCATCAACCCTGTTTATGAATCGGCCGACTCCTTTGTTGCATCACTCCGCGAGATACAGGCCAATGCCTGGAAGAGAAAAATGGAAGATATGTTTCCGGTTGAAAGAGAACTGAGGTTTCCAATAACAAAGGATAAAGAACCTGTTGCGCCTGCCGGCGATGCGGGGCTTACGGGAATGATAACCGATATAAAGGGAAAAGAACCGGTGGTTGGTGCCATGGTCAAGCTGAAAGGATATTCGACAAGCTCGTCGACTGGTGCGGATGGGCGATATGTTATTTCAAAACTCGCCAAGGGAAGGTTTACGCTCGTCGTGAGTATGGTGGGCTATGCGACAAAGGAGATACCCGTTGATGTACTGGATGGAATTATCATTACCGCAGATGTACAGCTTTCGATAATGGACATGGCATTGGGTGAGGTAATCGTTACGGGATACGGAATAGCCAAGAAGAGAAGCTTAACGGGTAGCATCAGTACAGTAAATGGAATGGGACTGACGCAATCATTGCAGGGTAGGGCCTTGGGTCTGCAAGTCAGTGAAAATGACTCTGCCCGCATTATCATTAGGGGCGCGTCAACTATCTCTTCGAGTTCAAAGCCGGTCTATGTTCTCGACGGCTTGCTGATGGATGAGTTGCCCGAGGGATTTGATCTGAACCTGGCACAGGTAAGCGTACTAAAAGAAAGTGCAGGCAACAGTATCTATGGCGCCCGCGGCGCGGCAGGCGTGATCATAGTAATGACCAAAGGATTTACACCACCGCCAACGAGGGAGAAATTCCGCGACTATGCATTCTGGCAGCCCAATCTCGTGACCAATAAGAATGGGAAGGCGGGTTTCTCCGTCGTGTACCCGGACAATATCACGGGATGGGAAATGTATGTGATCGGCATAGACAAAAAGAAACGCATTCTTAAGACCAGCAGCTTCACCAAATCATTCAAGCCGGTACTCGCACAACTATCGGTGCCCCGTTTTCTCGTGCAGGGCGATTCCGCCGATCTCATCGGTAAGCTCGTAAACTATACCGCCGATCCCATCGAACTCGAAACAATATTTACCATTGACAAGGTGCCGGTGTCTTCGACTCAGCAGCTTCCGGCAAATTCATCGATTACGAAAGAATTGAGAATAACGGCTGGCGCAACCGATACTCTCTCTGCAGAGTATTCGATCCGCAGCGCCGGTGGATACGCGGACGGAGAGATAAGGAAGATCCCCGTTTTTGAGAAAGGCGATGAGGAGGCGAAGGGATTTTTCCTTCCCATGACCGGCGATACAACTTTCACGTTCCTTCCGCCGGGAGAGGGTACGCTCATCCTCCATGCGCAAAGCAATACGCTGGATATCCTGTTGGATGAGATAGGTCAGTTGAAGGCATACCCATTCGAATGCATGGAGCAGACCGCATCCAAACTAACCGGCCTGTTAATGGAGAAACGCATACGGCGTTCAATGGGACAGGTCTTCACGGGAGAGAAAGAAGTACAACGCCTGCTCGACAGGTTGCAGCATGCACAACAATTCGATGGGGGATGGAGCTGGTGGCCGGGAGGAAAGACGGATATCCTGGTGACCAACTATGTGATCCGTGCTCTTTTGTTCTTGCGCAGTGATATTCCCGTGGAGTCGAATATCCGCGATGGATTGCTTTTCCTGCAGAACAGGATCGCTACGGAGAATAGATTTGACCGGCTCAATAGTCTCTTTACCATGAGCCGCGCGGGGCATGAGATGAATTATTCCCAATACCTGGATAAACTGGTCTTCGATTCATTGACCACTTACCAACAGTGGCAGGTGATAAGCATAAAACAAAATTTAAAGATGCCAATTGCCGGTGAGATCAATAAGATGCTTGCCTCGGCAACGGCGTCGATGATGGGCGGCTTGCATTGGGGCAATGCTTCCTATCGCTGGGAGAACAATGCGATGGCGACAACGGTCCTTGCCTTTGAGGTGTTGAAAAGGGAAAAAGGAAATGAAGGAGTCTTAAGCCGCATCGTTCAATATTTCCTGGAGACCCGCCAGCGGGGAAAATGGATGAACACGGTTGAATCCGCCAGCGTGGTCTCCACCATCCTTCCTTTTATAATGGAGCAGGGCAAGACCTTTACAAGTCCGCCGCGTCTAACCATTGCAGGCGATACTACGATGAGAATAGATAAATTTCCCTTCACACAAGCCAGGAAGACGGCCGGGCAACCCATCACCGTTTCCAAATCGGGCGGAGGAATAGTTTATTTCACGGCCTGGCAACGGGTGATGAATAAGGAACCCTTACCCGTCACCGAAAATTTCGTCATTGATACCTGGTTCGAACGCAATGGTCAGTCAATAACATTACTCCAGGCTGGTGAAAGAACGACGATGAAGATCCGTGTGCGGGTATTGAAGGATGCATCCTATGTGCGTGTCTCGGTGCCGATTCCCGCGGGTTGTACGTATGCAGAAAAGAAACAGGACAGCTTTTCGGAACATCGCGAGTTCAGGAAGAACAGGATGGATATGTTCGTTGAGCGGATGAATACCGGTGTATACGAGTTCGCGATAGAGCTCGAGCCTCGCTATACAGGCAGTTACCAGGTGAACCCTGCGCGCGCCGAACTCATGTATTTCCCGGTTTTGTATGGCCGCGACGGGGGTAAGCGGGTTTCGATACTGAAATAGGGTTTATTATTTAAAATGGTAGGAGGTTGATTAGTAATTGGTTTAATGATTCTCTCGTATAAATACTAGGGGTGATTTCCTAGTTTTTGTTTGCAAATAACACGGTCATTATCTACATTTATACTCCAACCGTAACCTAATGCAATCCTTTCTCAGAAGACTGAATAACATTTTTGTGCCAGGCCCCGCTGCTAAGCCGGACGTACAGGCAGCTGAGGTGGATATTGACGAAACTATCTATAATAACTACTCTTTTATCATCGGCAGTGTTTTCTCTTACTTTAATGATTTACCCCAGGAGTCGAAACGAAAGTTCGTCAAGAGGGTTCATCAATTCAGGCTGCAGAAGAAGTTCCATTACATCGGCCTCGAGAATAATGAGGATACCGCTATCCTCGTCAGTTCTTCGGCCATACAGGTCACATTCGGCCTGAAGAATTATTTGCTTTCATATTTCAAGGATATCTATATTCTCGCGGATGCCTATCATATGGACAACGACGATGAGCTCTATATCGGTCACGTTGCGCCCGATGGAATCTATTTATCATGGAAGCATTTCATCTACGGGTATTCGTATAAGAACGATGGCATTAACGTTGCCGTGCATGAGATGGCTCATGCCATATTACACAATAACTTCTTTGCACAATACGGCGCAGCCGATTCTCATTTCCGTCTCAACTATGAGAAATTCTCCAATAGCACGGGCCAGATACTGGCGGATGTAATAACCCGCCGCCGCAGTTACCTGCGCAGCTATGCATTCAGCAACATGCATGAATTTTGGGCTGTGAGTGTCGAGGCATTCTTCGAGAACCCCGAAGGCCTGAAGGAGAATATGCCCGATTTGTATGAGGCGCTGTGCAAAGTCTTGAACCAGGACCCAACCACCAAGAATAAACTTTTCTAAATCCGAACCACCATGTTAACTCTTTTACTCATCTACCATTGCCGCCGCTGGATCCTCCAGCAAAGGAAGCGACGCATTCTCGTCCCTGCCTGATCATCATTCATCTATTTCACCTGCGACAGGATCCGGGTGAATCGTTTTATGTCTGCCGCCTTTTCGATGGGCGCGTCATGAACGAAATTGTCCGTTAGCTGTTTTGCAAAATACGGCGCAAGGGAACAACCCTTTGTGCCCATGCCATTCAACAGCCCGATGGAAGGATGTACGGGATGAAAGCCTACGAATGGCCGCCGTTCGAGTGTGGCGGGACGCAGACCCGATCGGTGTTCGATCACGCGGAAGGGGATCTTGAGCCAATGCTTCAATACTTCATTCGTACTCTCCAGGAATTCCTCCGTGGGCGACGCATTCTCGAAGTCCCAGATATAACTCGCGCCCACCCAGAACATATCTGTCTCCGCGAGTGGCACGATCGTCATCGATTTCTTATATACATTATGCGGCGGCAGGCCCGGTATCTCCACGATCAGTGATTCGCCTTTGTTGGGAGCAAATGGCAATTGTTTGAAGTAGGGATTCCCGAAACTCGCGGTCCCATCGCAGAAGACGATCTTGCTGGCGTTGATATCCCTGTACCGGATTCCATTTTCCATTACCTGCAACTCATCCAGCTCAAAGGTCTCTTCCCGTAGCATACCGTTCTTCGCCAGGTATTCCCTCCATGCTGGTAATAGCGTTTCGAGATGCACGGTGTACACCGGTTTGATCTCACCACAGCCGAACTCGTAATTGAAGAGATGGTTGAAATGATTCTGTTCGGGGTATGACTGCACATGCGTGTCGCCGCTTTCGATCTTCTGCAGAAAATTCTCGCGCATGAAAGGGTTGGGGAAGAAGTCGATGATATTCCGGTGCGAGATGGCTGTAATGCCGAGTTGATGCCCGATGTCCTGGTAGGCCTTCCACGCGAAGGGAAATAATTCTTCCACCATCCATACTGTAACGAGTCGCCGCCCGGTGACGGGATTTATCAGGCCCGCTGCCATGCGGGAAGGAGCGTTCCGATAATTATCGTCAAGGACGATACAGGTCTTGCCTTCATCCTGCAGGTAATGCGAAAGGAATGTTCCGCTGATCCCCTGGCCTATGATCAATACATCGATTTGCATGGAACAAAATTATGGGCTTTGCCTATCGGGTGTCCTTAAACTTTTTATTGAATCGTAAGGTGGAGTCTTCCGCCTGCAGGTGATTGTGTCTTGCGGTGAATCGCGTTCGGGAGAAGGCATCTGCCTCATATGGCTCCATCAATGTTATCTTATGAATATTGTTGCCGACGGCATGGGGAATGCTGCCGGGATAGGTGAAGACGGGATAGCCGGTGAGATAGAATTTTAAAGTGTCCGTCCTCGCGAAATCCTGCCCGAAGAAATAGAGGCTATTGCCATAGTGAGGCTTTAATCTTGCCGGCGGCAAGAGTATGGAACGGATGGTGACCGGTTGGCCATACCGGTTCCAGAAGCTGAACGAGGAGATATTGGTGAAACGCGTGATCGAATCGTTGACAAGCTTTGTGCCCATCGAAGAATCGGGTTGCCGGCTATCGAGGATCACCGATTTATTTTCAAACTTCCATTTGCCGGAGCTGAAGAAGCTCAATGCTGTGTTTTCAGTATTTTCTTTCGGTGGAGCGTGGATGAAATCGAAGGTATTGTTCCTGTAAAGCACGAGCCTCGTTTCCTCATTGCCCTCCTGCCGGTACGAACCCGCAACATTGTTCCCGGTCAGTTTACATGCCGACAGGGCGGTTATCAAAAGGATAGAGCTGAGAAAGGGGGTTCTCATGGGGGGTAAAGCTAGAGAATTTACATCAATTAGTAAATGTGTCAGAACAATGTGCCAATTAGCCAATTTGCAAATGTGCCAATGATCCTCATTCGTAGTGTCACTACAAATCGGAGCACGCCTAAATTGGCACATTGGCTAATTGGCACATTTACAAATTGCGCCTCATTCGATCGTCACCCGCACCCCCTCACTATGCGACGTAAACTCCGGTGCATACATACATTGAATGCTGGTCACTCCATTGCTGAAGTTACCCGCCTGGCTGGCGAATAACGGATATTCGAATACATAGGTTCCCTTGCGAAGGCTACCGAAGAAGAAATTAGTACTCGCATCCTTCGTGCTTTCATAGTAGCCAAGACCATCCTGCCATTTATAGGAACTGAGCACATTCACCGGCTCGAAAGCGGCGGCACGCATGTCCTTCATGTGCACATATTCCATATCGCGGTCAACGCGTAGTTCGATCCTTACTTTTATTTTGTCTCCCACTTTCAATATGTCGCCCTCCTTCACGGGTGTAAGAACCGGCCCGCGGTCAGTATTCCTTTCCACGAATAATTTCTTCACCAGTTTCAATGGCGTTGCCGAGGAGGTGATCTTATCCAGGTCCTCGAAGTATTGCCAGTAAATGCCACCCCAGGTAGGAGAACTTGAGTTGGGATCGGGAGCGCCTGCATGACTTACAGTGACCTTGATATTGCCCATTGCTGGTTTTATCTTCTCGCCATCGATCGTCTTCTTGAAGTATCCCGTGCCTGCTTCCTGGTTGCCATCCGTCGAGCTGATGATCGTTCCACCCAGGTCGATCTTTATCTCCGGCTCACTGCTCAGCCACTGCGTTCCTCTCAATAATAGGGCATAGCAGGCCTCGGCCGTGGCCTTCGTCGACTCCCAGCGGTTCGTCTGTTTATTTTTCAATAACCAGGTACGGAGATCGTCCACGGTCTTCGTGTCCTTTCCTATCTCCTGGAACGCCTCTATCAACAACGCCTGTCTTTCGATCGGCGCCTCGTACCACCACCAGCCACGCGAAGCATCCTTCCAATACATGCCGAGTTCTTCATTGCTGAGGGATGTTTCCTTCAATGATTTCAATATAGCGGCCGGCGTCTTCGTATCACCACCGCGGAAAAGCGTGAGTGCCGTCATGCCCTGCATGTATTTGCTCTGCTGGGTCCAGGCGAGCGGTAAGCGACTCCTGAAATAATTATAAGCCGTCTGCGAGGCCGCGGCGATCTTGTATTCAGGGAAGAAGCTGCGCATATAGAAATATTGAACGATGCTGTTGCCCGGAACATATTTCTTGAGATCCGTCTTGCCTTTTACGAGGGCGTCATAATCTTCCTTCAGCTTCCTGTCGAGGTAGGGGATGGCTGTCGTCAGCAACGATTGCAGTTTTACTTCCTGCCCGGGTGCATACCCGCCGAGTTTCCGGAGATGGCCGATTCCGGTAATGATGTACTGTGTCATGTACTGATCATCGGGACCACCCTTGAACCAGACGAAGCCGCCATTGGAACTTTGCAGTTGTTTCAGTTTTTCAAAAGACCCGTTGAGTTGCCCGGTCATTTTTACCATATCGAAGAGAAGGGCGATGTTTTGTTTTTGCTGGGCTTCACTCTTCGCCTGGAGTACCCAGGGCGTTTCCTCCAGGAGAACGGCTTTCAATTCCTGGTTCTTCTGCAGGTTACTCATCAGGGCAGCCGTGTCCGTTATCTTCCATTTTTCAAAAACCTGTTTGATGCGGGGCGAACTATTCGAGATATAGGTAGCCAGTGAATTCGCGTAGTAGCGGTTCCAGGTCTGCTCGGCGCAGTCGTATGGATACTCCATCAGGTAGGGAAGGGCCTGCACGGCATACCATGCGGGGTTGGAAGTATATTCCACCGCGAGTGAATAGTGCTGCAGTGATTCGCTGTTACCCGATTTCAAGAGTTTGTCGAAACTGAAATTCTTCATGTCGTCGCCACGCATGGCGAGGGGAAGCGTTTCGGTGACGAGCATGCGATTCGTGAGAACGGGTAATGAATTTTCCTCGCCGTCGCTAAACTCGCCTGCCTTTGCAACAATGCGCCAGGTGAGAGCCTTGTTGAACTGAAAGGGGACTTCGATCGGAAACTTCACTGACTCGCTTTGCCCGGCGCCGACGGTGAAGTATTGGTTGGGGACAACGCTCTTGAAGCGGCCATCGACGGGTTCGTTTGTTTCCGCATCGAAGAGTTGGAACTCGGCCGTACCCGTGAATTCCTTGTCTGTGAGGTTGACGATCTTGGCGCTGAACTCCATCTTGTCACCTTCGCGCAGGAAGCGGGTGGGATTGGGTTGCACCATCAGTTGTTTCTGTGTCACGATCTCCTTGCTGCTATAGCCGAAGGCGAGTCCCTTAGTATGTGATAGCGCCTGGAACTTCCATTTGGTGAGCGCCTCGGGCAGCGTGAATGAAAATTCGATGGCGCCGCTGCTATCGGTGCGGAGATCGGGGAAGAAGAAGGCTGTCTCGTTGAAGTTCTTGCGGATCTGAACTTCGGCGCCCTGTGAAGCAGGGGCCTCTCCATTAGGCAGCATCCTGGGTTGTGGCACAGCGGCAGATTGCCCTACGGCATACCCTTTTATGTCGTTGATGTCATTTACTTCATATTCCACTTTTGTATCTCTACGCATGCTTGGCTGCGGCGCAGTCCTATCCATACTCTTTTCTGAAACCCCACTGATCTTTCCGGAGAGACCGAATTGGAAGGCACCCATACCCGCAGTTACCTGGAGATATTGTATGGTAGACACCAGGTAGTCGTATCTCTTGTCTAGCGTTTTATACAGCGGTCCCTCGCCAGATTTTTCAATCGATGTCATCGCGGCGAAGTTATCACTGCTCTTCCACGAGCGGGAACTATAGAAGTTGGTCCAGACGGAGGGCACCGACCAGCTATGCGGATCGAACTGATCGAGAGATGCATCGTACATGCTGGCTAATATTTCAGCTGCCACCTTCTCGTTCTTGTATCCCGTTACACGCAATTTCCATTTCTCCTCGCTTCCCGGCAGGGTCTTATCGCGGTAGGTCGCGTATTCGATATTCAATTGCTTATTAGTCCAGGGAACGGATATAGTCTGTTCGTATTGGTAGACCCGGTTGTGTTTTATGAAGAGCCAGCCGGTGCCATATCCACCGCGATCGGCCTCCGTCGCCGTGAAGTTGAACGTTTTCTTTTCATTATTGAGTTGAATGAAGGAATAGTCAGGGTTTCGCGATTGCGGGTCCATTCCCTTTTCCACCTGCTGAACTACGAACAGGTTATCGGCCGTAGTACCCAATTTTACAGTGGCGGTCTCGCCCGGTTCAATAGGGTTGGCTCCCGCAGTCCAGAGATATTGAGCGGATCGAAGTTGCTTATCAGCCTCATTGAACAGCTCGATGTATTGGATATCCTTTACCTCGCCACCGTCCTTATCCTTCGTGAATACTTCGACCATGTAGATGCCCGGTTCCAGTTTCTTGTCGCCGGTAGAGAAACTGCCATCGATCTTCGCGGAGTCGGAACGGTCGAGCACTGTTTCTCCCTTCTCCCAGGTCTTGCGGTCGCTTTCCTTATCATACTCATCATAGGGGAAATTCTTCACGTATTCCTCTTTGGACATGGTGAACTGGTCGGGGTGTTCCCACAGGCGATCGCGGATCAGCCTCTTTTCTTCTTTCAGTTTCGAGATGACCAACCGGATCTTCGACGGCTCGAATTCGCCGTTCATGTTCTCCGTGTGTATATAGAATGATTTGAGGCTATCTACCGGGAGAGTGGCCGGGATACCCGTTTTCAATAAAAGCGACTTGTAGCCGACGGTCATCATCTTCTGGCCGCTACGTGTCTCGCCATTGATGTCCATGATATCGGCATAGACGGTATAGTCGAAGACCGGTTCGAATTT
>Ga0193753_10004238_pt1 | contig 10301 bp, 6 predicted proteins | sample H1c2metaG_FD_144925 | JGI IMG/M metagenome (GOLD analysis project Ga0193753, IMG submission 144925) | Soil microbial communities from a riparian zone of the East river system, Colorado, United States - H1c2 | ecosystem: Environmental > Terrestrial > Soil > Riparian zone | place: USA: East River... | reverse complement strand
TCATTGCTTCGGACCCAGGCGTTGGAGTCCTGAAGGCAGGCTGGCATTGCGGCGGAAATCCGAATGTGCCCGGAAGCGGCGAGCCCGTTCACGTGAGGATTACGACGACTGCGCCCGTTGTGGTCGCTAAAGACGGCACGACTACAGTTGCGGCGCAAGGCGGACCGCTCGAGAATCCTGCAGGCACGTATTCCTGGAAGAGTAGTGACACCAGCGTGGTCGCGATACAAGGTTCCGCTTCCAGTGCCACGATAACAGTTAAGGGCGCCGGGCCTCGCAAAGCGACTCTGACTGTCCGGTTTACTTGTAGCTCGGTAGATCAGAACGGAGTGCATCCGTACGCCGAAGCGACGGCTGATGTTTATGTCATTAAGGTGCTGGATGTTACGAGTCAAAATGCAGAACAAATTGCTGGAGTTGGCAATACCGATATTCTGCATTTTGTTACTCCAAAAGGAAGCGGGAATGCCGTCCTTACAGCGGCCATCGACCCCGACGATAGAACCACTCGCTCATTCATAACTTGGGAAGGGGCAACGCAAGACAGCATCGATCCCCTTTCAGCCACAGTTCCAAGAGGGACAGCTAGCAAAAATATTGTTAAGATCAAGATCAACGGTAAAACCGCTAAGGAAGCACGGGTTTGGGTGGTCTGGACAGCAATTTCATCAAGCGACCGTCCGATTACCTATTCGAGCGGTGCTTTTCCAACGATTGGCGGCGGGTATAACTTTACTCACACCATTTCTCCGGCAACCATGTTTACGGACGGAGATCGGCCTGACCTAAAAGGTGCCAACGCGACCCCCCCACCTGGCGGATCTCATTGGACCGGTGATCCGTTATCTGCTGGCGCCGACCAGAAATGGGACAATTCTCGCCAAATCCGCTCTAAAAAGTTAAATCCTGCAGGCATCTCGGACGCTGCGCTCGGCGGCCCTCCATTACCTGATGCGCTGAGCTATCCAACAGATCCGGTAGAGGGGAATGATGATAGATCAACGGTTGACGAAACCAACGACCCATACGGCAACCCGGCTACGTTATCAGGAACCGATTTCCCTCAAGCTCCGATTTCAAATGCCGCCGGCTCTAATGGAGATACCTTCGAATGGCGATTCCATTTCCATGAATTCACGCGCCTTGAACTCGCGGGGACTTGGTATCGTGTTTCGGATGATTACCTTTGGCGAATCCACATCAAATTCAAAAAGGTTAGCGGAGTCTGGGTAAATGACACAACTACCAAGGCTCTCGACAATAGCGGCTTCTAGATGGTGTCAGGAGAACTATGTTTAGACAAGTTTTGGGTCTGTTCTTAGTGGGTGCCTCGTTAATGCCATGGCTAGCTCATGGACAGAACCCTGTAAAGGAGACTTCTGCAATGGGGTCTAGAGTCCTTAGTACCAAATACAACGAAGCATCTAGAGCACTTGACGAGGCGGTCAATGCCAGGGATTTGCCGGTCATTCGGACTGCTCTTCGCAACCGTTCGTTTCCTCTCAAGATTAGAGCGGCGAAGGCCTTAGCGGCCCTCAAAGATGTCGATTCGATACCTAGCTTGTTGGAAACCTTGAAGGCCAACCAGGTTGTGATGTTGGGTGGCAGCGAAACCCAGATCTTGCAAACACAATGCGATTCGACTGTGACTTCTGCGCTCGAAGCGATCACGGGAATGAAATTCAAAACAAAATCACCCGCCTCGGCCAATGAAATTGATCGTGTCATTCAAGAGAGCGCTCAGTGGTGGCGCACGAAAAAGGAAGAGCATTAGCTGCCAAGCAGGGAAGAGTAACAGCATGCTCTGGAACAATCGTTCTCCTCTTGTAATATCGGTATCGCTCGCGGGGTTTGGTGTTTGTATGTCGGCATTTGCACAGCTCAACGAGAACTGCACCGTCGCCATCCTAAACCGGACCGCCCAGGTCAAACCAGATGGTAGTTGGCATATCGACAACATTCCCGCCAACTTCGGACCGGTCCGGGCTCGAGCCACCTGCGTGCAAAACGGTATCACTCAATCCGGGCAGTCCAATCTTTTTACAATCAATGCCAATGCTGTCACTGGCTTCAACGCGAACATCGTGCTCGGAGCCGTCACCCCTATTCCAACTCAACTTACTGTTACGTCGGCTACAACGGAGCTAACGCAGCCAAACCAAACCATTCAGTTAGCGGTCGCCGGCAAGTACTCGGATAACACCACTAAAGATCTTTCCCCAGCATCCACTGGCACGACCTATGTCATCAGCAATTCCAACCTGGCGACAATCTCTCCGGATGGACTCGTAACAGCCAAGGCCAGCGGTATCGTTCTGGTACAGGCAAACAATGAAGGAACGCAAGGCCTACTTCAATTGAGCGTCGTCTTGTCGCGCGATTCGGACGGTGATGGCATCCCCGACGACGTCGAGATCCGCCTTGGCCTCGATCCCAACAATCCAGCGGACGCGCTCGACGACCCGGACCACGACGGTCTGAATAATCGGGAAGAGTACCTTGCCGGCACGGATATTCGCAAGGCCGATACCGACGGCGATGGTCTCTCGGACGGCGACGAAGTCAACAAATATCACACTTCTGGCGGATTCCGACGGTGACGGCGTGCCTGACAACGTTGAGATAGCCACGGGCACCGATCCTGGCAATCCATCGAGCTATAACCTCGCAAGCGCGCTGAGTCAAATTCGGGTCAGCCCGAGCACTTTCATCATCAACTTGAATTCCATCAGCGGTGTAGCCTTCCAACAGTTGACAGTCACGGGTGACTTCAAGCTCGGCGGAACAATCGACCTTACAGCAAAGTCCAAAGGGACCACTTACAGCTCGAGCAACCTGCAATCTTGTAACTTCGGCGCCGAAGATGGCCGTGTCTTTGGTTCTGCCGATGGCTCGTGCGTAATTACCGCTACAAACAGTGGATTGACTGCAACCGCTAACGGAACAGTGCAAAATTTTGCACCGAAGGCTTTATCTCAAATTGCCATCCCCGGTTACGCCAACAGTGTCGATGCAGCGGGAACTTATGCCTACGTCGCTGCCGGCACGAGTGGATTGCAGGTAGTTAGCGTGTCCGACCCCTCCCATCCTACGATTGCCGGATCGGTTGACACCTCGGGCAATGCCAACGATGTTCGGGTAGTCGGCAATCTGGCATTTGTCGCCGATGGCGCATCAGGGCTTCAGATCATTAACGTCAGCAATCCTGCCGCACCCGTCCTGGTCGGATCAGCCGACACGCCGGGCGACGCAATCGACGTTATGATTTTCGGAGACCGGGCATACATTGCAGACGGTACCGCGGGACTCGCCGTCATCAACATCACTAATCCAGCCGCGCCTACATTGCTGAAACAGATAGATACACCTGGTACAGCGCGCGGTGTCGATATCCTTCAGGCGTCGAACGGCTCTCTCTATGCGGTGATTGCGGACGACACGCCTTCGGTGGGGCTCCGCGTGATCAACGTCACTGACCTATCAACGGCTGGCATCGTGGCTAATTTGCCCTTACAAGGTTCACCGAAAGATCTCCGCATCGCGGGGAACCTTGTTTACATAGTCGCTTATACAGGCGGATTACAGATTGTGGATTTGACAAACCCGTTGGCACCATTGGCTCGTGGGAGTCTACCTTCTCAGTTTGTGCCCCGCGACGTTGAAATTGCGGGCAATTTCGCTATCCTGGCAGAACAGCTCTTTCCCAATGCCGTGCCGTTGGTCGATATTTCGAATCCATCCGCCCCCTTATTGCGTACGGTCATCGATTTTTCTCCCTTGGGCGACTATGCAGGTACCGGAATCGCTGTAAACGGGCCGTTCGTCTACATGACGGGAGTTTCGTTTGTTGTGTCCGTCGATAAAGGAACTACCGGGGATACCAGACTTTTTGTTGGGCAATACCTGCCACAGCAGGACCTTCTAGGTGTACCTCCGCAGGTTACCCTGACTGCGCCGCCAGACAATTCGTCCGCAATCAGAAGTTCGACCATCACGCTCCGCGCGAACGCTACAGATGACGTTGCGGTCGCCGCCGTCACCTTTCGAGTCAATGGTGTGGACGTGTTCACTGATACGTCAGCACCATACGAGGCGCTGTATACGATCCCTTCAGACGCCACGAGTTTAACGATTCTCGCGAGAGCCGTGGACTTAGGCGGTAATGTCGGAACATCGTCTCAAATTACGGTGACTGGCATCGCCGACCCGTTGACGACAGTAAACGGCCGGGTAGTTCGGGCGGACTCCAGTCCGGTATCCGGCGCGGCTGTGGCGTGCTCGAATTCGAGCACAATTAGCGCCGCTGGGGGGTTCTTCAGTATCCCCGGGTTGGCGACCATCGCCGGAGACATCACGTGTACGGCGAACGCCACGGAAAATGGGGAAACGTTACGGGGTACCACGATGGCGTTTGCACCCGTGCCGGGTGGAGTGATCAGCATGGGCGATCTTACTATCCGCGTTGGCGGTCGAATCCTGCTGATAACCGACGCTGACACGCCGTCCACAACGTCTCTCACACAAGCGCTTCGCGACGGTGGTAACGATGTCACCGTCAGACCACCGCCTGAATACACCTGGAACAATACGAACCCGTCTCTCAGCTCGTTCAATTGCATGTTTCATATGAACGGCTCTACTCCCTACAACGCATTTCCCGTCGCCGCGCAACAGAGCTTGATCAGCTTCGTTCGAGGAGGAGGGGGCTATGTAAGCATGGGTTGGTCTGGATTCGAAAGTTTCTACTACGCTCCGCTCATGAAAGATCTGTCGCTGTTCGGCTTGGGTGGCAGCGGCCAGAGCTCCGGAAACGTCACCTACACAAAGGTTCCCGCACAAGGGTCCCATCCGGTTAACTTGGGCCTCCCCAACTCTTTCACGTTTAGCTGGAACACTTTCCACGAAGATTTTGCGGCCAGTTTCTTTCCGGTTGCTGAAACACCGCCAGTCAGTATTATCAACCTCTCGACCGGCACGCCAGCCGTAGCAGTCCGGCAACTTGGATCCGGCAAAATCGTAAGGTTCAGTATCGTCGAGAACTGGAGCTCGAGCACGGGAGCGTTCGACGCAAACGTTCTCAAGTTGTTCGTAAACGCCGCCAACTGGGTTTGCCGGTAATTGAGACGAAGGAGGTCGAGCAATGAAACGGATGCTTCTACTCGCTGTCGCGCTAGCGACCGTTGGAACAGCGCAGCAGCCGCCCGCTATCCGAGAGGCTTATGCCCACGAGATGGTTGTTTCCGGCAATGCGGCTACCGATTCCGGTCCGATCACGGTGATGAACATCCAATTTCCGGCGCCGGCAAAATTGGGCTCTGGCGAGGTGGCGCCGGACGGCACCTTTGCAATCGCTGTCAAGGGGCCACTAACAGAAGGACATGGGCTTATCGTTATTGACAAAGCCGGGCGTAAGAGCGCCCGTTTTAACGTGGCGCCCGCCAGGTCCGGGGCTACTCCCGGTGAACCCCCCAAAAAATGAGGCCCTTGCTCCTGCTGCTGGCGTTGGTGTTCATCAACGGCTGGCATCCGATTGAAGCTCAGACAAAGGAGACGCGCTACATAATTGGGCGCGAATGGTCGGTGCCAAATCACCTCAAAGACGACCAGGAATGCAGCCTGCCGCTGTCCGAACTGTTGCAATACGGCAAGCTTCTTTTCGACGCCAATTGGACGGAACAGGAAGGCGGCGGACGTCCCTTAAGCAAAGGTACCGGAAAGCAGCTCACCGACGTATCGTCTCCGTTAACGGGCCGACGCTCTTTTAATCGAATTTCCGGTCCCGACGCGAACTCTTGTACCGGGTGTCACAACGCTCCTTATGGAATTAGCGGCGGTGGCGGAGATTTCGTCACCAACGTATTTGTTTTAGGCCAGCGGCTGGACTTTGCCACATTTGACCCGGCAGACAGAATTCCTACGCGCGGCAGTGTTGACGAAGTTGGGAATCCAATGTCGCTGCAAACGGTAGCCAATCTTCGGGCGTCTCCCGGTCTTTTTGGCGCCGGCTATATCGAAATGCTCGCTCGCCAGATGACGGCTGAACTTCAAGCAATCAGAGATCAAATCAAACTTGGCGAAACGGCGGAGTTGTGGGCCAAAGGAGTCTACTTCGGGAAGCTCAGCCGGCGCCCGGATGCTACTTGGGACGCAAGCCGCGTGGAAGGGTTACCACGTATGAGCATTGTGTCACCCACCCCGCTGGACCGGCCGAATCTCGTCATCCGTCCCTGGCATCAGGCCGGCAATGTTGTCTCAATCCGCGAATTTTCGAACAATGCATACAATCAACATCACGGCATTCAAACCACGGAACGGTTCGGGATCGACACCGACCCGGACGGGGACGGATTCGTAAACGAAATGACTCGCGCGGACGTCACCGCCGTTTCGCTATTCCAAGCGGCCATGGCTGTTCCAGGGCGCGTGATTCCTAGGGTCCCTGAGATAGAAACCGCGGTTTGGAAGGGCGAACAGTTGTTTTCAAGAGTGGGATGCGCACGCTGCCACATTCCCTCCTTGCCTCTTACGGACAGGGGCTGGATCTACAGCGAACCGAATCCGTTCAATCCCCCAACCAATTTACGTTCCGGAGAAGCGAGGCCAATAGTGATGGATCTCAGTAGTCAAGATTTGCCTCAGCCACGCTTTACTCCACTACTTCCGGACCGAAAAACGCTCATCGTCCCCGCTTTCACTGATTTCAAGCTGCACGACATAACCGATCCAGCTGAGCCGGCGGAGGCCGAGAGTCTCGATATGAACTGGTTCGTATGGTCGCCCAAGTTTCGTGGAGGAAATAGAAGGTTCTTAACCAAGCGGCTCTGGGGTGCCGCAAATGAACCGCCGTATTTCCATCACGGACTTTTTACCACGCTTCGTCAATCGGTTCTCGCTCACGACGGCGAGGCTTTGGGAGAGCGCCACGCCTTTCAAAAATTGGATGTCTACGGACAGGATTGTCTTATAGAATTCTTGAAGTCTCTCCAAGTGTTGCCCCCAGGAACCAAAGATCTAATCGTAGACGAGCGATTTCAAGCCCGGCCTTGGCCTCCATCTCCAAGTTCTAGTGTTGGCCGATAACCCCGCACCACACCATGTGTTCACGGTGCTCACGCGTTCGCCTTAAGGGCACGAGCGCATGCGTATCTAAAAATCTTATTTACCGAAGGCACGTATCGCTGTTGATGTTTCTGACGATGATGGATGCTAGTTAGATTGCAGAAGGCCAACTACCGGACCCGAAGCCGACATGCGAATGCTAATCGTCGACTGGCAAATCTCCGGCTAATAACAAGTGGCCCCGTGGGTTTGATAACCGCCATTTGCGAGTCCACCTATGGCTTCTTGCCGACGTTACTTGAAATCGTTTGTAGCGATGCGACGGAACGAGGGAGATTTTGAGATAATTTCAGACGCTAAACGGATATATCGGTTTCGCCTTGCGTCGAGTTGGACGACGCGAAGTGGATTTTACCTCAATGTGGCCTAGGGATCCTTGTATTTTCCGGACTTTCAAGACGATGTTGGCGATGGAGATCTGATTGCGAGAACAATAACCTTGGGCAGGCCAACGGGCGTGCGCATTTTGCTCTTATTGACACAACTTTGGTGCATATCGCTCTTGATCGCTGCTCAGGCATTGACCGGGAGAGCGGCAGAAGTAGATCCGCGCGCGGAGGTCGCCGCGGCCCTTTACGCAGCATCGGCCACCCAAGCTGCCGCAGAGCAAGTCGCGGACGCAAGAATGAGGGGGCAACGTGTCGAGATCGAGCGTCTGCAGACTCAACTCCGGGTCGCGGCGAATCAAAAGGACACTCAGGCGAAGCTCACTTCGGCGCAAGAAAAGTATGTCTCGGAACTCGCTGCGCGCGATCGGGCCTACTCGCAGGAGATCGCCGTCTTCCGCAAGGCTGTAGAGAATATTTCCTCGACTCCCGATGGGGCGGCGGCCTTGGCGCGTTTCAACTCCGGTGATGAGCCGGGCGCATTGGCGATTCTTGACGACCTTCGAAGAGCGCGGGATGCAGGCCGCAAGAAGCGGGCCGATATCGAGAGCGCGGCCGAGGGCCGACGCATAGCCGCTTTAGCGTGGGAGGCCCGTGCCAAAGGCAAGCAGAGCACGGCACAGGTTATAGCGCGCTACGCAGAGGTCACGCGGCTCGATCCCGATGTGTTTTTGGATTGGGTGGAACTGTCACGGCTATATCGGGACGCCGGAAGTTTGCGCGCTGCCATGAGCGCGGCGAAGCATGCCGCCGAAATCGCGGCCGATAACCGTGATCGCAGCATGGCGCTGGATGCACTGGGTGGTGCGCTGGCAGCGCAGGGTGACGGAACGGGTGCTTTGACTGCCTACCATCAGAGTCTAGGAATCCGCGAGGCGTTGGCAGCGCACGATCCGGCTAACATCGGCTGGCGGCGCGATCTCTCTGTAAGCTACGAGAGGATCGGCAGCGTATTGGCGGCGCAAGGCGATGGTATGGCCGCCCTGGCTTCCTACAACAGGGAACTCGAAATCCGCGAGGCCCTGGCAACGCACGATCCGGCTAACATCGGTTGGCAGCGCGATCTCTCGGTTAATTACGACATGATCGGCAGGGTGTTGGTGGCGCACGGCGACCGGGTAGGCGCCTTGGCTTCCCACAGCAAAAGCCTAGGAATTCGTAAAACATTAGCGGCGCGCGACCCGGCCATCGTCGAGTGGCAGTACTATCTCGCCGCGAGTTACAACGAGATCGGCGACTTGCTAGTGGCGCAGGGTAATCGGCCCGATGCCTTGACTACTTACCGCCAAAGTCTGAGAATCTGCGAAGCCTTGAGTGCACAGGATCCGGTCAACGCTGGCTGGCAGCGCGATCTCTCGGTGAGCTACGAGAAGATTGGCAATGTGCTGATGACGCAGGGCGACGGGGCAGGCGCCTTGACTGCTTATCGCAAAGGATTAGTCATCCAAGAGGCGTTGGTATTACGTGATCCGGCCAACGCCGACTGGCAGCTCGCTCTCTCGGTGAGCTACGAGAGAATTGGCAACGTGCGGATGGCGCAGGGCGACAGAGCGGGCGCCTTGACGGCCTACCGTAAAGAAACGGAAATCCGCGAAACGCTGGCGGCGCGCGATCCAGCCAACGCCGAATGGCAGCGCGGTCTCTCGGTGACCTATAACAAGATCGGTGACGTGCTGATGGCGCAGGGCGATCTAGCGGGCGCCTCGACTGAGTACCGCAAGAGTCTGCGAATCCGCGAGGCACTGTATGCACGCGATCCGGCCAATGCCGAGTGGCAGCGCGATCTCGCGGTGAGCCACGGCATGGCTGGCGAAGCGCTGGTGGCGCAGAGGGACGGGGCAGGCGCCTTGACTGCCTATCGTAAGGGCTTAGCGATCAGCGAGGCACTGGCCGCGCGCGATGCGGCCAATCCTGAATGGCAGCGCGATCTGTCGGTGAGCTATACCAAGATCGGCAATGTGCTGGTGGCACAGGGTGACGAGGCAGGCGCCTTGGCTGCGTACCGCAAGAGCTTAACGATCAGCGAGACGCTGTCAGCGCGCGATACCGCGAACGCCGACTGGCAGCGCGATTTAATCGCAAGCCTCGTGAAAGTAGGAATGAGCACCGGCGAGAAAGGATATCTTTCGCGAGCGCTAGACCTCGCGCTAAGTATGCAGCAACGTGGCACACTCGCGCCGCGCGACGAGGGGATGGTTGACGAGTTGAAGCGACTCGCGGGCCGATGAATAGTCACGTGCACCGGCGAATGGGCGTGAGCATTTCGCTCGCATTGGCACAACTTTGGTGTGCGTCGCTGGCGACAGCACAGGTAGACCCGCACGCGGAGGTCGCCGCGGCCCTTTACGCCGCATCGGCCACCCAGGCGGCCGCGGAGCGATTCGCGGACGACAAAATGAGGAAGCAGCGTACGGCGATCGAGCGCCTGCAGGCCCAGCTCGGGGCAGCTGCCGCCAATGAAAAGGAAATTAGGGCGCAGCTCACTGCATTACAAGAAACATATGTCACTGAGCTGGCGGCGCGCGATCGGGCCTACTCGCAGGAGATCGCCGTCTTCCGCAAGGCTGTAGAGGATATTTCCGCTACCGCTGAGGGAGCCGCGGCTTTGGCGCGTTTCAACGCGGGTGATGAACCCGGCGCGCTGGCGATTCTTGACGACCTTCGAAGAGCGCGGGATGCGGGGCGCAAGAAACGAGCCGATATCGAGAGTGCGGCCGAACGCCGGCGCATCGCCGCGCTGGCGCTCGAAGCACGCACGAAAGGCAAACAGACCACGGCACAGGTTATAACGCGCTA
>Ga0193753_10004237_pt1 | contig 10302 bp, 6 predicted proteins | sample H1c2metaG_FD_144925 | JGI IMG/M metagenome (GOLD analysis project Ga0193753, IMG submission 144925) | Soil microbial communities from a riparian zone of the East river system, Colorado, United States - H1c2 | ecosystem: Environmental > Terrestrial > Soil > Riparian zone | place: USA: East River... | reverse complement strand
CTTGCAGCCAGCGTCGCGCTGATCTGCTCAGGATCACTGGTCGTCAGCCTCGCTCGAGTTCCATCGTGATCCGCGTACACCGAGAGAATGGTCATGATCGAAACTCCGTCCAGTGCTTGTGCAGCGCCAGCAGAGCCTCGAGTGCCTCGAGATGTCGCTGCGCATCTTTGGGCGTACGTCCCCATACATTGACACCGTGTCCCGCAACCAGATAGGCCGGTGCCGTGATCCCATCGTGCTCGCGTTGCAGCTCCCTTTCCACAGTGGCGGCGAGGATCGTCATATCCTGATCATTGCGCAATACAGGCACTCGCACCGCTGTCAGATGATCGGTCACGCCGGCGAACCCTTTCTGCAATTCCCAGCCCTGCAGGATCAATTGACCTTCCGGTTCATACCGGCGACCCAGTACCGCAGCCATCGGGCTGTGGACGTGAAACACCGCACCCACGGCTGGATCGGCCCTATAGCGAGTGAGATGGAGAGCCGTCTCCGCGGAGAGATCGTTGCCGACGGGAGCCGCCAGTGAAATGACGGCGACATCCTCCGGGCCGAGCTGGCCCTTGTCACGACCGGTGCGGGTGATTGCGATCGACTCACCGGTGCGCACGGAAAAATTCCCAGCCGTGGCAGGAACCAATCCAAGTGCGGCAGCCCGCCGGCCAGCGGCGATCACTGCATCGATGGCTTCGGTGGTGGTGAGACCGGACATTACCTTTTAATGAGCGCGCATACCAAGTTGCCACCCTCTCGCCTCGCACTGAGGTGCGGGATTTGCAGTCATCGGGTGGGCGAGTGTAGCCAAGGCCGCGAGCGTCAGCGCGCAGTTTTCGATTTGGATTGTATTTCTTGCTTCGAGAAGCCTGCGGAAGGCATGTCCGCAACGAACCTGTACTAAAGTTCTAATCAGAGCGTGCAGCCGAGCACGACCAGCATCAACAGGGCAATGCATCAAAGCAACGGCGTGGTTGATGCCAGCCACCTCGTCGAGCCACGGTATACAAAGCACTGCGCCTGATTTCGCCGGGCAGTCTTTGATCCGACCAGCCGGAGACTGCTCTCGTCGCATCCGTCTTGAATCAGACCAGCCGATGTCGTAGCGTCGCCGACATGTGAACACCCACGTCCCGGGCCGCCCGACAATGGGAGCGATTACGTGCCCGAGAACAACAGGCGATTGCGCGGTGAGGTGGGGATTCGAACCATTTCAACCTTGGGATAACGATGGAGTGCATTTGATGAAAAGTGAAGACGAATTAGCTCGGCTGCAAACCAGCGCTCGAAGCCTGGTCGCCCCAGCTGTCGCGTGCGCATTGGCAACACTGGTGTTGCTGCCGGGGCTGGCTGGAGCCAAGGAGGCAGCCGGACAAAATCTCGGCGGGGGCCTGCAGCAGTTGGCAAACCCGGCAGGACTTTTGTCGCCGAGCGCAACCACCGCTGCGGCAGGGGACCTCCAGCTGACGCAACCGATGCAGATCGACGAGCGAGGCTGGGTGCTGGCGCGCATTACACTCACCGGCAAGGTGCCGACCGAGACCATGCTCGAGAACATGCGCGGCATGAGCGGCGTCGAAGTCATGGCATGGGACGCGAAAAACTATAGCGTCGAAGTGATCGAAGCCTATGTGGCGCCTGCTTCTCTGCTCAGCCTGGCGGGCCAGAAGGGCGTGCTCGCCGTGGTTCCGGCCGCCAGCCCGATGGTGACCAATGTCGGGCTCACTGACAGCCAGGGTGTAGTGCAGCATCGAGTGGATCAGATTCCGGGCATCAATGGCTCCGGCGTCACCGTCGGGGTCATGTCGGACAGCTACGATACCAACGCAGCGCCGAACAGCGCCGCGCTCGACATCGCCAGCGCCGACCTGCCCGGTACGGCCAACCCATTGGGCAATACCCAGCCGGTGGTGGTTCTGCAGGACTCGCCAGGTGGTACCGACGAAGGTCGGGCCATGCTGCAAATCGTTCACGACATGGCACCCAAGGCACGTCTCGGGTTCGCGACGGCCAACGGCGGCGAACTGAATTTCGCCAACAACATTCGCTCGCTCGCTGGACTTCCCGGCGCGCCCAGGGCGGTCGCCGGCTTCAAGGCGGACATCATCGTCGATGACATCATCTATCTGGCCGAGCCGTTCTTCCAGGACGGCGTGGTAGCGCAGGCAGTCGATGATGTTGCTGCCGCCGGGGTGGCGTACTTCTCCTCGGCCGGTAACCGCCCGGCGACCCAAGCCTATGACTCGAAGCCGCGCATCGTGCCGGCCAACGCCGCCGCCATGCAGGGCACCAACCTGAACTTTGCCAACGTCGATCCCGCCCTGTTCGCCGGCGGCTTCCACGACTTTGCCGAGGACAAGGACGTGGTCGATATCGCGCAGACCGTCGCGTTCAGCAACGGCAGCACCCTGGTATTCCAGTGGAACGAGCCTTTCGATCCGCAGCCGCCAAGGCCAGTGGGTGCGCCGCTGGCTGCGGCAGTCGGCACGGTGCCGCCGAACGGCGACACCAGTTTCACGTTCAATGGCACGGCCGGACAGCTCGTCGAGATCTTCCTCGATGCGGACACCACGACCACCGGGACTCCGAATCCGGATCTGACGTTCGCCCTGCTCGATCCGAACGGCGTGCAGCTCAGTTTCGTCGACATGACCACGAATCCCGAGTCCCTGACGATAGAACTGCCGCTGACGGGCAGCTATACAGTGCTCGTGGACAGCTTCCTGCCCGCTCAGTTCGGCGACTTCTTGTACCGCGTTCAGGAAGTCGAGGTGGTCGAGCAGGTGCTGTCTGACTACAACCTGCTGTTCTTCACGCCCGCCGGTGCCTTCGCCGGCGCGTTGACCGAACAGAATCTGTTAACGAATCGGCCGCTCGAAATCGGCTCGTTCCCGACGGCAACCCTGCAGATGGTGATTGCGCGGGCCAACACGCCCAGCGGTCGCAATCGCAATGTCGCAGACCGGTTTCGGTATGTGGGATTCGGCAACGTGAGCCCGCAGGAGTACTTCAGTTACCTCGGCCCGGTCACCTACGGCCATAACTCGGCGCAGGGCGCCATGGGCGTGGCGGCCTATCCGTTCTTCGCACCATTCGTGCCCGAGGCCTTTACGTCGCCAGGTCCGTCCACCATCTACTTCGACAAGAACAACCGGCGTTTCCGTAATGCGCAAATCCGTCAGAAACCAGACCTGGCGGCCATGGACGGTGCCAACACGACCTTCTTCGGCGGCGATTCAGCGGTCGATCCTGACGCCTTCCCGAACTTCTTCGGCACCAGTGCCGCGGCACCGCATGCGGCAGCCATTGCAGCGTTGGTGCTCGATGCGGCGGGAGGCCCCGGCAAGGTCAAGCCGTCCAAGATGCGCGAGATCCTGCAGGATAGTGCGTTCCGCCACGACCTCGATCCCTACTTTTCCTCGGGGTTCGACTTGTCGCTGGGCAACGTGCTCGCCATCAATGCAGCGGCTGATCCGAATGCAATCAGCCAGTTCGACCCGAATGTGTTCACCGTGACGCAGTTCGGCATCAGGCGTCTGCAGAGTCTCTCCATCAACGGCGTCGGTGCCGATCCCACCAACGCGCCAGGCGCCATCGTGTTCGACAACCGCGCAACGCCACTGCCCGCCCCCGGCCAGCCGTTCGTGGTCGGACGCACCATTGGCCTCAGTCCTGGCGACGTCACGGGCACCTTCTCGCTGACGGCAGATCCGCCGGGCGTCGCGGGACAATTCAAGCAGTTGGATATCAGCTTCCTGCCCGGCACGTTCGGCAGCGGCGACCTGCTCTCCTTCGGGGTCGATCGTGATGAGGCTGACGTAGCGGGCCCGGGCGGCGCTGCAGGCGGCAACTCAGCTGATTTGCTTGGCGGCGGCGTGCTGATTCCATCAGGCCAACTCCTGCCCGGTGGCGCCAGCTTCTTCGGCACCTATGAAGGTGGCACTACTTTCAAGGGTGAGTTCTTCAACCTGCTCGGCAGGGGCTACAGCCGCCTCGATGGCTACGGCTTCATCAATGCCGAGGCGGCGGTCAAGGCGGTTTCCAAGAAAAACAAATAATCGACTTCGATTCTCGGGGCTGATGAAGGGCCCGCATCGCTTGCGATGCGGGCCCTTTTCTTTGGGGTGCCGATTGAGGTAAACCAGGGCAATGCCCGATGCCGATCTCTAGACTCATGATGGAAAGCAAGCCATGCACAGTCACGTTCGCCGCCTGTTGATCGCGGTGCTGCCACTGCTGGTGTTCGGCGTTGCACCGGTGCTTGCCAGTGAGGCGTCCGACCGCGCTGCGCTCGAAGCGGCGGCGCAGGGCTGGGTCAAGGCTTTCAATGCACGCGATGCCAACGCTCTCGTCGCCCTCGCAACCGCAGATGTGGTGCTACTGGACCCGAACCTTGCACCAGTGAGTGGCCAGGCGGCTGCCCGTACCGCTTGGCAACGAGCAGTGGCTGTTGCTCAGGGCCAAGTCACGGCTGCCACCAAGGAGATCGTGATTGCAGGCGATGTGGCATGGAGACTGGGCGCCCTCACACACACGCTGCCGAATGCAGCCGTGGCAAGCCGCGGCCAGTCCCTCGAAATCTGGAAGCGCGTCAACGGCAGTTGGAAAATCCACCGCCAGATGTCATCGAGCATTCTGGCCCCGCCACAGCTGCCACGTCCCCCGCTATCCGAGCCGGTGCTCGATGCGCCGCGCAACTAGCGGCCGCGCGCTGTCGGGGCCGCGTCAAGCGCAGTGAGTCAGCTGGTTTTAGCAGGTCGGATTTGGTGCAGAATGCCGCGGGCTGGCATATCCGGGGGGGGCTCATGATCGGACGGGCAGCTGGTTGTGCTTGTTGGATGGTGCTGCTGATTTCAGTTTTTACGGTGAGGATAGCGGCCGCGCAGGAGAGCCAGGAGCAGGAGGCCGCACGTCTTCAGGAAGAGGCGCAGAGGCTTCAGGACAGTGGCCTGTACCTCGATGGCATCAACATGGCAAAACGTGCGCTTGCACTGCGAGAAACGGCTCTGGGCAACGAGCACCCGGACGTGGCAGCTTCACTGCAGACTCTGGGAACACTCTATTACGGAGCGGGCAGGTATGATCTGTCCGAGTCTGCCGATCAGCGTGCACTCACCATTTGTGAAAAGGTGCTGGGCCCCGATCATCCAGATACCGGCAAGGCGCTCACGAACCTCGGCCGTTTGTACGTCCACACCGGTGCTCATTCGAAAGCCGCGCCGCTCTTGCAACGCGCACTGGCGATCAGTGAGAAAAGCCTTGGAGAGGAGCATATCAATACCTCCAAAGCACTCGTAGCTCTTGCCAATCTATATGTCCAAACGGCCGCGTACGAGCGTGCCGAGCCCATGTACAAACGTGCCCTGACCATCCGCGAGCACCTGTTCGGTGCTGAGCACGTAAGCACAGCCTCAGTCCTCAATCGCCTCGCCAACATGTACCAACTCATGGGTGCCTACGCCCGAGCCAAACCGCTGTATCAGCGCGCCTTGGCGGCCTACGAGAAAGCCGGCGGTTCGGAGCACCCTGAGGCCTCCTACCCAATGGGGAATCTTGCTGCTCTGTATGCATCCATCGGAGAGTACGTCGAGGCCGAGACGCTCAACAAACGCGCCTTGGCAATCCAGGAAAAGAAGCTCGGTCCTGAGCATCCGGACACTGCCAGGTATCTGATGAATCTCGCCGTTCTATATATGGACACGGGTGCGTACAGCCAAGCTGAACCACTGCTTCGACGTACCATTTCAGTCCAGGAAAAGATACCGGCGTTGGCGCCTGAGGATATGGCGAACTCACTGACCAGTCTGGGGACCCTGTATGCATGGATGGACCGCCCGACGCAGGCCGAGCCGCTTTACCGACAGGCCATCGCGATGTTCGAAAAGTCGCTGGGTGCCAAGCATCCCTCTACAGCCGTTGCTGTTGCCAATCTTGGCGATCTGTATCGCGAGATGGGTGCCTACGACCGGGCCGAACCGCTGGTCAAACGATCCATCTTCATAAGAGAGGCGACGCTCGGCCAGGAACACCAGCTGACAGGTGCCGCCATCTATCAACTTGCAGATCTCTACTACGACACCGGAGCCTACGACAAGGCACAACCGCTCTACCGGCGCACGTTGGCCATCTATGAGAAAGCGCTAGGTCCTGACCATCCCAGGACCGCGGGTGCATTCAGATCGCTGGCAGTGCTGCATTGGGCGCGTGGTGAGTCGCAGCTGGCGTTGTCATTGCTGCAGAGAGCCCAGCGCATTCAGGCGAATAATGCCGAGCGCTTCCTGCTATCTGGTTCCGAGGCTCGCAAGCAGGAGTATCTGCTGACGCTGACCGATCATACGTTTCTCGATCTTTCCTTCGCGATGTCAACACCGGGAACGGCCGCCACCCAGCTGGGCTTGACCAGCGTATTGCAGCACAAGGGCCGAGTGCTGGATGCGGTGTCGGACAATTTGGCTCGACTACGCCGCAGCGTCGCACCGGTCGATCAGGCGCTGCTGGAACAACTGGCAGACGTCGCTGGTCAGCTGTCCGCGCTGACCTATGGTCAAGGTGCGAATTTGTCACTCGAGCAGTATCGAGAGCGATTGGCGCAGCTATCCGCACGACAGGAGCAACTGCAGGCCGACCTCGCCAGCCGCAGCCGTGCATTCAGCCGCGAAGTTACACCGGTGACGGTAACTAACGTCAAGGCGGCGATTCCCGTCAATGCGGCGCTGGTGGAGTGGTTCCGCTATACGCCATTCGATCCCAAAAAGAGCCGCACGGCGCGTCGCGGCTCACCGCGCTACGTTGCGCAGGGGGTGGATGCATTGGTGCGACGCTGGCGCGTCGCCCTCGCAGATCCCGCCAGCAGTGATGTCAAGCAACATGCAGCGGCCCTGTCCGCGAGGCTGCTGGCACCGTTGCGTATCCACTTGCGGGGTGTGCAGCACATCTTGTTTTCACCGGATGGTGAGCTGAACCTGGTGCCTATGGCCGCGCTGTTGGACGAGTCGGGCGCGTACCTGGCGGAGCGCTTCGATGTGAGCTATCTCACCAGCGGGCGCGATCTGTTGCGCCTCGCGTCCGAGTCGACTCCGCTGGCCAATGCCGTGGTCGTGGCCGATCCGGACTACGGCAAGCGCGGCGCTGTATCGCGAGCGGAGCCGACCCTGCAGCCGCAGCGTTCCCTGGATCTGGACCGCAGTGGATTGGTGTTCAGGCCACTGGCCGGTACGGCACTGGAAGCGCAGGACCTCAAGGCCTTGCTCAAGCTCGACGAGGCCAGCGTATTGCTGCGCCGGGATGCCTCCGAAACCAAGCTGAAGCGCCTGAAAGCTCCTCGCATCCTCCACATCGCCAGCCACGGCTTCTTTCTGAGCGATCAGCAGCTCACTGCCGAGGTGACCAAGCGACGCGGCTCGGACTCAGCGCCCCTAGCGCCGAGTGAAAACCCGCTGCTGCGCTCCGGGATCGCGTTGGCCGCTGCCAACGAACGCGGGTCCGGTGACGACGACGGCATCCTGACTGCGCTCGAGGCAACGCAGCTCGATTTGAGCGGCACCGAACTGGTAGTGCTGTCGGCCTGCGACAGCGGGGTGGGCGAAGTTCAGAACGGCGAAGGCGTCTACGGACTGCGCCGCGCACTGGCACTGGCCGGCGCGCAGACACAGATCACCTCGCTATGGAAAGTGTCCGACGACGCCACCCGCAGCCTGATGGTCGACTACTACCGACGCCTGCTGCAGGGCGAAGGGCGCTCCGAGGCTCTGCGACAAGTGCAACGCGCCATGCTCTCCAGCTCGACCTTCTCGCATCCTTACTACTGGGCCAGCTTCATACCGATCGGCAGCTGGAATTCTCTACCCCCCGGAAAGCAAGGCTCCATCAACTGATCCCCGACCATGCGGGTGTTGAGCGTTTAACACTGAGGCGAAGAGTGTCAGCCAGCGACATACAAGCTAGTGGCGCTTCGCCATACAACAAAATACACTCCGCGTCGATACCTGTTGTTGCCGTGTCAAGGATGACTCAGTAGATTTGTCTGCAGGTTTGGTTGAGACACATACAGCAAGCAGGGGGACGACCATGAAACGACGATGGCTGACGTTTGCATTGATCGCATCGATCGGCGCCAGTGGTTTGGGTGCGCACAGCGATGCGGCAGCACCCGCGGACGGTGAGCAATTCGTTGCTGCCTGGTCCGGAACCTGGGAAGGCGGCGGCTCCGGCAAGTTCGACATGAAATTCGAGCGCGCTAGCGATGGCGCGATCACGGGCGACGTGCTGGTCGGCACCGACGGGGGCGACTACACAGCGAAGTTCGATACCATTTCCTTCACTGGCGGCAAGATGAACGGCCGCTATCCATACCCACTCGATAGTCAGGGTGAAATCATCATTGAAGGTAACTTCGATGCGGCTGCGGCTACGGGGACTTGGGCGCTGGTGCAAAAAGGTACCACCCAGGCATTCATCAATGGCACGTGGAGCGTGCGCAAGAAATGACGCTTGCAGCGAGGGACATCTGAGTCCGGAAGATTCCCTCGCAATACCGCCAAGGCCGTGGCAGAGAGTGTGGAGTCGGGAGCAAGAGTTCGAGGGCTTACGGACGCGAAGCTCAGAGTCGGAATGCTGGACTCTGTCTCCCGACTCCCTACTTACTCTTCCGCCCTTTGCGCGCTTTGCGAGAGACATTCTGAATCGCGTTCGGAATTCTTGTGCTGGGCCGGTTCTTTGGCAATCACGGGCAATGATCGAGTGTGAGATCTCTTGATCAGGAGAAGAGGCAAGGCCGGAAAATCTTGGCAATGGCCCGACTGACAGCCGCGAATTGTATACCGGCCGAAACCTATATCGCTTCGGCCGGCGCAGCCGTATGCCAGATGAAGATACCTGCGATGGCCAGGAAGACGCCCACAGCCAGACCCACCATGGCGACGGTGGCTTCATCCACCCAGACATGCGGCCCAAAGACACGCAGCACACTGGTAGCGTCATAGGCCACCCAAGCCAGCAACCCGAGACCGACGACAACCAAAGCTGAGGCGCAAGCACGCACCAGTGTTCTCATGTGCCATCTCCCAATGACCTGAATCAATCGCCGCATTCTGGCGGCGCCAACGCGCCTGTGTTTGGACCGGGGCGTCGCTTCGAGAGTTGCATTGGGAGGGTTGTTTTCATCTACAACCGCCGCTTCGAGGCCATGCAGCTGATCGGCGTGTACGCAGCCGAGGTGACGCAGAGCCAGCTTCGGCTCGACCCGCTGAGCACTCGGAGCACCGCTGGTGTTCCTACGAAGAAGCACACAGCCTGGTGACCTATCGAGGCCTCAAGGAGGGTCTGCGCTCGACGCGCGAGTACGTCACTGGTCTGCCCACGCCGGCAGCGGAGCTGCGGTTGTTCTAAGGACGTTACTTCCTGTTATCCAGTCCAGCCTGTCATCCTGTCTATTCCCTGCCTCACGCGAGCAACCAGAACTCCGCCAGCCCGCGAAAACTCGGAATCGACCGATACTTGAACCCCCGCGGCGACATGCACAGCTCAGGGAAGCGGGCCAGCAGCGTCGCCAGCGCCTCCTGGGCCTCTACTCTGGCGAGCGGTGCGCCCAGGCACAGGTGCTTGCCACCGCCGAAAGACTGGTGCTGGATATCCTGGCGTTCGATGTCGAAACGCTCGGGATGCGCATTGACGGTGGGGTCGTGATTTGCCGCCGCCAGCGACACCGTGACGCTGTCGCCGACGTGCAATGGACAGCCGCGCATCGACATCGCACGCTGCACGTTGCGTCCGGCATTGGTCACGGGTGAATCGAAGCGCAGGATTTCCTCGACGGCATTGGGCATCAGTTCGGGGCGCGCCCGCAGCTTGGCGAGCTCGTCCGGGCGCTCGAGCAAGGCCTTGACCCCATTGCCGATGAGATCCGTGGTGGTGACGTTGCCGGCCACCAACAGCAGGTTGCATTGCATGATGATCTCGGCGTCGGTCATGCGATCGCCGGACTCTTCCGCACGCAGCATCGCCATGATGAGATCCTCGCGCGGAGCGGCCCGACGCTGATCGATCATGCGCTGAAAGTATCGGTTGAGCGCCTGCTGCGCTTCCGACCCCGCTGCCGATTGCTCTTCGGTGCGAAATGGATTGAAGAACGTCGCGACCGCAACATTGGACCAGCGCTTGAAATCCTCGCGATCGTGAGTGCTGATGCCGAGCATCTCGGCGATGACGATCACCGGCAGCGGCCCGGCAAAGCTCGCCATCAGGTCGAACTCGGGGGTGTGAATCTCGGCGAGCAGGCTGTGTGCGATCTCGCGCATGCGCGGCAGACGC
>Ga0193753_10004236_pt1 | contig 10302 bp, 5 predicted proteins | sample H1c2metaG_FD_144925 | JGI IMG/M metagenome (GOLD analysis project Ga0193753, IMG submission 144925) | Soil microbial communities from a riparian zone of the East river system, Colorado, United States - H1c2 | ecosystem: Environmental > Terrestrial > Soil > Riparian zone | place: USA: East River... | reverse complement strand
GGGTACGTTCGGCATCCTCGCGGCGTTCGGCTTCTCCATCAACACGCTGACGATGTTCGGCATCGCCTTGTCCATCGGCCTGCTGGTCGACGACGCCATCGTCGTCGTGGAAAACGTCGAGCGCGTGATGCGGGAGGAGGGGCTGCCGCCACGCGAGGCCACGCGCAAATCCATGGACCAGATCACGGGCGCGCTGGTCGCCATCGCACTGGTGCTTGCGGCGGTCTTCGTGCCGATGGCCTTCTTCGGCGGGTCTATCGGCGTCATCTACCGCCAGTTCTCGATCACACTGGTGTCGGCGATGAGTCTGTCGGTGCTGGTCGCGCTGGTGCTGACTCCCGCTCTGTGCGCCACGATCCTGAAGCCGCTGCCACCGTCGGGCCACGTCGAACACACCGGCTTCTTCAAGTGGTTCAACAACCGCTTCGACGCCGGCCGCGACCGGCACGAGCGCGGGCTCGCCGCGATGCTGCGGCGCCCCGGCCGTTCAATGCTGGTCTATCTGGGCATGGTTGCCGTGGTCGCCTTGTTGTTCGGCAGGATTCCGACGTCGTTCCTGCCGCAGGAAGACCCCGGCTTCATGTACGGCCAGGTGCAGACGCCGCCGGGCGCGTCGAAAGAGCGCACGCAGCTGGTGCTCGACCAGGCCCAGCAGTACCTGTCTACCCAGGAAAAGGATTCGGTCGAGGGCGTGTTGACGGTCGCCGGGTTCAACTTTGCCGGCACCGGCCAGAACTCCGGCCTGTTGTTCATCAAGCTGCGCGATTGGGACGAACGCACCGATAACTCGCAGCAGGTCGGCGCCATTCTCCAACGCACCAACAAGTACTTTTCGACCATCAAGGAAGGCAACGTGATCGCCGTGCCGCCGCCGGCGGTGCTCGAGCTCGGCAATACCGCGGGCTTCGACATGATGCTGCAGGATCGCGGCGGCATGGGCCACGACGCCTTCCTCGCCGCGCGCAACCAGCTGTTGGGTGAGGCCGCCAAGAATCCCGTGCTCGCCGGGGTGCGCCCGAACGGCGTCGAGGACGCGCCGCAGTTCAAACTGCAGATCGACCGCGAGAAGGCGAGCGCGCTCGGCGTGTCGATCACCGACATCAACCAGACGCTGCAGACCGGCTGGGCGTCCACCTACGTCAACGATTTCATCGATCGCGGCCGCGTCAAGCGCGTGTACGTGCAGGGCGACACGCAGTCGCGCATGCAGCCCGAGGATCTGAACCGCTGGTACGTCCGCAACAAGGACGGCGGCATGGTGCCGTTCTCCGCGTTCGGCACGGGCGAGTGGACCTATGGCCCGCAGAAGCTGGTGCGCTTCAACGGCGTGCCCGCGTACCAGATCCAGGGCGCGCCCGCGCCGGGCCGCAGCTCGGGCGAGGCGATGGACGCGATGGAAGAAATCGTGGCCAAACTACCCGCGGGCACCGGGTTCGAATGGAATGGCCTGTCGTACGAGGAAAAGAAATCCGGGTCGCAGGCGCCGCTGCTGTATGCGTTGTCGCTCGCCATCGTGTTCCTGTGTCTCGCGGCGCTGTACGAGAGCTGGTCGATACCCGCCACGGTGCTGCTGGTCGTGCCGCTCGGCGTGCTGGGCGCGGTGCTCGCGACCCTCGCGCGCAGCCTCACCAACGACGCGTATTTCCAGGTGGGCCTGCTCGTCACCATCGGTCTTGCGGCCAAGAGCGCGATCCTGATCGTGGAATTCGCGAAGACGAATTTCGACCATGGCATGAGCCTTACCGATTCCGTGATGCATGCGACCAAGCAGCGCCTGCGCCCCATCCTCATGACATCACTCGCGTTCATGTTTGGCGTGTTGCCCCTGGCCATCGCGAGTGGTGCCGGGTCCGGCGCGCAACATGCGGTCGGCACCGGGGTGATCGGCGGCATGCTGGCGTCGACCTTCCTCGCGGTGTTCTTCGTGCCGGTGTTCTTCGTGGTGGTCCTGCGCAGATTCAAAGTGGCGCCCGTGACCATGAAAGTCGACGAGGCGACCGCGGACTTGCCGTTCTCGGATCAGGACCGGGCGGGTGCCACGTGAGCATCGTGAATCTCACCCGCAACATCGCGGTGCTTTCGCTGGCCGCGCTCGTCAGCGCCTGCACGCTCGCGCCGCGTTATCACCAGCCGGCCGCTCCCGTGCCGGCCGCCTTCGAGGAGACCGCCGTGCCGAACGCCGAGGCCGCGGCGCTGCCGGCCGCGGAGATCGGCTGGCACGAGTTCTTCCCGGATCCCGAGCTGCAGGACCTGCTGCAGCGCGCGCTCGCCAACAACCGCGATCTGCGCATCGCCACCCTGAACGTCGAGGCTGCGCGCGCGCAGTATCGCATCCAGCGTGCCGACCTGGTGCCGGCCATCGACGCGCAGGGCACGGCCAACAATCAACGGACACCGGCGTCGCTGTCGTCCACCGGCGAGAGTGAATTGACCCGCAGCTATTCGGCGGGCCTTGGGGTTTCGGCGTTCGAACTCGATCTGTTCGGCCGGGTGCGCAGCCTGCGCCGCGCCGCGCTCGAGGATTTCTTCGCGCTCGCGGAAAACCGCACCGCGGCGCAGTTGCTGCTGGTGTCCGAAGTCGCCAATGCCTGGCTGACCCTGATCGCGGATCGCGAACTGCTGCGGCTGGCCGAAGGGACCCGCGACAGCCAGCGCAAGTCTTTCGATCTGACCAAGCTGCGGTTCGATTCCGGCGTGTCGAGCGAGATCGATCTGCATCGCTCGGAGATCACCTGGCGCCAGGCCGAGGTCGACATCGCCGCGCAGACGCGGCGCGTCGCGCAGGATCGCAATGCGCTGGCATTGCTGGTCGGCGAGCCGCTGAGTGCGGAGACGGCCGGCGGAGCCCACGCCATCGATGACCAGACGTTCAGCAAGGCGTTGCCCGCCGGGTTGCCCGCCGAATTGCTGGTCCGCCGGCCCGACGTCCGCGCCGCCGAACACGCGCTCAAGGCCGCCAACGCGGATATCGGCGCGGCGCGCGCCGCGTTCTTCCCGAGCATCGAGCTCACCGGCTTCTATGGCAATGCCAGCGACGACCTGTCGGCGTTGTTCCAGTCGGGACACACGAGCTGGAGCTTCGTCCCGCAGTTGCGGCTGCCCATCTTCTCGGGCGGCGCCAATCTCGCGACCCTGAATCTCACCAACGTCCGCAAGCGCATCGAGATCGCGAGCTACGAGCAGTCGATCCAGGTGGCGTTCCGCGAAGTGGCCGACGCGCTGATCGCCCGCAGCACGCTCGACGACCAGCTGCGCGCGCAGGAAGCGCTGACGCGCGCCACGGAGAACAGCTACCGGCTGGCGGACGTGCGATACCGCGGCGGAGTGGATAGTTACCTCGGCGCATTGATCGCGCAGCGCGATCTGTATACCGCGCAGCGCGCACTGATCGAGACGCGCCTGGCCGGCGCCACCAACCGCGTGCAGCTGTACCAGGCGCTCGGCGGAGGCTGGAAAGAGTAGGGGACTGTCCCCCTCTTCGTTCGCTGACTTTTCCGAGGCAGCTCTCTTTTTGCTGCAACGGCCACCCCCTCAGTGCCACCCCTCCCGGCGTTGATCGGCCGTTGCAGCAAATAGAGAGCTGCCTCCCGACCAGATCGCTGGATCGCGGTGAGACTGGCGCTGCCGCCGAGCAATGCGCGGCGCGAAAGGTGCATGAGAACCCCTGTTTTCCTTTGCCTGAAGCGGTTGGATGTGGCCCGAGGCTCGACGGATTAAACGGGGCGAGACTCTAGACGTGCGCGTTTCCTAATAACCCAGCGCAAGCCCGGTGTTACGGCGCGGATCGATCGCGCCATAGAAGCGATTGCGGCCGACCGGCTTCGCATCCAATGCCGGCGCGCCGATGAGAATCGCCGCGACATGATTCTCCGGCTGCGGCACGCCGAGCTTGTGGCCCATGGCGCCGAGGATGCGGCGCGTATCCGGGCTCAACGCGCGTGCTTCGACGAACGTGGCTTCAGGCTGCCACTGCTGGTGGATGCGCGGCGCGTCCACGGCTTCCTGCAGATCCATTCCGTAGTCGATGACGTTGAGCATCGTCAACATCACGGCGGTGATGATGCGGCTGCCGCCCGGCGTGCCCACGATCATCCACGGCTTGCCGGCGCGCGTGACGATGGTCGGCGTCATCGAGCTCAACGGCCGCTTGCCGGGCTCGATCTTGTTGGCTTCGCCCTGCACCAGCCCGTACATGTTGGCGACACCGGCTTTCGCGGTGAAATCGTCCATCTCATCGTTGAGCAATACGCCGGTGCCCGCCGGCATGACGCGCGCGCCGAACCAGTCGTTCAGCGTGTAGGTGACGGCGACCGCGTTGCCGAAGCGGTCGGCGATGGAGTAGTGCGTGGTGTGTGTGCCTTCGGTCGCGGCGATGCCGGGCGCGAGCGTGCCCGAGTTGCCGGCGCGCAGCGGGTCGATGCCGGCGCGGATCTGTTTCGCGTAGTTCTTGTCGAGTAGTTTGTCGAGCGGATTGCGTACGAACGCCGGGTCACCCAGCAGGTTGTTGCGGTCCACGTAGGCATGGCGCATCGCTTCGATTTCGAAGTGCACCGCGCGCGCGGAGCCGAAGCCGTAGTCGCCGAGCGGGTATCCCTCGAGCACGTTGAGCATCTCGCACAATGCGACGCCGCCCGACGAGGGCGGCGGCGCGGCGACGACCTGAAACCCGCGGTAGTCGCATTCGACCGGCGCGAGTTCGCGTGTCTTGTATGAATCGAAGTCCGCCTGCGTGAGGATGCCTTTGCCGGCGCGGCTGGCCGCGAGTAAGGCCGCGGCCGTCGCGCCCTGGTAGAAGCCGGCGCTGCCGGCACGGCTGACGTTCCGCAGGGTTCGCGCCAGGTCCTTCTGCACCAGCCTCGAGCCGGCTTCGAGCGGCCGGTTGCCCGTGAGAAAAATCGCCGCGCTCGGTGCGTCCTTGCGGAAGTCGTCGGTCGCTTCGTGCAGGATGTCGACGTCGCCCTGGTCGAGCAGAAAGCCTTCTTCGGCCAGCCGGATCGCGGGCGTGATCAGCTGCGCGCGTGGCAGCGTGCCGTATTTCTCCCGCACGTACTCGAGTCCGGACACCGTGCCGGGAACCGCGACCGCGAGATAACCACGCGTGCTGAGATCGGGCACCACGTTTCCCTGCGCATCGAGATACATGTTCGCGGTGGCCGCCAGCGGCGCGACTTCGCGGAAGTCGATGAATGTCTTGCGGCCGTCCGCGAACTGCACGGTCATGAAGCCGCCGCCGCCGAGATTGCCGGCGGCCGGGTAGACCACCGCCAAGGCGTATCCGACCGCAACCGCCGCATCCATCGCCGTGCCGCCGCGCTTGAGCACGTCGACGCCGATGCGCGTGGCGTGTTGCTGGGCGGTGACGACCATTCCGTTCTCGGCGGCGACCGGAACGGGGGAGGCGGCGTGGCAGGTGTGGATGCACAGCAGGGCAAGGCCGAGCCAACGCGACTGAGTCATGTGATGAGAACCATGGTCCCGAAGATCGCGCCAGTGTACGTGTTCGACGCTCAGCGCGTCAGCGCGCGCCTCGCGGCTCGCAGTCTCAACCGCCGAACGAGATGCGATAGCCCCAGGAATCAAGGTGCGTCGGTATGGCATTGAACGCCAGCGTGATGCGCCGCTCGCCGGGATTCATCGGCACCGCGTGCATCAGGTAGCTCGGGAAGAGCACCACGTCGCCGGGGTCGGGCGCCGGGCTGATCCACTTGTCGGCGTTGTAGACGCCCGTGGTCACCGCCGCGTGATCGTTCTTGAACGTGAACTCGGCGCCGCCGGGAGATTTCATGAAGACCGTGCGCGCTTCCGGGTGCGTGCGCGAAAGATAAACGACGCCCGAGATGAAACTGTTGGCGTGGTTGTGCATCGCCTGGCGGCCGCCCGTATCGAGCACGTTGACCCACATTTCCTTGAGCGCCCAGCCTAACTGCTCGCCGAACAGCAACTGCCCGAATGGCGGCAGCAGCGGAGTCAGCAAGGCCGCCGTTTCCACCAGCAGCGGAGAATCTCCGGGCCTGAGCAGCGCGGTGTGCGTGAGATTCGGCGAGGAACTATTGGGCAACGCGACCGACTTGCTGAAGTGCCCGATCAATCCGGCAACCAGCTCCGCGCCCAGTACCTGCTTCGCCCGCATGAACGGTGTGGGAAAGAGGCCCACGACTTCTGTGTTGTGTGCGGTCATGCGAGCCGCGCATTTAATGACACGGGTGCGACAGTTTGATGACGGCGATTCGCCGGCCGTCGCGGTCGCAATCCGGTCACCGGCATTTCATTTACCGGTCATATGTCACGCCTAGGGTGCTGCCCGACGTATTCAACGGAACACAGGGGATTCTTTTCATGAAGATAGAACTCAAATCCAGGCAGATCGCACTCGCCGTGGCGAGCGTGTTGAGTGCCGCGGCCATGGGCGCCGCGTTCGCGAACGGGGGGCATGACGAGCGCGGCAACCCCGTCGCCGACAGGAGCGAAGGCACCTACGTCAGCGGCGACTTCCATAACCACACGACTTGCTCGGACGGCTCGATCTCGATGCAGAAGCTGGTGAAGAAGGCCACCGACAAGGCGGATACGCCCTGGGGTCTCGACTGGTTCGTCCAGGCCGGCCACGGCGGCAATGGCAACCGCAATTGCACGCTGGCCGAGGACGCGACGCTGGCGACGCCCGCGTACCCGCTCGTGTATGCGAGCGACGGCACGACGCTGCTGGGGCCCAATACCAGCTGGCAAAACACCAATCCGTCGATCACGCCGAAGGGCCTGGTGTCAGGCAATGCGCCGAACCAGGTCATGTGGCGCTGGCAGTCGCTGCAGGAGTATCAGTACCCGCTGATGGAATACCTTGCCGCGCTCAAGGGGATGCCGACGTTCTCCGGCATGGAATCCAATGTCGCCGGACACGAGCACAGCTCGATGTCGGTGGTCGCGGGGCAGCTTCCGCCCGCCATCTACAAACAAAGATTGCCGAAGTCCGCCGGCTATTCGCCGCTGGGCAATGCCACTGCGTTGGCGCAGTGGTCGTACTGCTTCGATCGCAGCGATACGGACACCAGCCGGGGCGACACCACGGTCGGCAGCGGTATCGGCAACAATTGGAGTTGCACGGTCAGGGGCAGCGCCAACGAGTCGGATCCAAGCTGGAGTCCGGTCGCCTTCAAGCTCATGCCGGCATCGGGCGCGGGCACGGGCGTACGCGGACACGCCAAGACCGTCGAAGCGCTGAAATGGATGAAACAGAAGTACGGCGACGAAAGCTACTACGTCCCCGCGCATCTCGAGCGTGCCGGTCCGTTCAATCCCGATGGCAACAACGGCTACAACATCGAGAGCCTGCGTGACTTCAACAACGCCGCACCCGGTGTGGCGTTCGGCTTCGAATCGCAACCCGGCCACGGCGCCTCGGACGCGCGTGGTGAATACACGGTCCATCGCAACAACTTCGGCGGCACGATCGGCAACGTCGACAGCGTCGGGGGGACGACCTGGGGCGGCACGGGCGTTTACGCCGGCAAGGTCGGCGGAGTGTGGGACGCGTTGCTCGGCGAAGGCCGCAACTGGTGGTTCTTCGCGAGCTCCGACTGGCACAACCGCGGCATGTTCGGCCCGGACGACCGCCGTTCCTCGCAGGACTTCTACCCGGGCGAATACCAGCGCACCGCGGTGATGGTCCGCACGAAGAACGACAAAGGCGGCCACTTCTTCGATTCGCACGACAAGGGCAAAAAGACGGTGCTGACACCCGACGCGATCGTCGATGGCCTGCGGACCGGCAACGCCTTTGCATCGAGTGGCCAGCTCATCGACCGCCTGGCATTCGTGGTGTGCGCGGACACGCGTATCAACGACTATGTTGGCAATGCGCTGGTGGAAGGCGCGGCGCTGCTGGCGGCCAGACAAAACACGGATGTCGACCTCGACTGGACCTGCGCGACCATGGGCGAGAAGCTCAGCGTGCGCAAAGGCCAGGACGTCGTCGTGGCGATCGCGGTGCGCGATCCGTCGGGCACCAACTACTCGCCGTACACGTTCCCGAATCCCTCGCTGGCGCAGGTGGGCATCACGCAGCAGCTGAACAAGCCGGTGCTGGAGCACATCGACGTGATTCGCGGGCTCGTGAGCGGCTACAAGACGCCGGGCGCGCCTGACTACTCGGGCGAGTGGCCGCGGAACTGGATCGGCACGCCGGATCTCGCCAACGTTCCCGAGGGCGCGAAGAACCTGAGCGCGGCGATCCTGCGCACGTTCAACCAGTCCAACTGGAACGTCGTGCGCGGTGACAAGGAATACAAGACGATGGTCTTCCGCATTCGAGACGTGACCAGATCGCAGTACGTGCGTCTGCGCGGCAGCAACCTGCCGGCCTCGGTGCCCTACGAGACCGACGCCGACGGCAATCCGCTGGCCGACATCTCGACCAACGCGGGCGCCATCAACCCGACCCTTCCGGGCGGTGCCGATGGTGTTCCGGCGGGCGCCAACCTGCGCATTCCCTGCAACACGGTGGGCACCAACGTTCCGGCAACCGCGGTGGTCTACACCGGTACCGCGATCGATGGCTGCCCGGCGCACCTGCCGGTGGTCAACGGTCAGAAGATGGTGGCGTATGACGTGGCCGCGTGGTCGGACCTGTGGTTCTACAGCAATCCGGTCTACATCGAAGTGAAGGGTTCGGCGCTGGTCGCCGGCGTCAAGTAGTACTCGCGGCGCGAGCCGCGTTTCCATGAGCGCCGCGCGGCAACGCGCGGCGCTTTTCTCGCATCTGCAAGACCTGAGTGGACGACAACCGCGACCATGAACGCCACACTGCTCGAATCCCGTGATGACATTCGCCTGACATCCCGCCCGCGTTTCCGCGCTCCGCCCTGGATGCGTGAGCCGCTGCTGCATTTCATCCTGCTCGGCGCCGTGCTGTTCCTCGCCGACCATGTGCTCGCCGGCCGCGCCGGCGACCCACACGAGATCGCCGTCGACGCCGAGGTCGACCGGCAGGCGATCGCCACCTTTACCCAGGCACGCGGGCATGCGCCGAACGACGCAGAGTTGTACGCGCTGCGGCGCGTCTGGCTCGACAACGAGGTGTTGTACCGCGAGGGCATCGCGCTCGGACTCGACAAGGGCGACAGCGCCATTCGCGAACGCGTGATCTTCAAGGCGCTGTCCGTGGTCGACGCGGGCGTCAAACTGCCGAAGATCGACGAGTCCGCGCTGCGGGCGTGGTTCGAGAAGCATCGCGACAAGTACGACGAACCGGCGCGTTTCGATTTCGAGGAAGGCGTGCTCGCAGGCAATCGCACCGAGAGCGCGGTGCGCGGCTTCGTGCAGGGCCTCAATGCCGGCGCTCCCGGCGAGGTGGAAGCGGACCTGCGCGTATTCACCGCGCGTCCGCGCGACAACATCGAGCAGAGCTACGGCAGGGAATTCATGGCGGCACTCGAGTCCGCGCCGGCCGGCGAATGGCAGGCGCTGCCCAGCAAGGAGGGTCTGCGCGCGATCCGCCTCAAATCCATCGCGCCTGCGAAACCCGCCGAATTCCAGGTGGTGAGTGCGGCCGTCCTGCAGGACTGGACCGATGCGGTGATGTCGGAGCAACGCAGCGACGCCGTGCGTGCGCTGACTCGCAAATACCGGATCGTGCATTCTGGCGTGCGGTCATGAGACGGCCGGCTGGCCTCCTTGCGTTGCTGCTGCTCGCGTTCGGCGCGCAGGCATCGCTCGCCCACGAAATGACCATGGCCGAAATGGAATTGCGCGAAACGCGGCCCGGCGAATTCCTGTGGCAGTGGGGGCAGAGCGGCGCGAAACCGATCGCCGATGTGCTCTCTCCGCGCTGGCCGGAAGGTTGTGAGGCCGACACCAGCATGCTGCGTTGTGGTGAGCGCGGCCTCACCGGCGTGATGTCGATCGAGGGCGTCGGCAAAGAATATTCGGCGGCGCTCGTCAAGGTGTTCTGGCGCGACGGGCAGAGCCGCGTGTACACGCTGACCGCCCGCCAACCCACGGTGCATCTCTACGGCTCCGCGGACGATACGCGCGGGCGGGGAGAGATCGCGCGTGCGTACCTCGCGCTCGGCGTCGAGCACATCCTGAGCGGCGTCGATCACTTGATGTTCGTCGCCGCGCTGCTGTTTCTCGTGGGCTTTCGGCGCAAGCTGATCTGGACGATCAGCGCCTTCACGCTGGCCCACAGTTTGACGCTTGCCAGCGCTGCGCTCGGCTGGCTCACCTTGCGTCCGGCTCCGGTGGAGGCCGCGATCGCGCTGTCGATCGTGCTGGTCGCCGCGGAGGCGCTGCACGCCCGGGAAACGC
>Ga0193753_10004235_pt1 | contig 10302 bp, 6 predicted proteins | sample H1c2metaG_FD_144925 | JGI IMG/M metagenome (GOLD analysis project Ga0193753, IMG submission 144925) | Soil microbial communities from a riparian zone of the East river system, Colorado, United States - H1c2 | ecosystem: Environmental > Terrestrial > Soil > Riparian zone | place: USA: East River... | reverse complement strand
CTGGCACCTGGCGCGGCTCGGCGTTTACTCGCAGGACGACGCATTGCTGGAAGGCATCGTCCTTTCCCAGCGCGAACGCGCCAAGACACTCAAGGAAATGGCTGAAAACAGTCGTTTCTTCTTCGCCGAAGAAATCGTCATCGACGCCAAGGCGGCGGAAAAGCACCTCACCGCCGACGCGAAGGCATTGTTAGGTGAGTTGCGCGCGCGTTTCGCGGTCATCGAGATCTGGAATGCACCGGCGGTGCATGCGGCGCTCGAGGTCTTCGCGAAGGAAAAGGCGCTTGGGCTCGGCAAAGTCGCGCAGCCAGTGCGTGTCGCGGTGTCGGGCGGCACGGTGTCGCCGCCCATCGACGTCACGCTGGCGCTGCTCGGCCAGGCGCGCACGCTGGCGCGCATCGATCGCGCCCTTTCCAGCTAGCGAAGGCTGTCTAGAGCAGGATCAGCTTGGTGGCGATATTCGAGATGTCGCTTTCCACGCCGGCCGTGTTCACCACGATGACTCCGAAGTACCAGGTTCCGGTGCTCAGGTTTCCGACGTTAAGACTCGACAGTCCCGGGTTGGTGACGTCGACCGACTGATCGAGCTCATCGGCGCTGCGTCCATAGACGATGCGATATCCGGCAAGATCGGTGAGCGGCGTGCCGTCGGTGTTCGTCGTCGGGGGGGTCCAGTTCACGGTGGCGCTTCCATTGGCCAGCGCGAGGACCGAGAGGTTGAACGCTGGCAGCGACACCATCGCCGTACCATCGGTCACCGAAATGATGATGTTGGAGTAGATGAGGATGTCGAGCAGGCCGGGCGTGCCCGAGAGCCGACCGGTGGCCGTATTGAACGTGGCCCAGGCCGGACGATTCTGGATGCTGAACGTCAGTGTGTTGCCGTCAGGATCGGACGCGCTCGGCTGGAAGCCGTAGAGCACGCCGGTCAACACGGACAGCAAGGGCGAGCCTGTGATGGTCGGCGCGCGATTGGCCTGCGCCACTACCTGGATCGTGAACGAAGGCAGGGACGTGGTCATGGACCCGTCAGTCACTGAAATCGTTATGCGTGCCGAGGTGCCAACGTTCGCCGCCGCCGGCGTGCCGTTCAGTCGGCCCGTGGTCGTGTTGAACGAAGCCCAGGCCGGCTGATTCTGAATCGAGTAGCGCAGTGAGTTGCCGTCGACGTCGCCGCCCACGGGCTGGAAAACATAAGAGGTGCCCGCAGTGACGCTGGTCGGCGGCGTGCCGGTGATGGTCGGCGCATGATTCGACGGCGGGGTCGTCGGCGCGGCCACGACCTGCAGGTTGAATGCCGGCAAAGAGACGCTGCTCTCCGTATCGCTGACGCGGATGACGATGTTGCTCGTGGTGCCGACGTTCGCCGCGACCGGCGTACCGGTCAGCTGACCGGTGGCGGGCGTGAAGGTCGCCCAGCTCGGACGATTCGTGATGCTGTACACGAGCGTACCGTCTTCCGGATCGTCGCCGACCGGCATGAACGAGTACAGCTGGCCGACTCTCGCCGTCGTCGCAGGCGTCCCGGCAATCGTCGGCGGCAGATTGGCGGGCGGCGGCGTCGTGGCGGTGCTGCTCACCTGGATGCGAAACCCCGGCAATTGCGCGATCGCCTTCGAATCGCTGACTTCGATGGTGATCATTCCCGTCATGCCAACGTTCGTTTCGGCCGGCGTACCCGTCAATGAGCCCGTGGATGCGTTGAATGTCGCCCAGCCTGGAACGTTCGTCGCGCTGAAGCTCAGCGGATCGCCTTCGGGGTCGGCGGCAGTCGGTGTGAATGAATAGGGCGTACCCGCGGCAACGGTGGTGATCGGCGAACCCGCGACGATGGGCGGAAGGTTTGCGCTGCCGCCACTACCGCCGCCAGTTTCGAGGGTTCCGACGCCGCCGCAAGCGGCAAGCATCAAGCTGCTCAACGTGACTAACGCGATGGGTCTGCCGCAAATTCGCATGTTCGGTCCTATCAAATTGTCTTAGCGGAGTACCGAAGCGTGGTGCGGCGACTACGACGACGGGATGACGGCGAGGAGCGCACTTGTGTGCATATGCTCTTGCCGGCAACCCCGCTATCTGTCGCCACGTCGGCGCTTCAGACCGGAAGCTTTGCGTCCCCGCCTCACGACGGGTATGCCCTTGCTCTTGCGGCGAGTAGAACTTGCACGAACACATATATCAACGTGTCACCAGTGGCAGACACGGGGGGACTCGGGACTTGGAAATAAGGTGAACAGCTGCTAGGCAATCAAACGCTGGCGATGTGATGCAGTCGCTTTTGTTTACTTGACATACCTGAGTGCGAACCGTAATTTGCCGCGCCTCGCGTGGGGCCATAGCTCAGCTGGGAGAGCGCTTGCATGGCATGCAAGAGGTCGACGGTTCGATCCCGTCTGGCTCCACCACTTGATTCGATTTTTTTTGGTTTCTGCGTCCCCATCGTCTAGAGGCCCAGGACACTGCCCTTTCACGGCGGCGACAGGGGTTCGAATCCCCTTGGGGACGCCATCTTTTGCGTTAGCTGTGAATTCCTTCCGTGCTGCAATGCGCGGCGGGCACTAGACTTAACGCGATGCGAATCAAGTTGTTTGAGCACTATTGGCACCTCGGGCTCATCGTGCTCTGGTTCAGCGAGTCGGCCGTGATCTTTGGCAGCAGCTGGATGGCCTATGAGTGGCTAGGCGACCCGAGTCATCTGCCCATAGCCGCCTGGATCCAGAGCATCGTGCTCGGCGGCTGCGTCATCCTGGCGATGATCTCCATGGGCTTGATGAGCCGGCGGCTGCGCGACCGCATGGCCGGCATCGCCCTGCGCATTCTCCTGAGCGTTTGCGCCGGTGCGTTTTTCGGCACGTTGTTGCTGGGATTGACGCCCGAGCACCGGCCGCCATTCGCCCAGGTGGCGATGTTTGCGTTGCTGAGCTGCCTGCTCCTCGTGCTGCTCCGGGCAATTGCCAGCGGGCTCATCGACGATGACATCTTCAAGCGTTCGGTGCTCGTCTTCGGCTCGGGCACCAACGCCGGACGAATCCAGCAGCTGCGCCGCCGCGCGGATCAGCGCGGATTCAAAGTCGTCGGCTATGTGCCCGCGCGCAACGAAGAGCGCGTGATTCCGGCCGATCGGCTGGTCGCGACCGACAAGCCGCTGGGCGAGCTTGCACGCGAGCTCGAAATCGACGAGATCGTCGTCGCCATGGACGACCGCCGGCAGCAGTTTCCGCTCAAGGAGCTGCTCGACTGCCGCCTGGCCGGCGTCGAGATCACCGAGCTTGCGACGTTTCTCGAGCGTGAGACCGGCAAGGTCTATCTCGACATCCTGGTTCCGAGCTGGATGATCTTCGGCTCCGGCTTTCGCCGCGACGTCGCCCGTTTGTATTCCGAACGCGCGTTCGACGTGCTGGCGAGCCTCGCTCTACTGCTGATTGCCTCGCCTTTCATGCTGCTCACGATGCTGGCAATTAAATTCGAAGATGGGTTCGCATCGCCGATTCTCTACGGGCAACCGCGCGTGGGTTATGGCGGGCGGGTATTCCGCGTGCTCAAGTTCCGCAGCATGCGCGTCGACGCGGAGAAAGACGGGAAGGCGCGCTGGGCGCAGGCGAACGACGATCGTATTACTCGAGTAGGACGCCTCATCCGCAAGACGCGCATCGATGAGCTGCCGCAGCTGCTCAACGTCCTGCGCGGGCACATGAGTTTCGTCGGTCCCCGGCCCGAGCGGCCGGAGTTCGTGAAGCAGTTGTCCGAGACGATTCCCTACTACGACGAGCGTCACGCGGTGAAGCCCGGAATCACCGGCTGGGCACAGCTCTGTTATCCGTATGGCGCTTCGGAACAGGATGCCATCGAGAAGTTGCAGTACGACCTGTACTACGTGAAGAACCACGGGCTGCTCTTCGACGTGCTCATCCTGCTGCAAACCGTCGAAGTGATTCTGCTCGGCAAGGGCGCGCGGTAGAAAACAACGGCAAAGAAAAAGGCGGCCCTGAGGCCGCCTTTTCCGTCTCGTCAGTTTGCTAAAGAATCAGTCGGTGATCCGCTTGCGGCGGATCAGACCGAAGCCCAGTAACGCCGCGCCGAACAGCGCCAGCGTGCCCGGCTCAGGAACCGAATGGCCTTTCACCGTCAGCGTCGAGCTGCCGAGGTAGAAGTCACCGAGCAGCGAAGAGATGGCGACCGTGAGGCGGCCAGAGCTTTCAAGCTGCCAGACGCCCGAGAGCGTCCACCCACCGGTCTCGGCGCCGGAGAGGTCGAAGAACGCGCCGCTGAACAAATCTCCAGGCTGCGAGAACAGCGCAACTTCTTGCTCTCGGTCCTTGTCGTCATAGAGGTTGAAAGACAGCGAGTAGCTGTCGACCGAATCCGTGCCGGGGTTGAAGCCGTCGACGCCGCCGGTGATGTCATGCGTGTAGACCACCGGGTTGAAAAATGTCACCAGGCGATCCGGCGTGAAATCGTGGTAGTCCGTCCACGACATGGGACCAGCGTTTGCCGTGCCGCTGAGGCTGGCGCCCAGAATTGCCACCGAGGCAATCCATTTGGCACTCGTTTTCGTCAGTTTCGTCATTACTTGCTCCGTCATAACCAAGTTCATCCTTGTCTATGGATAAGCACACGCCATGCCAGCGGACGTAAGTCATTGAAGGCATTGAGTTCGAGGCGAACCGGGAGAAAGCTGCGGTTCCGGTTTGTAAGCCTTGGCGACACCGTTTTCGGCAGTTTCCTGTGACTGGCTTCACGCTCCCTTGTTTTTGAAGTTCATCTTCCCCCGCCCCGCCGTCGCCATTGGTTGAGACTGCCGCGCGCATGTCCGGCACCCTCAGTTATTCCTTCGCGGGCGTTGCCTCCCTGGCAGCCTGCATCGTGCTGCTCCTCAAGAGCCGCAATGGCGACATTGCGCGCCGGGCGGCGCTGGGCGCCTTCATCAGCGCGATCTGGGCCGCGGTGCTCGCCGGCCAGGCACAGGTCGGAAGTCATCTCGGTTGGGTATCGATGCTGGTCGAGGGTCTGCGCTACACCGCCTGGATCATCGTCCTGCGTGCGCTCGCCCCGACCGGAATTCCGCGGTGGATGAGAAACCTGAGTCTCGCGGTATGCCTGGCGCCGGTCGTCTATGCGATCGCCGGATGGTGTGGTCAGTACTTTGCCGTGTTTGCGCTGCCGCTCGATCAGGTGCTGGTCGCCGTCGGTTTGCTGCTGTCGTTCGTGGGGCTCGTGAACACGGAGCAGGTGGTGCGGCTGACGCCGAAACCGCTGTCGCGGGAGCTTCAGGCTTGCCTCGCCGGATTGGGCGGCATGTTCGCCTACGACCTGTTCCTCTACTCGCAGGCGCAACTGCTCGGTGAGCTCGATGGTGTCGCATGGGCATTGCGCGGCGTGCTGGCCGCGGTGTTGCTCGCGCCTTTCACCTGGGGCGTGTGGAAGATGCCAGCCTCGGAAGTGCGCGTGTTCGTGTCGCGACACGTGGTGTTCTACAGCTCCGCGTTCGTGGCCGTCGGCCTGTACCTCTCACTCATGGCGATCGGCGGCTACTACGTGCGTGAACACGGAGGCAGCTGGGGCAACGCGCTGCAGATCGTCTTTCTGTGCGGCGCCGCCGGCATCCTCGTGTCGATGCTGTTGTCGGAATCGCCGATGCGACGCTTGCGCGTCTTCATCTCGACGCACTTCTATCGCAACAAATACGACTACCGCATCACCTGGCTGCGCTTCATCGACACGCTCTCGTCGGGTGCGGACGAGGACCTCCGTCGCACCGTGGTGCGCGCCGTGGCGCAGGTATTTTCCAGCCCGGGAGGAATCCTCTTCGTGCACGACGAGCAGGCGCGTCAGTTCCTGCCGGTCGCGGCCTGGCCTAACCAGTTGGATGCCATTCCCGGCATCGCGGCGGTGGGCTCCGACAGCGAAATGGTGGCGTTCATTCGCGAACGACAATGGATCATCGATCTGAAGGAGTACCGCCGCTCCCCCGATGTATATCGGCACATCAAGCTGCCGCAAGTGTTTGCCGCGAATCCCACGCTCACCATCGTCTCACCGCTGCTCGAACTCGACCGGCTCGTCGGCTTCTTCGTGCTGTTCGAACCACCACCGCCGTTCAATCTCACCTATGAGGATCGCGACTTGCTCAAGACGGTCGGGCGGCACGTGGCGACGCAGCTCGCCCAGCACGAAGCCGATCGCAAGTTGGCGGAGAGCCGCCAGTTCGAGGCGTACAACCGTTTGACGGCGTTCATGATGCATGACCTGAAGAACGCGGTCGCCCAGCTCGGACTGGTCGTCACCAACGCGCAGCGGCACAAGCGCAATCCGGAATTCATCGATGATGCCATTGGCACCATCGCCAACGCCGTGGAGCGCATGACTCGTCTGATCGAGCAGCTGCGGGCCACGCCGACCCGCGCGAGGCCTGAGACAGTGCGCATCGACGAGTTGGTCCGCCAGGCGGTCACGCGTTGCAGCCTGCATACGCCTGTTCCCACGTTGACGGTGGCCATCGATGAACCCGTACACGTTCTGGCGGACCCGGAACGGTTTGCGGCGGTGCTGGATCACGTATTGCGCAACGCCCAGGATGCGACTCCCGGCGGCAGAGTCACCGTTCATCTGGGCCGTATGCAGGGCGAGGTGACACTCGTGGTCCGCGACACCGGTGCGGGAATGGACGCGGAATTCATCCGCGAGCGCCTGTTTCGCCCCTTCGACAGCACCAAGGGCTCCAAGGGCATGGGAATCGGCGCCTACCAGGTCCGCGAATACGTGCAGACTCTGGGGGGACGTGTGGAAGTGCAAAGTAGTCCCGGCGATGGCACTGCATTCTCCATTATTCTGCCGCTCGCCAGCGTGCCCGGCGCGCAGCCGGCAGCAGCTAGTTAAGGAATGACGAAAGGGACTATGCCGGCATCAACACTTCATCGGATGAATTGCGCGCCGTGAACGACGCCAAGCCCAAACTACTGATCGTCGAGGACGACGTCGGGCTGCAGAAGCAGCTCAAGTGGTGCTTCGACGAATACGAAGTGCTGATCGCCGCCACGCGCAGCGAGGCCATCGCCCAATGGCGTCGCTTCGAGCCGCCCGTGGTGCTGCAGGACCTCGGCCTGCCGCCCGATGCGGACGGCGTCGCCGAAGGCATGGCCACGCTCAAGGAGATCCTGAGCATCGCGCCGCAGACCAAGGTCATCGTGGTCACCGGCAATCACGACCGCGACAACGCCGTGCGCGCGGTCTCCCTGGGCGCTTACGATTTTTATCAGAAGCCGGTGGACACCGAAGTCCTGCGCCTCATCGTCGGCCGCGCATTCAACATGCACGTGCTCGAGGAACAAAACCGCCTGCTGCGCGAAACGCATTTCAATTCGCCGTTCGAGGGTTTCGTCGCGACCGACGATGCGATGCTCAAGGTGTGCCGCATCGTCGAAAAGGTGGCGCCGGCCGACGTGTCGGTGCTGATTCTCGGTGAAAGCGGCACCGGCAAGGAACTGCTGGCGCGCGCCGTGCACACGCAGAGCACGCGCAAGGCGGGGCGCTTCGTCGCCATCAACTGCGCGGCGATTCCCGAGCAATTGCTCGAGAGCGAATTGTTCGGCCATGAAAAAGGTGCGTTCACCGGCGCGGTCAAGCAGACCATCGGCAAGATCGAACATGCCGACGGCGGCACGCTCTTCCTCGATGAAACCGGCGACATGCCGTTGCAGACTCAGACGAAGCTGCTGCGCTTCCTGCAGAATCGCGTGATCGAACGCGTCGGCGGCCGGCAGGAGATTCCGGTGAACGTGCGCGTGGTGTGCGCGACCAATCAGGACTTGCAGGCGCTGATTGCCGAGCAGCGCTTCCGCCAGGATCTGTATTTCCGCATCAGTGAAGTGACCATCAATGTTCCGCCGCTGCGCGATCGGCGCGGTGGCGCGACGGTGCTGGCGCACGCGTTCCTGCGCAAGTACTCGGGCGCGCACGGCAAGCCGAAGCGCGGCTTCAGCGAAGAGGCGCAGGCGGCGCTCGAAGCGTATGCGTGGCCGGGCAACGTGCGCGAACTCGAGAACAAGGTGAAGACCGCGTTGATCATGGCCGAAGGTGCGCTGATCACCGCCGAAGACCTCGGATTGAAAGAGGCGAGCGCGAACGAATCGTTCTTCAATCTGAAAGACGTGCGCATGCGCGCGGAGCGCCAGGCCATCCACCAGGCGTTGTCGATTTCCGATGGAAACATTTCGCGCACCGCGGAATTGCTTGGCGTGAGCCGGCCGACGCTCTACGACCTGATGGAAAAGTTCGGCATGCGCGTGCCGCAATGAGCTCGGTTCCCGCGTCCCTGGCCGTTGCGAGCGCCGGACCTTACAGCCATCGCGCGTGGCGCATTGGCGGTGCCATCGTCGCCGTGCTTGCCGCGGTGTTCCTGCTGTATTGGCCGAGTTCCGACTCGCTCATGGAGTTGTGGAGCGACACCGGCAAGACGACCTACACCCACGGCTTCGTCATCGCGGGGCTCGTGGCGTGGCTGGTGTTCCGCCGCCGTGACCTGCTCGCGGAAATTCCGTGGTCGCCGAGCATTCCCGCATCCTTGTTAGTCCTGGTGGCCGGCTTCGCCTGGATGGTGGCGGTGCGCGGTGGCATCGAGATTGTCCACCAGTTGTTGCTGCTCACGCTTCTATGGCTCGCGGTGTGGGCGCTGTGTGGTCTGCGCATGGCGCGGCAGCTGTGGATTCCCATCGGCTACCTCATCTTCGCCATTCCGGTCTGGGACCAGATCATCTTCCAGTTGCAGGAAGCGACGGTGTTCGCGGTCGCGCTGCTGCTCAAGGTCAGCTCCATTCCGGCCTACGTCGATGGCAATACCGTGCATCTCGCCGCCGGCGTCTTCGAGGTCGAGGGCGGCTGCAGCGGTGTTCATTTCCTCATCGTGGCGCTCGCACTGTCGACCTTGTACGGGGAGATGGGCCGTGACACCTGGAACGTGCGCATCAAGCTGATCGCGCTGGCCGTGGCTCTGGCGTTGATCACCAACTGGCTGCGCGTCTACATCATCGTCGTCGCCGGCCATCTCACCAACATGCAGCACTACCTGGTCCGCAAGGAGCACTACAACTTCGGCTGGATGGTCTTCGCGGTGATGATGGTGGGGTTCTTCCTGTTGGCGCGCAGATTCAAGCTGCGTGAGCCGGAGCGTGCAGCGGTGGGCGCGCCTCCGCCGGCTTCCGCCGGCAACGCGCGCAGCGTCGGCCTCGCTGTCGCGATCATCTGCCTGGTCGCGACACCCGCGTGGGCCTTGCTGCAATCGGTGAATCCCGCGGAACTGCCGCCGCCGGTCTCGCTGACTGTGTACACACCGACCGGATGGTCGCAAGGCGCGGAGTCGGCCACTCCCGACTGGAACCCGGTTTTCGTCGGCGCTGACCAGGTGGAGCGCGCTATCTACCAGAGCCCGGCCGGAGGCCGGGTACACGTCTACCTCGCGAGCTACGCCGCGCAAGCCCAGGGAAAAGAGCTCGTGAGCTATGGCAATTCGCTGCTCGGTCAGGCGGACGGCAGCATCGAGTCCAGTTCGCGCGCGACCTCGGGCCAAGCCGCGCGCGAGCTCGTCGTGCAGAACCCCGCCGGGCGAGCAGTCATTCGCTACTACTACCTCATCGGCGGGCACGTCACGGATCGCGGCATCGTCGCGCAGGTCTGGTATGGGTTGAGCGCGCTGCGGCGGGAAACCACCGCGTCGGTGTTCGCGATGCGCGCGGCTTGTCTCCCCGATTGCGACGCGGCGCGCACGTTGCTCGGCGAATTCAGCGGCAACCCGGAGAAGAACTGACCGTGAACAAGATTTCCCGACTCGCACTGCTTTCGATAGTCGCGATGCTGGCGCTGTCGGGCTGCGACTGGTTCGTGAGCGCCGACGAGCACGTGGCGCGCGCCGAGAAGTTCTACGCCAGCGGCGAAGACCGTTCCGCCGCGATCGAATTGCAGAATGCGCTCGGCTCGAAGCCCGACAACGTGCGCGCGAGGTTGCTGCTGGCGCGCGTGTCGCTGCGCCAGGGAGACGTGCAGAGCGCCGGGAAAGAGCTGCAAAGCGCGATCCAGGATCATGCGCCGGCCGCGGAAGTGGCGGTCATCGCCGCGGAGATCCAGCTCGCCAAGGGCGACTATGCGGGCCTGCTGAAGAAACTCGAGAGCGGCGACGGCGGACTGGATGCGACCTCGGCGGCTATCTACCGTGGCCTGGCGCAGCTGGCGACGCAGAACTCCGCGGCGGCGATCGAATCCTTCAATGCCGCGCTCGCGTTGAGCCCGGACTCGGCGCGCGCGAGGCTCGGACTG
>Ga0193753_10004234_pt1 | contig 10305 bp, 5 predicted proteins | sample H1c2metaG_FD_144925 | JGI IMG/M metagenome (GOLD analysis project Ga0193753, IMG submission 144925) | Soil microbial communities from a riparian zone of the East river system, Colorado, United States - H1c2 | ecosystem: Environmental > Terrestrial > Soil > Riparian zone | place: USA: East River... | reverse complement strand
AACAGCCCTCAACGGTTATCTGTTGAAGTCTACGGGCCCCGGAGTCACTGGTGCTTCGGTCCCTCTTACCGGCAATCCGTTCGGCAACGCACAGCGCAACATGGTTGTCGGGCCCGCTTTCTTCCAAACGGATCTCGGTCTGCATAAGGCGTTTCCGCTGTGGAGAGAAGGATCGACCTTCGACTTCCGTGCTGAGGCGTTCAACGTGCTCAACAAGGTCAACTATCAGGCACCGGACGGTAACGTTAGCAACTCCACGTTCGGCTCAATCACCGCCGCTTACCCTGCACGCCAGCTTCAACTTGCTGCGAAGATCATCTTTTAGCTGTAGTAACGGCGCTCCAAGTTGCGACACAGCTCAAATCCACGGCACTGCGCACAATCACGCGGTGCCGTCTTAAAGTACAACGATTTTTAATAGGACCATATCCTGATGGCGATTGCGGCGCTTTGGCACAAGCGAGTTGGCTTTGCCCACCCCTGCGAGCCACTGACAGCACAAGCAGACTCTGGGATGGATGAATGCAGATATTGTGGGATAGTCGACGCATTCAGTAAACCGTAAAAGGTAACGGGGCTTAATTAGGAAATCGAGAAACTATGCATTGTGTGACGAATCTTTCCGTGGGTGCGATGTTGCTAGCAATCGGAGCCTCAGCGATGGGCCAGCAAAGTAATATGGCGGCGCAAGACGACATGGTCCACTTGAACCAGATCCAGGTGATCGGCTCGCATAATAGCTACCACGCTGGGTTCGCGCCAAGCGAGCGGAAGTACTTGGAGATGAAGAATCCCAAGGCTCTAAGGGGCCTGGACTACCATCATGCGCCATTGGGGAATCAGCTTTCTGGTGGTGTAAGACAGGTTGAGATCGACGTTTTTGCGGATCCTGACGGTGGCCGGTTCGCTCACCCGGCCGTTGTTCGCAATGTGGCCGTAGCCGGGTTGCCTGCGGATCCGGACTTCGATCCCCAGCATGAAATGGATAAGCCCGGTTTTAAGGTGATGCATGTTCAGGATCTCGACGAGCGGAGCACCTGCCACACGTTTGTCGCCTGCCTTAAGGATGTGCGAGCCTGGTCGCAGGCCCACCCGCACCATATTCCGATCTTCATTCTAGTGGAGACGAAAGAGGATACGCCGCGCGATATGCCGAACGCAGTCAAGGCGGAGCCATTTACGCCAGCGCTCTTCGACGCATTGGATGCAGAGATTCGATCTGTCTTTCAGCCAAATGAGATCATTACGCCGGACGAAGTGCGTGGCAACACATCAACCCTGGTCGAGGCAGTGCATGCGGGCAAGTGGCCGACATTGGCTAAAACCAGAGGCCGCGTGATCTTTCTGATGGATCAACAACATGTGGGACCGATCTATGCACAAGGACATCCATCGCTGAAAGGTCGCATTCTTTTTACCAACGCGGTTCCCGGCGCGCCCGATGCCGCGTTTGTTGAGCAGAATGAGGGAACGCTCAAAGAGATCAATGCGCTAGTGAAGCAGGGCTACCTTGTACGGACTCGCACGGACGAGAGTACGGAACAAGCTCGGACAAATGACACGACGCGGCGTGATCTCGCGCTCTCGAGCGGAGCGCATATGTTGAGTACCGATTACCCTCTGTCGGAGCCTTCCCTTTGGACAAAGTATTCAGTAGGGCTGCCTCATGGGCTCGTAGCGCGATGCAATCCAGTGAATAAGCCTGCAGGTTGTGTTGATAGTCTTCTTGAGGCTGCCCCTGACGCACATTAGTCGGTATAGTGCAGACTGTAGGTTATGAGGTAACGATGGTATCGAGAAGGAATTTTCTTGGCAGTGTATCGGCCGCGTCCGTGGCCTGTTTCATGAAGGACTCACTGGCACTGCCGGCTGCCTTCCGTTCTTTCTTGGAGGCCGACAACACGAAGCTGGTGAAGATTGCGATTGGGACCGGAGGGCATGGCCACACCTATCCAGGTGCAACGATGCCGTTTGGCGCGGTCCAGCTGAGTCCGGACACCGGCATCAAGGATTGGGACCATTGTTCGGGGTATCACTACGCCGATAGTTCGATTCTGGGCTTCAGTCACACTCACCTCAGCGGCACGGGATGCATAGACATGCTGGATGTTCTGCTGATGCCAGCGACCGACGATTTCAAGTTCGACCCGCAAGCTAAGCCGGATTCCCCTACCAGCTACAGATCGAAGTTCTCGCATGCAGACGAGGAGGCCGTCCCGGGATACTACCGCGTTTATCTTCAGGACTCCCATGTCAAAGCGGAGTTGACAGCGACAGAGCGCGTTGGAATCCATCGGTACACCTTCCCCCAAACGGAAAATGCGCGCTTTCTCCTGGACCTCGCGCACGCCGGAGATGCCGGCACCGACGCTGCCAATCCCGATGCTCCGCCAACACCTTCGATTCGATGGTCTTCGCTAAAGATCGTGGGCAACGATACGATTGTGGGAGGACGCTGCACCGACATCTGGGCCAAAGGTAGGCAGATTTATTTCTCCATGAAGTTTTCAAAGCCCTTCGAGAGCGCGGACATCTACTCCGATGGAAAGCTGATCGACGGGGTCGCTGGGGAACAGAAGGGCACCTCACTTCGTTGTGTGCTGAAGTTCAAAACGACTGCGAACGAGGTTGTCCACGTGAAGACCGGCATCTCCGGCGTAAGCGTTGAGGGGGCGGCCGGCAATGTAGCAGCAGAGGCGCCGAGATGGGACTTCGATGGCGCGCGCGCTGCGGCCCACGCCGCGTGGCGACGAGAAATGGGGCGTGTTCAAGTAACATCAGAAGATCAAAAATATCTGGAGATCTTCTACACAGGCCTGTATCACATGATGGTGGCACCCACCCTCTTTGACGATACGGATGGGCAATACCGCGGCATGGATGGCAAGGTTCACACGCTTGCGAAGGGAGCGCACAACTACAGCACCTTCTCGCTATGGGATACGTATCGCTCGCTGCATCCGATGTACACACTGATTCTCGGCGACCGTGTGCCGGATTTTGTGAACTGCCTGATTCGAATGGCCGAGCAGAGTCCGCAAGGCGTTCCCGTGTGGCCTTTGCAGGGAAGCGAGACAGGATGCATGGTCGGCTATCACTCTGCTCCCGTCGTTGCTGAGGCTCTGGCGAAAGGGTTCCGCGGAATCGATGCAACGTCTGCGTATGCTGTCTTCAAAAAACGCGCTGAGGCCGACGACTATCGCGGCCTCGCAGCCTATCGGAAGCTCGGCTATGTTCCATGCGATGTGCAGGACGAGTCGGCCAGTAAGACACTGGACTATTCTTATGACGATCGCGCAGTATCTGCCATAGCCAAAGCCGCCGGCGAAGACGCAGACGCCGCGATGCTGATGAAGCGATCGTGTTCGTTCGTGAATCTGTACGACAAGGAGTCGGGATTTATTCGTCCAAAGTTCACCGACGGCCATTGGGCCACTCCATTCAATCCCAAGTCGATCAAGATCACAAAGTGGCGTGACTACACTGAGGCCAACGCATGGCAGACTACGTTCTGCGTGCAGCACGATCCAGCGCTACTGATCAAGACGATGGGTGGAAACAAACCGTTCGTCGAAAAGCTCGATCAACTATTCAATCAAAGCTCAGAGCTGCCTCCCGACATGCCGCCCGATGTGACAGGGATGGTTGGCCAATATGCCCACGGCAACGAGCCGAGCCATCACATTGCGTATCTCTATAACTATGCCGGCGCTCCTCACAAAACGCAGGCAAGAATCAGCAACTTGCTCGAAACGATGTACGACAACAAACCGGATGGAATGGCGGGCAATGAGGACTGCGGACAGATGTCCGCATGGTTCGTTATCAGTTCGCTCGGCCTTTATGCGGTAGATCCAGTGAGTGCGCGGTACGACTTCGGCACGCCCTTGTTCGATCGCGTAGAGATGAAGGTCTCGAAGGACCGTAAGTTGACAATCGAAGCTAATCGGCAGTCTGCCAAATCGATTTATGTGCGGTCAGTTGATTGGAACGGCACGCCGGTAAAAGGATTGACCGTGGAGCACGCTCAACTGGTCCAGGGAGGCACGCTCGTCTTTCACCTCGTCGATGAACCCCAAGCAAGTGTTTAGCACACTCATCGCTTTGATTTATTTTGTTGCAGCATGCGCTGCGCCGGTACAACATCGCGAACCCAGCTAGAGTCTGGCCCCTCGGGCCGCATTGCTTCGGTCAAGACGCGCCCTACTGCGGCGCTTGGCCGATTGATACGTAGCAGCGATGCAAACGTCGAAGCGATATCTACTGGCGCCACGACGCCATGATAAGTCCCCGGAATAAACGAGCTTCCGAAAAGCTCAAGGGGCACATGCCTGTCATAACTGTTGGCGGAAAAATGTGTCGTTCCTGAGCCCTTCCACGGAAACTGATACGGGCCGAAGTTTAGATGCAGTGCCCACCCAACATAGGGCGAATAGCTGTGCGCCACGAGCCTCCCATATTGAGTTTCCGGCAAGTCGCCCTCCCGCATTTGTTTGCTTGTAAAAATATGCGTCACCGCCGCAGGCTCTTGCTGCCGTACATTGGCCTTCTTATCGCCGGAGTGCGCGAATCCTGCGAATATTTGTTCCACCATTGCCTTTGCCGTTTTCTCCGCCTCTTCTTCCGTCACTCCCGCAGCTTCAAACGCCCGTTGATTTAATAGCAGATATGGATTGTCCATCTGCAGCACGTACGCCTCCTTTGCCTTCAGCGGATATTTCGACTCCAGCATAGTTTCGAGCGGTTCCGTAAACTGTGTCGGACGAAAATCTAGCGCAGGCATCCCCATAGCGTCAGCCGCTGTCTGATTTATTGCCACACCATGGTCGCCTGTCATTGCTACCATCACATTCTTCAGCCCGATCGCTTTATCCAGAAACGTGAAAAACGAATCCAGCAAGACATCCGATTGCACAATCAGCGTTTTTTGGGAAGGATCGTCGGGGCCCACTGCATGTCCGTTGATGTCGGTCGATGATACGGAGATGGTGATCATATCCGTCACGCCTGCAGGGTTTCGCCCGAGCCTCTCCCCCTCAATGAGGGCCTTTGCAAAGTCCAGTTGATAGCTCACGCTCGCCGCCGAGCGGCCCACCTCCTCATAAAAGCTACCTTTTGCGATGCCGCTCTCCCGTCGTGCCTCTTCCGCGCGCCCGCTTGCATTAAACTCTGCCGCCCACGCCGGAAGTTGTGTCATCCAATACGTCGAGGTCTCCCACTGTCCGGTGTCGTGGTCGATCCAGAACGCACCCTTCGTCGCATGGCCGCTAGTCAGAATAGCTGCCCTATCCTTCATTGAGACCCCATAGACCCGCGCTCGCCCACCGGTTGCCACGACTAACTCATCGCCCAATGTCGTCGCCATCTCGCGATGGGCCGAGGCTCCTGTCAAATCCTTCGTCCCCGACGGAGCACCCACCAGTCTGTATCGGTCAGAGCTTACCTGTCGCAGTTTTCCGTCCGGTCCTGACTCATACCACTCATTGAGTGGAATCCCATGCCCATCTGTATAGGCGCCCGTACCAATTGTCGAGTGTCCCGCGGCTGTAACCAGATTCGCATAATCGTAGTAACAGTCGGTGAAGTGGGCTCCCTGTTTGAGGAAAAGGTTCCACCCATTCTTTGCTTTGAATTCTGCGCGATATCGATCCAGGTAGTCGCCCCGAAATTGGTCAAACACCAGCACGATAATCAGCTTAGGTTGGGCGTCATACGCATCAGCATGCACTTGGGAACTAGACGACATAGCGAGGGTAAGCAAAACAAGCACACGAGCAACGATTCGCATATCTAAGTTTACTTCGGCCGGTTCTCAAATTTCGTGTGGCTTCGAAAAAAGGGAAACCGGGAGCGGGGCATACTCGGAGCAGGGGAATACTCTAGATCATCGCTAGACGAAGACCAAACATCAGGCGAGCGACTCGCCATTCAAACTTTCTAAAAACAGTCGGTCGCCTCGCCGAAAACTTCGTTACATTGGTAGGCATGCGCAGGAAGCGATTACTCGCGATCCCCATCTTTTCTGTCCTCGTTCCAATTGCCTATGCCCAGTCCCAGTCACCTACCGCGGCTGCAGAGGGAGTGCTCCACCGCCTCATGCCTCATCTCGCGACTCAGTTTCAACTGGCCCTGGTTTCCAGGCCCGATCATAAGGATTTCTTCCTCATCTCCGGCACACGTGGACACATCCGCGTAGAGGCAGCGACGCAACCTACGGTTCTATACGGAGTCAACTGGTACCTGAAGTATGTTGCACACCTGCACGTGTCGCCTAACGGTCTTCAACTCGGTCCGTCCAACCTGGTATTGCCCGCTCCCCACTCTCCCATCGAGAAGCCGGCCCTCTACCCCTGGCGCTATGCGCTAAACGAAAACGTCGACGGTTACTCCGCACCTTACTGGGACGAGAAGCGCTGGCAGCATGAGATTGATATCCTTGCCCTGAGCGGTACCAACGCTGTCTTAATCGAGCGTGGCATGGACCTTGTCCTCTACCGGACCTTCCGAGATTCGGGCTACTCGGATGAGGCAATCCGTAACTGGATCGTGCAACCTGCGCATCAGAACTGGCAGCTGATGGGCAACATGTGCTGCTTCCAGGCTCCTGTCTCCATGGAACTTCTCGACAAGAGGTCTGAGTCAGCAAAGAGATTGATCGCCATGCTACGCAGCCTTGGCATCACTCCTGTCTTGCCCGGATATTATGGCATCGTTCCCGCTGATTTCGCCTCGCTGAATCCCGGAGCCCATGTGATCACGCAAGGTGATTGGAACGGCTTTACCCGTCCCGGCTGGCTCGACCCTCGCGATCCGTATTTCGGCAAACTCGCAGAATCTTTCTACCGTCATCAACACGATCTCTACGGTGATTCTGCAATTTACGACATGGAAATATTTCAGGAGGGTGGCGCCGCAGGCGACGTCCCGGTTCCGGAAGCAGCAAAAAAAGTGCAGCAGGCACTGATGCGAGTCCACCCCGGAGCGCTGTGGATGTTGCTGGGTTGGCAACAGAATCCAACCCAGGAATTACTATCCTCGATTGATACCAGCCATGTTGTCATTGCTGAGATAGAGCAGGGCCGCATTCCACGTGAGGATCGCGACCGTGAGTTTCGTGGTGCTTCCTGGCTCTACGGCGGTCTGTGGGAGTTTGGCGGACGCACCACCATGGGCGCGCCGCTCTACGATTACGCCGTTCGCCTTCCGCTGATGGCCAAACACCCCGGCAGCCGTATCGCCGGTACCGCGCTCTTTACCGAGGGCCTCGACACCAACCCATACGCCTTCGACCTCTACACCGAAATGGCCTGGCACGAAGATCCTGTCGACCTGACTCATTGGACCGACGCCTACGCCACTCGCCGCTACGGTGCGGACGATCCTCACGCCCGCAGCGCCTGGCAGATCCTTCTAAAAACCGCCTACGGCTACCGCGCTGACGGCAACATGCAGCACGGCGAGCGTGACGCCCCGCATGATTCCATCTTCAACGCCCAGCCATCCCTGACGTCGACGCATGCCGCCACATGGTCTCCCGACGTCCTGCGTTACACCTCCTCCGATCTCGCCCCCGCGCTAACAGAACTCCTCCAAGTGGCACCCGCACTCCGCTCTACCGAAACCTATCGCTACGATCTGGTCGACGTAGCCCGGCAGGTCATGGCAAACGAAAGCCGCCGCATGTTGCCGCTCATCAAGCGAGCCTATGAAACCAAAAACAAAATTGCGTTCGCCAGCCTCACGAAAGAATGGCTCGACAAGATGGAGTTGCAAAACAACTTGCTCGAAACCAACCAATTCTTTCTTCTCGGCAGATGGCTGTCCTTCGTTCCGCCATGGGCCTCCTCGCCCGCGGAGCTTGACCGGCTCAACTACGACGCACGCTCGATCCTCACGACCTGGGGCGACCGCCATGCAAGCGAGTTCGGTCTCCATGAGTATGGCAACCGCGACTGGGCGGGTCTGACCAGCGACTACTACATACCACGCTGGCAGATGTACTTCGACTCGCTCTCAACCTCGCTCGCCACCGGCGAAGCACCAAAGAGCATTGACTGGTATGCTTTTGGCGACAAGTGGAATCACAGTAGGAAGATGTACAACGTGAACCCTCAAGGCGACCCCTACGAGGCTGCTCTAACCATAGCCCGTACCCTTCACCTCGCTCCCCACTAACAACCGGAGGCGCACGAATAACCCATGACCGTGAGTAATCTATCAACGACCAGTCCCGCCCTTGTGAACGCCAAGCCCTCTCTGATCGCCGCGCGGCCCGGGCGACTCCTCTCACTCGATGTCCTGCGCGGCCTCACCATCGCTTTCATGATCCTCGTCAACAACAACGGTAGTGAGGCCCATGCCTATTGGCCGCTCAAGCACGCAGCCTGGAACGGCTTCACCCCCACCGACCTTGTCTTCCCGACCTTCCTCTTCCTTGTCGGCATCTCGACGGTCTACTCGATTGCTGCCCGTCTCGCGCAGGGCGCCACCCGGCAATCCTTGTTCGTGCACGTCCTGCGCCGCTCGATCATCCTTTACCTGCTAGGTCTTGTCGTGAACAGCTTTCCTTTCTTCCACCTCCACACCATGCGCTTTTATGGAGTGCTCCCCCGCATCGCCATTTGCTACCTCATCGTTGCCTCGCTCTATCTCATCGGTTCAGGCTGGCGCAGCATAGCAGCCCTGGCAATAGCCGCGCTCGCCGCCTACTGGATCCTCATGCGCTTTGTCCCCGTCCCGGGATACGGCATCCCCACCCACGACATCCCCCTCCTCGACCGCGATGCCAATCTCACCGCCTGGCTCGACCGCCAGATCTTCGCCGCTTCTCACCTCTACGAGCGCACCCGCGACCCCGAGGGTCTCCTCAGCACCATCCCATCTTTGGCCACCGCTCTCCTCGGCCTTCTCACCGGCATCTGGCTGCGCACTCAGCGCACGCTAAAAACAAAGGCCACCGGAATCGCAAGCGCCGGGCTTTCCGGCGTCCTTCTAGGAGGCCTCTGGAATCTCTCTTTTCCCATCAACAAAAAGCTCTGGACCAGCTCCTATGTTCTCTTCGCCGGCGGCCTCAGCCTGCTGCTGCTCGCGCTCTGTCTGCTGATAGTCGATCTACGCGACAAGAGCCCCAGCACTTCCGGCCATTCCCGGATCCTCAATCCCTTTCTGGTCTTCGGCACCAACGCCATCGCGGCCTACGTCTTTTCCGAGCTCCTGCAATCAACCCTCAGCAGCATACATCCCCATCCGGGCATAAACCTGCAGCAGCTCCTCTACCGCTCGATGCTGCATGTCGTGCCAGACCAACCCTTTGCCTCTCTGCTCTATTCCATCGGATTTGTCGCCGTTTGCTGGGTGCCTGTTTGGGCACTCTACCGCCGTAGTCTGTTTATCAAGATCTAATCCGTTTTCCAGAAGAGAAGTCCTTTGCAGGCGCGCATTGCGCACGGGGCGTCACTCTCCATCAGTCTCCTGTACGGATGCGTATACTCGCGGAAGGGTCAAAAGCAATAGAAGCCGATTGCTCACAACACAAAGGCAATACCGACTGCAGTGATTCGCGAGCCACAGGTTTCAATTCTTGTGACAAGCCAGTAGTAGCCAGGAACACCGCAACTATTATGTAGCTGTCGGCATTCTTTCGTGGCAACGCCTAGTCGGCCGCTTCCTAACTTTCCCTTGTTCGATGTTGAACTAACTAGTGTTCTGAGCTAATTTTTGTTGTGAGAAGATGATCTCCATTCCAATCAATCGCGCAACGAGAACCGCGAGATAAAGTTGCCCAGTGACAGCCTCTCCAGCTGCCAGCGCACGCGCGATCCTCGTTAGCGGCGTGATTTCTCCGTAACCTAATGTAGTCAGTGTCACATAGCTGTAGTAGTACCACTCTGCCGAAGATGAAGAGGACAAGCCGACCGTACTCTGAAATGAATGTGGATTACGCTGCATCACAAGCAGGTAGGCGTTCGCCCAACCCAAGCCAAAGAGCAGATAGACGGCTATCGCGGCCTGAATGCTGACCGCCGTTATCGGCTTCGCGCGACGGAAGATATCCAAAATCAAGATCCACGAAATCATCAGAACCGCTACAAGGGTAGCTACCTCGCTGCACAATTCCCAGGAACGGCTAGGCAGCCATAGAGCCATCCATCGCACAGAGAGTGTAATGAGGCCGACCAGTGCCGAGAATAGGAAGAGGCCTCTGCGACGCCAGGCGATGGCCGTCCCGGCGCCGATGAGTATCGAAAACGCTGCATCGCCGTACCATTTTTCGTGTTTGTCACCCAACCCAATCGAAGGCATTAC
>Ga0193753_10004233_pt1 | contig 10306 bp, 5 predicted proteins | sample H1c2metaG_FD_144925 | JGI IMG/M metagenome (GOLD analysis project Ga0193753, IMG submission 144925) | Soil microbial communities from a riparian zone of the East river system, Colorado, United States - H1c2 | ecosystem: Environmental > Terrestrial > Soil > Riparian zone | place: USA: East River... | reverse complement strand
GCGCCGCCTGAGTCCTTTCGATCCGTTGCTGTTCGCGATGATGACGACGCGCGCCATCGCGCATGTGCGCCTGGGCCAGTTCGAAGAGGCAGCCGACTGGACGCTGAAGGCTGCCGGGCGGCCGAACGCCCATATCCACATCCTGACGACAGCCGCTGTTTGTCACTCCCTGGCCGGCCGGCTGCAGGAGGCAAACGCCTTCGCCGCGCTGGTCCACAAGCGCGATCCCAGCTATGGCTTCAACGAGCTTATCGGCGCATTCCGGCTTACCAAGGATGCCGAGGCTCTGTTCCTGCAGGGCGCGCGCCGCATCGGGATCGCGAAATAACCTTACGCCACCGCCGAATCCACCGGGCGTATGGCTTTGAGCAGCAGGTCGCGCAAGCGGGCTTGCGATACTGGCTTCGTCACCACTGAATCCATGCCCGCCTCGAGGCACCGTGCGCGGTTTTCCGCCGTGGCATCCGCAGTGAGCGCGATGATGAAGGCGCGCGGACGCTTGGTGGCGCGCTCGAGTGTTCGTAGTTCGACAGTCGCTGACTGCCCGTCCAATATCGGCATCTGGCAGTCCATCAGGATGGCATCGAAGGAGTGCGCGGCAACTGCAGCAACCGCCTGCGCGCCATTTTCCACCGCCGTCACCCGGCAGCCCATGGCTTCGAGCATTTCGGTGAGCACTTCGCGATTGATCGTGTTGTCCTCTGCCAGTAATACCAGTGGCGTGCGCGCCATCGAGAATCGCGGTCCCGTGCGCAGGTCCGAGCCCGTTGCCGGAAGTCCCGCAGGTACCGGCATCGCCCGCTGCAGCCGCACGGTGAACCAGAAGCTCGAGCCTTGGCCGACGGTGCTTTGCACGCCGACCTGGCCGCCCATCAGTTCGACGAGGCGCCGCACGATCGCGAGTCCGAGCCCGGTACCGCCGAAGCGGCGGGAAGTGCTGGGCTCCGCCTGTGCGAAGGCATTGAAAATGTGAGCCTGCGCTTGCGCCGGAATGCCTATGCCGGTGTCCGTGACGGTGACTCGCAGCTCGAGGCTTGCTTCATCGGAGCTGGCGAGCACACAGCCGAGTGTCACCGATCCCCTGGCGGTGAACTTGACCGCATTGGCAAGCAGGTTGTTCAGCACCTGGCGCAGGCACAGCGCATCGCCGATGGCCAGCTGCGGCACATTGCCGTCGATCAGGGTGACGAACGCGAGAGACTTGCCCTGCGCGGCGGCGATGAAGGGCGCGGTGACGTGCTGCAGCACTTCCACCGGCGAAAACGGCGCCGCCTCGAGCTGCAGCTTGCCGGATTCTATCTTCGAGAAATCCAGGATGTCGTTGAGTATCCCCAGCAGCGAACGCGCCGAGCGCAGCAACGTGTCGGACAGGTGCCGCTGCTTCGGATTCAGTTCGGTACGCTGCAGCAGCTCGCACATGCCCAGTACGCCGTTCATCGGCGTGCGGATCTCGTGACTCATGGTGGCGAGGAACTCGGACTTCAGCCGGTTCGCCTCGATCGCCGCGTCACGGTCCTTGCGCATGTTCTGCTGCTGCTCGATCTGCCCGAGCATCAGGTTGATGGAGCGGCTCAAGGTCAGGAATTCGCCGGTGGCATACGCCTCGTCGACACGCTGGGCGGTCGAATCCGCGGTGCCGATGCCGCTGACGGAACGCGCCAGCCGTTCGATCGGCACGAGGACCCTGGACTTGATGAAGATGAGGGCGGCGAAGCAGAAACCCAGCCCCACGATCAACGTCACGATCGCGCGGTAGCTGCGGGCTTCGCCCAGCGTTGCCTGCAGCGGCCGGTCCAGATGGACGTGCAGCACCGCTGCGGGTTCATCCCACAGGCCCTTGAGGATCGCGTGCCCATTGAGGACCCCATTGCCGCGGTATAGCGCATCGCCTTCGCCCAGTTGCTGCAAGTCCTCGTACGCGGAGTGCGGCGATAGCGAGTGCGACGCTCCGATCGGCTCGACTGTCAGCGAGGCGGACGTGATGCGGCTGAGAGAGGCGACGAGTGTGTCATTCAACGAGCGGCCCATGATCAGTCGTCCTACGGGCGGCTGCTTCGCGGGTGAATCGAAGACGGGCTGCGAGGTCACCATGATCGGTCCGATCGATGTCGCGATCAGGCCCGAAAGCGTGTTGCTGCCGCGGCTCAGCCGGCCACCTCCCTCGCTCAGCGCCATCAGATCCGCAGGCGCGTCCTGGAGTTCGGCCGCGGAGGCCGGCAGGGTCTTGGCGAACAGCACCTTGCCGCTGTCGTCGACGAGGATGAGCAGGTTCAGGTGCAGGCGCCGCAATGAGGACGCGCTCAGGTTGTCCTCGACGAAGGACGGATTGCGGTGGCGTACGAAATTGTAGGTCGAATCCCAGTTCGACCAGTCGGATCCGGTCGCGTCGAGATTCTCCCGCAGCGCCTCCAGCGCCTGCCGGGCGCTGTGCAGGTGCTCCTGCGCCGACGCGATTTCGATCTTCTGCAGCTCCCGGTTGAAGAAACTGCCGGTGAAGTAGTACTGCGCGCCGCTCAGGAGCAGAAATCCGACGCATAGTGCGATCAGCACGGTGCGTCTTAAGCTTCTGGAAGTGGGGCTTCTGGAAGCGGGTACGGAAGGGATATTCATTCGCCGGATGCCCCGGATTCCAATGGGTAGCTCGAAATAAGTGGCCCATTGAACTCGAAACGACTACCCAGATCCGCGACGGCGCCTGCAATTACCGGCAATCGCCGGTGCTGACGAGGGCGGATTTAATGTGTTCAGCCGCAGGCGCAGCGCCCGCTCATCCGATGCCTTACGCCAGGCAGCCCGCAGCCATGCCGAATCCGCATCATTGCGGCCGGGTTTGGCATGGGCGCTTTGCCGTACCCGGGGTTAGTGTGGCGCACCTTTTCAGGAGAATGTGACCGATGTCGCAATCGTGGTGGTTCGCTCGGCCGGGTCTGGCGAGCCTGGCGTTCATCCTGATGCAGGCTGGTGCTGGCGCCGCGCACGCACAGTCGGTCAACCAGTTCCCACAACGCATCTGCGACATTCGCGATCACGGTGCGGCCGGCACACGGATATGGTTCGACACCAGGGCATTCCAGGCAGCGATCGAGACTTGCGCCAAGGCGGGCGGTGGAACCGTTCTGGTTCCGCGCGGGGAGTGGCTGATCGAGCCGATTTTCTTGCGCAGCAACGTCCGCCTCGAACTGCAGAAGGGCGCCGAGGTGCTGGCGGCGACCGATCCGAAGCTGTTCCCCCAGGGGGAACGCGCGGGCCTCATCAACATCAGGGACGCGGACAACGTTGCCGTCGTCGGCGAAGGATTGATCGACGGGCAGGGTGCCGTGTGGTGGGAACGTATCCGGGCGATCTGGCGCGCCGATCCGGATTTCGCGCGCAATGGCCAGGCGCGGCAACAGCAGAAGGACGACAGGCCGCGCCTGATCCTGGTGACCGACAGCAGCAACGTGCGCTTCGAGGGCATCCGGATCGAGAATTCACCCTCGTTTCATCTGGTCTTCAACAACAGCGAACACGTTACGGTCGAGCGGGTGCGCATTTCCGCTCCGGCGCATGCACCCAATACCGACGCGATCGATCCGATCAACAGCCGTCACGTGCTCATCACCAACAACGTGATCAGTGTTGGCGACGACGTAGTGGCAATCAAGTCAAGCGGCCCGGATGCACGGCATCCCGATGCAGTGTCCGCCGACATCGTGATCTCCGGAAATACGGTGCTGGCCGGCCGGGGCATTTGTATCGGCAGCGGCACCAGCGGTGGGGTCCGTCACGTCCGGGTCGAGAACAACAGCTTCGAAGGCTCGATGTATGGCCTGCGCATCAAGACCATGCGCGGCAAGGGTGGGATGGTGCGCGACGTCGTGTTCAGCAACAACCGCATGAAGGACGTTGAAACGCCGCTGGTGTTCACCAGCTATTACGAATACCGGCCGCTCGATCTGCAGGAAGCACAGAAGCAGCTGCAGCCCGGCGGCTTCGTGCTGGGCAATCAGATCTGGCCCGGCTCGGCCGACGCAGCGCGTCCTTACGTGCAGGATCAAACACCCGACCTGGCGGACATCACAGTGGATGGGCTGGTGGCTACCGGCGCAGATCAGGCCGGCATCGTGGTCGGGTTGCCCGAACGGGGCATACAGTCGCTCAGCCTCAGGAACATCAGCATCCAGGCGAAGCGTGGCTTGCTGGTCCGCAATGCCACTGTGACCACGCGTGACGTTGCAATCGAAGCCGGGTCAGGAACGCCCTGGCGTCTCGAGAGCGCAGGGAAGGTCACTTCGAACTGAACAGCGACCAGAATGCCTCCGCCGCAAGGCTTTGCCGCGCGCCGGGGCGAAATACGCGGATGTCGACCGCGATTTCCCAACCACTGTCGGCGGCCGGTACCAGCGTGCCTTGTGCAACGTCGTGTTGGGCCAGGCTCGCGGGCAGCCATGCCACGCCGCTTCCCTGTCGCGCCATGGTCATCAGGGTGGCCGCGAGCCGGGCGGAGAAAACCGGTTGCAGGCCGGTGGTGCGAAGCTCGAAGTGCTGTGCGTTGACGATGCGGCCGAGCCCGGATTCCTCGCTGTAGGCAAGATGAGGAATTTTCGCGTCGCCCTGCGTCAGCCGCCATCTGGGTGCGCCCGATTCATCGGGGGCGACGAGCGGGATGAGCGCATCCCGGCCTACGCTGGCTGACTGGAACTGCGCTCCGGCTTCGAAGCGGCAGGGAGCCGCAACGTGATGGTGACACAACAGGAACTGTGCCTGGCCGTGCAAGAGCAGCTCTTCGCATGCCTGCATGCTGTCGGAGATCAACCGGATCGACCCAAGCGTGGCGCGCGCTTCCATCTCCCGCATCCATTGCGGGAAAAAAGTGAACGAGAGCGCGTGCGTGGCGGCGAAGCGCAGGGTGGCGACTTCCTTGCCGCCGGCCTCGCGCGATTCGCGACGCAGCTGGTTCATCCGGCGGATCAATTCATCCGCGCCTGGGCGGAACTGCTCACCGGCCGCGGTCAGGGTGACGCCATGCGCGCCACGCTCGAACAAAGGGGCGCCGATCCAGTCTTCCAGGGCGCGCACGCGCCGGCTGAAGGCGGGTTGAGTCACGTGGCGGTTCTCAGCCGCACGCGAGAAATTGCCCGTCTCGGCGAGTGCCACGAAATCTTCCAGCCAGATCAATTCCATAAGCGCTGCCCCATAAACGATGCCCGTTGCGCATAGCGTGAGCCGACAACGGCATTGGCGTAGCCCAAGCCGAAACCTCTACGGTGCATGTCGGGAGAATTGGAGAATCTTACGTGCGTATCCTGGACATCCGCGAGAAAACTGTCTCGATTGCTTCGCCCATCGCCAACGCCTACATCGATTTTTCGAAGATGACCTGTTCCGTCGTCGCCGTCATCACCGACGTGGTGCGTGATGGCGCGCGCGTGGTCGGCTTCGGTTTCAACTCCAACGGCCGCTACGGGCAAGGCGCATTGATGCGCGAGCGCTTCCTGCCGCGGCTGCTGGAGGCGGATCCGGCCAGCCTGATGGACGCGCAGCACGACAACCTCGACCCCTTCGCCATCTGGAACACCCTGATGACGAACGAGAAGCCGGGCGGGCACGGGGAACGCTCGGTCGCTGTGGGCACCATCGACATGGCGGTCTGGGATGCGGTTGCCAAGATCGCGCGCCAGCCGCTGTATCGGCTGATCGCTGACCGCTATCGTAACGGCATTGCAGACGAGAAGGTCTGGGTTTACGCCGCCGGCGGTTACTACTATCCAGGCAAAGGCTACGCGCAGCTCCAGGATGAGATGCGCAGCTACCGTGATCGTGGCTACAAAGTCGTGAAAATGAAGATCGGCGGCGCGCCGCTGGATGAAGACCTCCGCCGCATCGAGGCCGTGCTGCAGGTCGTCGGGGATGGCCAGAACCTCGCGGTGGACGCCAACGGCCGCTTCGACCTGCCCACGGCTCTCGCTTACGCGAAGGCGCTCAAACCCTACGATCTGTTCTGGTACGAGGAAGCCGGCGATCCCCTCGACTATGCGCTGCAAGCCGAGGTCGGCGAACGCTATGGACTGCCCATGGCAACCGGCGAAAATCTCTTTTCCCACCAGGATGCCCGCAACCTGGTGCGCTACGGCGGCATGCGTGCGGACCGCGACTATCTGCAGTTTGATTGCGCGCTCTCCTACGGGCTGGTCGAATACCTGCGCACGCTGGAGGTGCTCGAGCAGAACGGCTGGTCGCCGCGGCGTGTCGTGCCGCACGGTGGCCACCAGATGTCGCTCAATATCGCGGCAGGTCTGCAGCTGGGGGGCAACGAATCCTATCCGGACGTTTTCCGGCCCTTCGGCGGCTTCGCCGATGGCATCGCTGTCGAAGACGGCTACGTGACCCTGCCGCAGGTGCCGGGCGTCGGTTTCGAAGCGAAATCGCAACTGCATGCACTGATGCGGACGTTGGTCGAAGATATCTAAGGAGCCGTGCCTCTTATGCTCCCTCCCTCGCGGCGGCTGCTGGGACAGATCTACATCCAGGTGCTGATCGGCGTGGCGATCGGTGCTGCCATCGGCGTGCTGTTCCCTGAGATCGGCGCGGCGCTCAAGCCCGTGGCGGACGGGTTCATCAAGCTGATCAGGATGCTGCTGGCGCCGATCGTGTTCGGTACCGTGGTGGTCGGCATTGCGCGCATGGGCGATCTGAAGGACGTGGGGCGCATCGGCATCAGGTCGCTGGTCTATTTCGAGGTGCTCTCTACCATCGCGCTGGTGATTGGCCTGGTCGTCGTCAACCTCGTCAAGCCGGGCGTGGGGATGAATATCGATGCGGCGTCGGTAGATGGCGGCGCGATCGCCGGCTACACGGCGGCGGCGAAAGAGCAGGGCGTGACAGCGTTCCTGCTCGACATCATTCCGACCACGTTCGCCGACGCCTTTGCGAAAGGCGCGATGCTGCAGATCATCCTGCTGGCATTGCTGACGGGCGCCGCCCTGAGCCAGATGGGCGAGCGCGGCCGTCCGTTCGTCGACATCCTCGACGTGTTCCTGCAGACGCTGTTCCGGATCGTCGGCATGGTGATGCGCCTCGCCCCATTGGGCGCCGGTGCCGGGATCGCGTTCACGATTGGCAAGTACGGTCTGGCCACGATGTGGTCGCTCGCCCACCTGCTCATCGCGCTGTACGTTACTTCGCTGCTGTTCGTGGTCGTCGTGCTCGGCCAGGTCATGCGGATGAGCGGGCTGCCCTTCCTGCCATTCCTGAAGTTCATTCGCGAGGAAATTTTCATTGTCTTCGGTACCTGCTCCACCGAGGCTGTGCTGCCGCGCCTGATGCAGAAGCTCGAGGCCCTGGGATGCGCAAAGCCGGTGGTCGGCATGGTGCTGCCCGCCGGCTACACTTTCAACGCCGATGGCACTTGCATTTACCTGACCATCGCCACCGTGTTCATCGCGCAAGCCACCAACACCCACCTGGGTATCGTCGATCAGCTGGTCATCCTCGCCGTGCTGCTGCTGACTTCCAAAGGTTCGGCAGGCGTTGCCGGTGCGGGATTCGTGACATTGGCGGCCACGCTGTCGACGATGCATGCGATCCCCATGACCGGCCTGGTGCTGCTGCTGACTTCCAAAGGTTCGGCAGGCGTTGCCGGTGCGGGATTCGTGACATTGGCGGCCACGCTGTCGACGATGCATGCGATCCCCATGACCGGCCTGGTGTTGCTGCTGGGCGTCGACCGCTTTCTGAACGAGGCGCGCGCAGTCACCAACCTGATCGGCAATAGCGTCGCCACGGTGGCCATCGCCAAATGGGATGGCGCATTGGATATGGAGCGCGCACGGCGGATACTTGCGCAGCCGCGCGAGCTGGATGCAGGCACGGATACAATCGCGGACGCAGCTGGACTATCCGCAACCTCAATCACCAAGAGTCGGTCCGAATGACAATACTTTCCAAAGCGATGTGGATGCTGACAGCGATGTTGCTGGTTGCGCCGCTGGTCCAGGCGAGTGACACGGCCGGTGGGCTGCTGTTTCATCTCAGCGGCGACAAGGGATTGACTGCCGACGCGGCGCGCGGCGAGGCGCAGCCCAACTTCGCAGACAAGGTGAAGATCAAACAGGATGCTACGCACGGCGCGTATATCGAAGCGTCCGGCGAGCAGGTGCTGAGCTGGCTGGCCCCGGGCAATATCTATGCGCAGCGGGGCACCTTGAGTTTCTACTGGCGTGCGCGCGAGCCGATCGGGCCGACACCGTTCGTCCTGTTTCGCGTGGGCTATGCCGATCACACGAGCTGGGACATGGTCTGGCTGCGCATCGACTGGAACGGCAAAGGCTTCGATGCGTTTGTCACGGACAACAATCTCGCACGGGTGCGTGTGAGCTACGCGGTGCCGGCGGTTCCCAAACCGGATCAGTGGCTGCTGATGACATTCACGTGGGATGAAACGAAGGGCATCGCGCTGTACGTCGACGGCAAGCCGGTGGCGAGCAAGGCGCAAGTCGCGGCACTCGACGCAGGGCTGGATCAATTCGGGCCGCACAGCCGCGTGATCTCGCCGCATCAGGTGCAGAGCGCTTACCAGTTCATCCGCGGCGGAGATGTCGATGACATCCGTATCTACGATCACGCGCTGGATTCTGCCGCTGTCGCTGCGATTGCCACCGGTAGCAATGCCGTTGGCCAGGTCTCCAATCGCGACGTTACGGCATCGCAATGGCGCGATGAATGGTGGTTGCGCTATGGCTGGAATCGCGCCGCGAATCCACCGCCGTATCTTGCAGATCGCAGCACGCGCATCCGCAAGGTCGAGTTCACCGATGTCTACGACCTGAAGCAGCGCATGACCGGCGGCTCGGACGGGATTCCCGAAACCACGTGGCCAGGTGTCTACAACCGCTCGAAGCTGCCCGGACGGCACGACTACTTCGAGCTGCCCGATTGGAATACGTACGTCGAAGGTGGCAGGTCGGTGACTTACCTGTTGCCGCCAGAGCCTTGGAACCGGATCGAATTCCAGGGCGCGGCTTACGGATCGCTGACCTACCTCGATGCTGACGGCGCAAGCAAAGTCATCGCCACGCGGCCAAAGGGCGAGCTGCGTACATACAACCAGTTCGCAGCGCTGCAAGGCGGCAAGCTGCGCTTCGACAACGCCGTGCAGGAAACGCCGATCCAGGAACTCGCGGCGTACAACGTCGCGTCGGGTGTCGAACCCGATGAACAGAGCCTGTCCTATACGGTGCACGCGAGTGCCGATCCCGCTCGCTATCCGTCCGTGGATGATGTCTCGCAATTTATTGCGGGACGTTACGCCCCCGACGAGCGAGCGACTGTTGCGGCGCTGCCCGCGGATGCACCGACGCAGTCACGTTCGAATCCGCCCCCGGCGCAACTGCCTCTCGTCCACATCGTCATCCCAGCCGATTTCCGCCAGACGCGCGCTGGCGAACCTGTAGGAAAGTTCGCCTACGGGTGGCAAGGGATGGACGCGGGACTCGATGGCATCGCGATCGACCTGCCGGCGCTCAACGTCAAGCCCACGCATGGCGGATTGTTTGCGCTGAACATCAAGGTGAAGGATCCGCTATGGCCGGGCCGCGACATGCTGGACGTCAGCGTCTCGGTCAAGCCGGGTGAGGCGCGCACCATCTTTCTCGACACGCGCGATCGCATGTTGCCGCCGGGCAGGAGCCTGTACCTCACCATCGCCGGCGCCGGCGGCGACTTCGGAGCCGCGCAGCTCGATGGCATGGCCGTTCGATTGAAGTTCAAGCCAAGAGCCGCCGCCGTCGCAGAGCACGTTGCGGACCGGCTCGCGCAGGCGCGTGACAACCTGGCGTTCCTGGTCGAGGAACACGATGTCGCGAGGCGCCTGGCGCGTTACGAGCGGTTGGACCGCGAGCTTGCCGATCTGCTGCGCATCGATCCGCAGAATCAGCACGGCCGCGAGATGTGGGCCGAACTCAACCCGGAACAAGGCGGCGTTGCGGTGACTTTGCCGACCGCGCCGGCCGGCGTTCCGAAGTGGGCGTTCCTGCAGGTCGAAGACCTGAAGCGGGTGCGCCACTTCATCGAGTGGTGGATCGACCGCCGCCAGGTGCCTTACGGCGATTTTGGCGGTGGCATTTCCGATGACGATGACCTGACCCAGCAATGGCCGCCGCTGGCGTTGATGGGCGACATTCCGGACAAGGTGACTGCATCGCTCAACGCGCTGGTCGACGCCGCGTACAAGAACGACATGCTGCCGCTGGGCCTGAGCAAGATCAAAACCGACGACCTGCATTCCTACGAGGAAGCGATCAATGCCAAGAGCGAGGCGATGTACCTG
>Ga0193753_10004232_pt1 | contig 10309 bp, 7 predicted proteins | sample H1c2metaG_FD_144925 | JGI IMG/M metagenome (GOLD analysis project Ga0193753, IMG submission 144925) | Soil microbial communities from a riparian zone of the East river system, Colorado, United States - H1c2 | ecosystem: Environmental > Terrestrial > Soil > Riparian zone | place: USA: East River... | reverse complement strand
GGATGTGGATAAGGAGGCGCAGCTTTCGCAGGCCTTGATGGCGGATAACCCGGTGACCGACCTGCCACTGGCGGTCGAGGTGGACTACTTCCGGATGGAGAAGAACAAGTATCTGGCGCCGATTTCGGTGAAGGTTCCGGGGTCGTCGCTCGCGTTCCACAGCAAGGGCGCAAAGCAGGCTACCGAGCTGGATTTCATCGCCGAGGTGTTCGATGCAAGGAACCGGCCGGCGGCGACCGTGCGGGATACCATCCCGCTACGGCTGGCGGAGGATGTGGCGGGGCAAGTGGTTCGCAAGAGCATCCAATATGACACGGCGGTTACGCTTACGCCCGGAAATTACCGGCTGCGGTTTGTGGCGCGCGAAAACGGCGAAGGGAAGACCGGAACATTTGAGGCTCCTTTTGTCATTCCCGACCTGGATAATCAAAAAACATTACGGGTCAGTTCTGTCGTTTTGAGCAACCAGCGGGAGCCGGTCGCGGATCAAGTCGCGGGGGTGAAAAGCAGCAAGAAGCTGGCGGTGGCAAACCCGCTGGTCGAGGACGGCAAGAAGCTGCTGCCCAATGTGACGAGAGTGTTTCGGCCGGGTCAAAGCGTTCTGGTCTACGTGGAAGTGTACGATCCGACGATCCCGGAGTTTCTGCCCGAGCGCTTCCGCCGCGCGAACGTGGCCGCCAGCCTGGCGCTCTATCAAGGCGGCAAGAAAGCCTTCGAAACACCGGCCATACGAGCCAATCAACTGTCGCAGACGCGTGGCGGGACGCTGCCGATCTGGCTGCAGGCCGCGGCCACCGACATCCCGCCGGGCAAATACGATGTGCAGATCAACCTGATCGATGAATTTGGGAGCAAGTTTGCTTTTCCCCGGACATCGCTGGCGGTTTTGCCGGCCGACGCCGCGAAAAAGCCTTAGGGTCGGGTCGGACTTTTCCGTAGAATTCCAAATTCCATAACCTGCTAGAATAGTTCTATGCAATTTGGTTATATGAGCGGCCCTTCCCGGACAGCTAAGTTGGCCAAGCAGCTTCTTGCGGTCGCCGGTGTTGCCTCGGCTCTGCCCATTGTGTGGCCCAGCAAGGTCAAAGCGGTGCCGGACGCTCCAGCGCGCGTCGTAGCCGTCAACACGGCACGGCCGACGGGTCCCGATCCGCGCGCGGTTCGGCTGCGGCGGTTCCTTTCCAAGCTGCATTGCCCGGTCGCGGTGATGTCGGAAGACTTCGTCCACGCCGCCGACGATAACCAGCTCGACTGGCGGCTGCTACCGAGTATCGCGGTGATCGAATCGAGCGGTGGCAAGGCTTACAAGAACAACAATATCTTCGGCTGGCGGAACGGGGACGAAGCTTTCCCGACTATCCGGGCTGGCCTTAACCACGTGGCATACAAGCTGGGACGCAGCCCGCTGTACCGATCGCGCAACTCGCTGGCTAAGCTTCGCCTCTACAACCCGAACGAAGAATACCCAGGGAATGTGATGGCGGTGATGAACCGGATCAGCCCGGAATCGCGTCCGAGGCCGGAAAGAGTTCTTTTCCGCGGCAGCGAGTACCTATACGCCGACTGATACGGGGGCGGTTGCTTCGCGCAACCCTTGTACGCCAATTCGATGACAAAAGTCACCGAAGCTCTCGCCGCCCTGGCGGGTGTCCTTATATAGTTCCAGCACTGGTCTGAGGCGCGGCGCGATGTCGCGGCGCTTGATGTTCTGCGCGAACAGCGTTCCGAGGCGCGTTCCGAGATTGCTGGCCCCTAGGTAGAGGCTATACATGTCTATGCTCGCCCCAACGATTCCGATCTCGGCGGTATAGGGGCGCGAACAGCCATTCGGGCAGCCACTGGTGCGCAGATGCACCACGTCTTGAGGTAGGCCGACCGCATTCAGTTCATTTTGGATTTCGGCGACCACTTCCGGCATGATGCGCTCGGATTCAGTGATGGCTTGGCCGCAGGTGGGCAGTGCCGGGCAGGAAATGGCGTGGCGGAGGACGGGCGGAAGGGCTTCCGGTTCGGCGATTCCGTGCTCGCGCAGCAAGGCGGCGATGGCGGCGCGATCCTGGTCGCGAATGCCGGCCAGATAGATATTCTGCTGGGGTGTTAGCCGCACTTCGAGGCGGTATTTCTCGACGATTGTCCGCAAGCCGCTGCGGATGCGGCGGGCGGCGTCGAAATCCTTGACGCGGCCGCTGATGATTCGTACGCCTACGAACCACAGGCCATCGCCCTGGCTGTGCCAGCCCAGGTAATCGTTGGCGCGGGTCCAGACGAGATCTCTGGGAGGCGCGAGTTCGCGACCCACTCGAGCTTCCAATTCCTTTTTGAATTTCTCGACGCCCCAGGCGTCCAGCACGTATTTCAGGCGCGCGAGCTTACGGTTGGTGCGGTTGCCGAAATCGCGGTGAATGGTGACGATGGCTTTCGCGACCTCGAGCAGTTCTTCCTGGCTCGGACCGATGGAGCAGATAGGGTCGGAAAGCCGGGGGTGGGAAGCTTTTACGCCGGCGCTTTGGCCCATGCCGCCACCGGCGAGGATCGTATAGCCGCTTAGCTCGCCGTTTTCATAATGAGGAACGATGCCGACGTCGTTGGCGTAGATGTCGGTCGTGTTGTCGCCGGGGAAGGTGAAGTTAATTTTGAATTTGCGCGGCAGGTAGGTCGCGCCGTAGAGCGGTTCCACATCCTCGGCATTTTCGGCGGTAGCCGCATGCTCTCCGTCGACCCAGACGTCGTAGTAGGCGGTGGTTTTCGGTTTTAGGTTGGTTGAGAGATATTTGACCACCGGAAACAGCTCGCTGCGCTGCTCGTTCCGGATCGGCGCCGGGCAAGAGACCACGTTGCGGACGACGTCGCCGCAAGCTGCCAGGGTGCTGAGAAAATTTTCGTTCAGGCCGCGAATCAGCTCGCGCAGCCGTTGTTTCGGGATGTAGTGATACTGGATGTCCTGCCGGGTGGTGATCCGAAGGCTGCCGTCGCCAATGTCCGCTAGCCGGTCGAGGGCCAGATACTGCTCCGGGGTCAAGAGGCCGCCGGGCACTCCGACCCTCACCATGGCGGTGAATTGTTTGGTACCGGCTTTGCGCAAGTCGCGATCGTCTTGCTGATAAATGCCGTGGAATTTGAGGACGCTGGTCGCCGGTTTCGAGAATATGGATTCGGCGTTTTCCAACTCCCCGGCGAGCGTGCCGCGCAGATATTGCGCGTCGATTTTGGCCTGCTCCGCCGCTGGTAGAACGTTGTCCATCTAATTACTAGAGTATCCCAAGTGTTTGCGCGTTGGCGGGCAAACAGCACATAATACCTAGATCCGCCACATGCCTCGCCTCATCCGTTGTTCTTTGATTCAAGCGACCAATGTTTTGACTCCGGATCATCCGCTGGACCGGGTCAAACAAGCGATGCTCGATAAGCACGCGCGATATATAGGAGAAGCGGCTGCCGCCGGGGCGCAAATTGTCTGCTTGCAGGAAATTTTCTATGGCCCGTATTTCTGCGCCGAGCAACAAACCCGCTGGTACGATTTTACCGAGCCAATTCCGGATGGGCCGACCATTCGCCTCATGCAGGATTTGGCGCGGCAGCATCGCGTGGCGCTGATAGTTCCAGTTTACGAAATCGAGCAAGACGGCGTCTACTACAACACCGCCGCGGTGATCGACGGGGCCGGGAAATATTTGGGCAAGTATCGGAAGGCGCATATCCCACAAGTCGCGCCGGGGTTTTGGGAGAAATTTTATTTCAAGCCGGGGAACCTGGGCTATCCGGTGTTCGATTTGGGCTTCGCCAAGGTAGGCGTCTACATCTGCTACGACCGGCACTTTCCGGAAGGCGCGCGGGCGCTTGGGCTGAATGGCGCGGAGATCGTTTTCAATCCGTCCGCGACGGTTGCCGGACTGAGCGAATATCTGTGGAAGCTCGAACAGCCGGCGCATGCCGCGGCGAACGGGTTCTTTGTCGGGGCAATCAATCGTGTGGGAACGGAAGCGCCTTGGAATATCGGCGAGTTCTATGGGTCGAGTTATTTTTGTGATCCGCGCGGGCAGATTTTCGCGCAGGCTTCGCGCGACCGGGATGAAGTGCTGACCGCCGATCTCGATCTCGATTTGATTGCCGATGTCCGGAAGACGTGGCAGTTCTATCGAGACCGCCGGCCGGAAACGTACGAAGCGCTGGTGAAGGCTTAACCGTGACTAAGGACGAAATCATTCTCGCGAGCCGCGAGTATCTGTTCCCATCGGTATTCCATTATTTTTCGGAGCCGCTGGTGATCGAACGCGCCAAGGATCAGTTTGTCTGGGATGCCGATGGGAATGAGTACCTCGATTTTTTCGGCGGCATTCTTACGATCAGCGTGGGGCATTCGAATGAGCACGTGAATGCGGCGGTCCATGCGCAGGTCGACAAGCTGCAGCATGTCTCGACTGTATTCGCCACGGAGCCGCAAGCGGCGCTGGCGAAAAAGATCGCTACGCTTACACCGGGCAATCTGCGCCAATCGTTTTTCACTAACAGCGGCACGGAAGCGAACGAGACGGCGATTACGCTGGCACGCTGCTTCACGGGATCGAGCGAGATTATTGCGCTGCGGCATTCGTATCACGGGCGTTCGGCGCTGGCGATGGCCATTACCGGCAATGCCGCCTGGAAGACCGGGCCGCAGATGCAGCCGGGCATTGTTTACGCGCACAATGCGTATTGTTATCGCTGTCCTTTTGGGCTGTCGTATCCCGATTGCGGAGTGCGCTGCGCGCAGGATCTTGAAGAGTTGATTCGGACCACGACTTCAGGGCGCGTTGCCGGTGTGATCGCCGAGCCGATCCAGGGCGTCGGCGGTTTCATCACGCCACCGAAGGAATATTTCAAGATCGTGGCCGATATTGTGCGGCAGCATGGCGGGCTCTTCATCAGCGACGAGGTGCAAACAGGCTGGGGCCGCACCGGGAACAAGTGGTTCGGCATCGAGCACTGGGACGTTACGCCGGATATTATGACGAGCGCCAAGGGATTGGGCAATGGTTTTCCTATCGGCGTGACGATTGCGCGTCCGGAGGTTGCGGAATCGCTCAAGGGGCTTACCATCTCTACTTTTGGCGGCAATCCGATTTCGACTACGGCGGCTAAAGCGGTTATCGATTTGATCGAAGAGCAGAAACTCGCGACGAATGCCGCGGATACCGGCGGCTACTTGCGCGCAAGTCTTGAAGAGCTGCAACGGAAACACTCGCTCATCGGCGAAGTGCGTGGCATGGGCTTGATGCAGGGCGTGGAACTGGTGGAAGACCGGAAGTCGAAGACGCCCGCGGTGAAACAGACTCTTCGCATTATGGAAGCGGCGCGCGACAACCGCATTCTGATCGGCCGCGGCGGGCTCTATGGCAACGTGATACGCATTTCGCCGCCGATGAATATTCAGAAATCGGATGTGGACGAATTTATCCGGCGGCTGGACGCGAGTTTCGGGAGCTTGCAGTGAATTTTCCGGAGTTGCATCCGGCGCTCTCTTCGCAAGCCGCATTGAGCGAGGCGCATCGCTGTTTGTTTTGTTCCGACGCTCCGTGCGCGGCAGCGTGTCCTACGCACATCGATGTGCCGCGGTTTATCAAGAAAATCGCGAGCGGAAATCTGCTTGGCTCGGCGGAAACGATTATCGACGCCAACGTCCTTGGCTTGAGCTGTTCGCGCGTCTGTCCGGTGGATGTTCTGTGCGAGGGCGCTTGCGTGTATCACAACCTGGACAAGCAGCCGATTACCATCGGGCTGCTGCAACGGCATGCGATGGATCATTTTTATGCCGCAGGCGGGCGGTTGCCGCAAGCAGCGGTTGAAACGGGGAAGAAAGTTGCTTGTATCGGTGCTGGACCGGCATCGCTCGCTTGTGCGGCTGAACTGCGGCGCCACGGGATTGCGGTCACGATCTTCGACAAGCGTGGGCTTGCCGGTGGGCTGAATACTTACGGGGTGGCGCAGTATAAATTCACGCCTTCCGATAGCGCGCGCGAGATCGAGCTGATTCGTTCGGCCGGTGCGGAATTTCGAACAGGCGTTGAAGTAGCAGCAGCGGATCTTGAGCGCGAATACGACGCAGTATTCATTGGAATTGGACTTGGCGCCACCGAGCCGCTCGGCATTCCGGGCGAAGGTCTTGCGGGGATCTATAGCGCGCTCGATTTTATTGCCGCTTACAAGACCGCGCAGCCGCTGCCGATAGGCGAGTGCGTCGCCGTGATCGGCGGCGGAAATACGGCGATCGATGCGGCGGTGGCGGCTCGCTATCTGGGAGCCGCGCGTGTTGCGATTCTCTATCGGAGGACCGAGGCCCAGATGTCGGCTTTTGCTTTCGAATATGAACATGCGAAACAAGCAGGTGTCGAGTTTGTTTTTTCGGCGCAGCCTAAGCGATTCCTCGGGTCCGATCGTGTAACGGCGATCGATTGCGGGACTCTGGAATTTGCGTGCGATACGGCCATCGTCGCTATTGGCCAAGCGCGTTTCGAGGTTCCTGGCATCGGAAAAATCGTGGTGCAGCGCGAGACCGGGCAAACCGCGAATCCCAAATATTTCGCGGGCGGTGATTGTGTGAATGGAGGCCGCGAAGTGGTAGACGCGGCCGCCGAAGGCAAACGTGCCGCGCGAGGCATTATCCAATGGCTGACTTGAGCGTCGACTTCGCGGGCATTCGCTGTCCAAATCCGTTCTGGCTCGCTTCGGGACCGCCTTCGAATTGCGGCGACCAGGTGATGCGCGCTTTCGATGCCGGCTGGGGCGGCGCGGTTTGGAAAACCATCGGCGAACCCATTACAAATGTTTCTTCGCGTTATTCGTCTATCGATTGGAATGGCGAGCGCATGCTGGGTCTCAACAATATCGAGCTCATCAGCGACCGGCCGATCGACGTGAATCTGCGCGAGATCGCGGAAGTGAAGAAGCGCTATCCGAAGCACGCGGTCATCGCGTCGCTGATGGTGGAATCGAGGCGCGAAACCTGGCATGAGATGGTCAAACGTGCCGAGGGCGCCGGATCCGACGCGCTGGAACTGAATTTTGGATGCCCGCACGGGATGAGCGAGCGCGGGATGGGAAGCGCGGTGGGGCAGGTCCCGGAATATGCGCGCATGATCACCGAATGGGTGAAAGAAGCGGCGCGCACGCCGGTGCTGGTCAAACTTACGCCGAACATCGGCGATATTCGGACCGTGGCGCGCGCGGCTAAAAACGGCGGAGCCGATGCGTTGTCCGCCATCAACACGATCAACTCCATCACGGGCATCGATCTCGATACTTTCACGCCGCGGCCCGATGTCGGAGGAAAATCTTCGCACGGCGGCTACTGCGGCCCTGCCGTGAAGCCCATTGCTCTGCATATGGTGCAGCAGATCGCCGCCGACCCGCAGGTCGAGCTTCCGATATCGGCCATTGGCGGCATCTCGGGGTGGCGCGAGGCGGCTGAATTTATTTTGCTAGGCGCGGGCACGCTGCAAGCCTGCACCGCTCCCATGCACTACGGTTTCCGTGTGGTCGAAGACATGATCGACGGGCTCAGCCACTGGATGGATGCGAAAGGATTTGCGAATCTGAACGCGTTTCGCGGCCTTTCTCTTCGACGCGTTACTGACTGGCAGCATCTCGATCTGAACTACAAGATTGTCGCGCGCATTAATCCCGCAACCTGTATTGGCTGCCAGCTTTGTTACACCGCATGTTGGGACGGCGCGCACCAGTGTATTCACTTGCCAGAGCATGCGCGCGATGAAATCGTTTCGACGCCCGCGATGCCTTCTGTTTCACATGCCGTGCCCGTGCAACGCATTCCGCATGTCGATGAAGACGAGTGTGTAGGCTGCAATCTCTGCTGGCTGGTTTGTCCGGTTGAGAATTGCATCGAGATGGTTCGCCTGGACTCGGGAATCGCGCCGGAATCGTGGGCTGAGCGCACAATCAAATGACACGACGATGACGAGCACGCTTATTCAACACGGCATGATCGTGACCGCCGGGCGCACGTACGGCGGCGACATCCTCATCGAAGGCGAAACGATCAAGGATATCGCGCCCGCGCTGCCGGTGGAAAATGCAGGACGTGTGATCGATGCACAGAGCATGCTGATCTTCCCCGGAGGCATCGACGTCCACACCCACCTCGACATGCCTTTTGGAGGCACGACGTCGAGCGACGATTTCGAAACCGGCACCAGAGCGGCGGCATTCGGCGGCACGACGACCTTAGTCGACTTCGCCATTCAGCCGCGCGGCACGCGGATGCGCGATGCACTCGACACGTGGTGGAAGAAAGCGGACGGCAAGGCAGTGATCGATTATGGCCTGCACATGATCGTCACCGATTTGCCCGACGCCGCTCTTGAAGACATGGATTCGATGGTCGATGAAGGAGTCGCGAGCTTCAAGTTGTTTATGGCCTATCCGGGCGTGCTGATGGTCGACGATGCCACGATCTTCAAGGCGCTCTCGCGGACGGCTAAGAACGGCGCGCTCGTTTGCATGCATGCGGAAAACGGCAGCGTCATTGATGTGATTGTGCAGCGGGCGCTTGCAGAGGGAAAGCGTGCGCCGGTTTACCACGCGCTCACGCGGCCGACGCAAGCCGAGGCCGAAGCCGTACACCGCGCGATCGCGCTAGCCGAAATGTCCGGTGCTCCGGTTTACATTGTGCACCTGTCGTCGGAAGAGGCGTTGAACGAAGTGCGCGCGGCGCGCGATCGCGGCGTACCTGCATTTGCCGAAACCTGCCCGCAATATCTGCTGCTGAGCATCGAAGAGCTCGAGCGGCCGAATTTCGAAGGCGCGAAGTACGTCTTTACTCCGCCGCTGCGCGAACGACATCATCTCGACAAGCTCTGGCGGGGCCTTGGCGACGATCATCTCCAAGTCGTCTCGACCGATCACTGTCCGTTCTGCTTTAAAGATCAAAAGCAGTTGGGAATAGACGATTTCACAAAAATTCCCAACGGCGGCCCTGGCGTCGAGAATCGCCTGCAGTTGATTTATCATCATGGCGTCAATCACGGCCGCATCACGATTAATCGGTTTGTGGAATTGGTCTCTACTACACCCGCCAAGCTTTTTGGGCTCTATCCCAAGAAGGGCGAGGTCGCGATCGGGAGCGACGCGGATCTGGTTATCTGGGATCCGAACGCCGAACACACCATCTCCGCAGCCACGCATCACATGCGGATTGACTATTCGATGTTCGAAGGTTTTCGCGTGAAAGGGAACGTGAAGATCGTGCTCTCGCGCGGCGACGTGATTGTGGATAACGGGAAGTTCGCCGGGCGCGCCGGACGCGGCCGTTATTTGAAACGGCAAGCGCGGGGCGGCGCATGGAAGTAGATTCTTCTCTTTACAACAAAGACCTCGCGCCTATTCCGCTATCCGAACGCGACTGGGGCACCTACAACTACGCGGCGCTTTGGATCGGAATGAGCGTTTGTATTCCGACTTATATGCTCGCGTCGGGGCTGATTGCGGGCGGCATGAGTTGGTGGCAAGCCATCGGCACAATTTTGCTGGGCAATCTGATTGTGCTTGTTCCGATGTTGTTAAATGCGCATGCGGGAGCGCGCTACGGCATTTCGTTTCCGGTTTTCGTACGTGCGTCGTTCGGAGTGCGCGGCGCTAACATTCCCGCGGTGCTGCGGGCGCTGGTGGCGTGCGGCTGGTTCGGCATTCAAACCTGGATTGGCGGGCAGGCAATAAATTCCATGCTGCAGATTGTTTCACCGGGCTGGGCGCACTTCGCCGCGGGAAAGTGGATCTGCTTCTTTGCCTTTTGGGCGCTGAACATGCTCGTGATCCTACGCGGCATCGAGACCATCAAGATTCTGGAAGGGGTGGCCGCGCCGTTCATGCTGGCGGTCGGGTTGCTGCTGCTTTGGTGGGTGACGAAAAAAGCTGGCGGCCTTGGTCCAGTGCTGGCCGCGCCCAGCAAATTCCGTACGACCGGCGAATTCATTTCCTTCTTCATTCCGGCGGTTACGGGGATGGTCGGTTTCTGGGCGACAGTCGCGCTGAACATTCCCGATTTCACACGCTATGCCAAATCGCAAAAAGCGCAGATGGTTGGCCAAGCGTTGGGACTGCCCGCCGCGATGACTCTTTACTCATTCATCGGGGTGGCAGTTACGTCGGCATCAGCGGTGTTGTTCGGCAAGCCGATTTGGGATCCGGTCGAATTGCTCGGGCGCTTTAATCAGCCGGTTGTGGCTTGTGTCTCGTTGGTCGCGCTTTTGATCGCGACGCTGAATACCAACGTGGCCGCGAATGTGGTGTCGCCTTCCAACGACTTTTCGAATCTGAA
>Ga0193753_10004230_pt1 | contig 10310 bp, 8 predicted proteins | sample H1c2metaG_FD_144925 | JGI IMG/M metagenome (GOLD analysis project Ga0193753, IMG submission 144925) | Soil microbial communities from a riparian zone of the East river system, Colorado, United States - H1c2 | ecosystem: Environmental > Terrestrial > Soil > Riparian zone | place: USA: East River... | reverse complement strand
TATGCTGCCCAGCCATGCAGCTGAAAATTTATTTTGGGTGGGCCGCTATACGGAGCGCATTTTGGGTAATGCACGTTTCCTGAGAACAGTCATGCAATTTCTGGCTGAAGGGAATAAACTGATCACGGATACCAACCGGCAAACGGAAAGGAGTTTACTGGAAGCTTTTACAAAGTACAGTTATACTTTGCCCGGATTTGTTGGAGAAGATGCAGATGCATTATTCGCCGATCCCTGGAAAGAATTAAAAGATATTCTCTTCAATGAGAAAAGAGTGGGTGGCATCAAATATAATTTTTCCTTGTTTCACAAAGCCATACACGAAGTGCGGGATCATTGGTCAACCGATACCTGGCGGGTGATTCGTGGAATGGAAGAGGGATTGCAAAATGGTATTCCTTTGTCACATCATGGACATCTGCAGATGATCCATACTCTTGATAGCCTGATCACTTCCATTGTGGCATTCATCGGATTGAACCGGGAAAGTATCTCCCGTGAACAAGGTTGGATCATGCTGGATGTTGGAAGAAAAATAGAACAGAGTCTTCTGGTGATCACCATGCTGAGAACCAACCTGGTAAAAAAATATAGCGAACAGGTGGAATACAATCTGCAGCAATCTGTTTTAATGAGTAATGAGGGCCTTGTGAACTACAGATATAAATACAGGAGACCGCTTCAAAATTTACTGGTAATTGATCTTTTGATTTTTGACCCCAATAATCCGAGGTCATTGACCTACCAGGTTGTACGATTGAAATCCTACCTGCAAAACCTGCCCAAAAATAACAGTGGGAAATCGCTGTCTGAATATGAGCGGCTTATTCTGGAAGCCGATACTTTACTCAAACTCGCCGATAAGACGGCGCTGGCTGTTTCGGACGACGAGGGATACGCTAATCTTGAAATATTTTTATCCCGGCTGTTCCGGATACTGTCTGCCATTCCGGGCGTTATTTCAAAAGCATTTTTCAAGCATGAGATGACACCCAAAACGATTATTATACGATAGCAACGCTGATCCCTTCAGATATGAAATATACGATTCAACATAAAACATCTTATACCTACCTGGAACCCGTAAGCTTGTGTCATAATATTGCGCGGCTTGTTCCGCGTAATACGAGCGAGCAAATCTGTAAAAACACAAATATCCAAATTGAACCAAAGCCCGACCGGATCAATGAATATGAAGATTTCTTCGGAAATAAAGTGATATACTTTTCCATAGAAAAAGAACATTGGGAACTCACGGTAAATGTGACTTCCGAGGTGGAACGTCATCATACCGGGCAGATAAAAATGCAGGTTTACCGAAATGCCAGCCTGGAAGAAGTAAAAAAAGAGATACAGCATCTCAAAGGCGAATCGATGGATATCAAGCAGTACATTTTTGAAACGCCCATGACCGCATCCAATGAGGAGATATTAAAATTTGCTTTGCAGTCTTTTCAACCGGGTAAGTCTGTTTTTGAAGCGACGGAAGACCTTACCAAACGAATTCATAATGAATTCGAATATAAACCGGGACATACGACCATTTCAACGCCCCTGGCCCAGGTGATGAAAGAGCGGAAAGGCGTTTGTCAGGACTTTGCACACCTGGCCATTTCCTGCCTTCGGTCTGTTGGTTTGCCGGCCCGGTATGTGAGCGGATATATTGAAACAGTATCTCCTGAAGGTGTTGAGAAACTGATTGGCACGGATGCCTCACATGCATGGTTCAGCCTGTATATCCCGGACATGGGATGGACCGATTTCGATCCCACCAATAATTGTATCGTATCGGACCAGCATATCACAATAGGCTGGGGAAGGGATTATGCGGATATTGCACCCCTTGACGGGATTATTCTCAGCAGCGGTTCTCATGAATTAACGGTGTCGGTGGATGTAAAGAGAACAAATTGAAAATGGCCCACTGGTATACTTATTGAATAATACCAGATCTAATTTTTATTATGAAACTTTATACCTGCAGTAATTGTCACAGTCTCATCTATTTTGAAAATAACATCTGTCTAAACTGTAAGTATTCCCTGGGCTTTGATGCCCATACGCTTTCACTGATCACCCTGGTAGCAGAAGGAAATAATATTTTCGCAAATGCGCAGAATAAGGAGCAAAAATTCCGCTATTGCAAAAATTCAGAATATTCTACCTGCAACTGGCTGGTCCCTGCTTCCGCGGATTCTGCCTATTGCCAGGCCTGTGATCTGAACCGGATCATTCCGGACCTCACCAAACAGGAAAACCTGAAACGATGGAAAAATATTGAAATTGCCAAGCACCGGCTGGTTTATTCACTACTCCGCCTGCGTCTTCCGGTGCAAAAGAAGATAGGAGAGGAAGAAACCGGCATCGCTTTCGATTTTCTGGCCGACACATCGCCGAAAGAGAAAGTGATGACCGGCCACGATAATGGCGTCATTACGTTGAACATAGAAGAAGCGGATGAAGCGGAACGAGCAAAACATAAGCAGGATTTAGGAGAAAGGTATCGAACCCTGCTCGGTCACTTTCGTCATGAGATCGGCCATTATTATTGGGAGGTACTTATTAAAAATTCTGATTCGATTGAAAAATACCGGTCATTATTTGGAGATGAGGAAAAAGACTATTCACAGGCGCTTGAAGTGTATTATAAAACAGGAGCGCCTGTCAACTGGAGCGAAAGTTTTATCAGTCCGTATGCTACTTCTCATTCCTGGGAGGACTGGGCGGAAACCTGGGCCCATTATCTTCATCTGATGGACACACTTGAAACAGCTTCTTCATTTGGTATTCGCATTCAGCCGGATACTGTTCAGGATACAAAAGGCATACGTGCAAGTATTCAGCAGGATCCATATGATATGACCGACTTTGGCCAGATTATGAAATGGTGGCTTCCGTTAACTTTTGCGTTGAATAGCCTGAGTAGAAGTATGGGTTATTCTGATTTTTATCCTTTTGTAATTTCGGAACCTGTGGTAAAAAAATTACAGTTCATACATGAGCTCTGTTTGAAAAATGCCGGGAACACGAATTTTCCACGTTGGTAGTTTTTAGGCTAAGGCTAAGGTGTAAGGCGAAGGCTTGAGTGTTGAAGTTTGCATTTGAAAAATAAAGTAATTCCTAAAGGGTATTTTCCTCATTTTATTTCCATAAATCACTATTTATAGACTATAATTTGAAAGTTTTTTTGTGAAATTAAAATCATGAGAAACTATCAAAAATATGAGGTATGGAATGAAGCACACCAGGTTGCATTATTAATTTATAATCAGGTAACACCTCGGATTCCCAGAATCGAACAATTCGGCTTAACGAGTCAGATGAAAAGAGCAGCTTGTTCAGTGCCATTAAATATTGCAGAAGGTTGTGGAAGAAATTCTGAAAAAGATTTTGTTCATTTTTTAGATATATCGCTTGGTTCGGCACACGAACTTGAATATTGTCTTCTACTTATTAAAGATTTAGGGTATTTGGAAACAGATGAATTTGAATTGCTAAGCAGAAAAATGAATAGCATTAAAGCAATGTTAATCACTCTTATAAAACTAATTCGATTAAAAGGAACTTAAAGACTTTTGTCCTACGCCTTGGCCTTACGCCTTAGCCTCACGCTTTGTGCTTAAAAGACCTTCTCAAATCCAGCGTATGTACATATTCTTTATTTACGTCAGGCGCTGGCGCATCATAATAAAAAGGCAGCCTGTTTTGTTCAATATAATGTGCGACTACGGAAAAAGAGGGTGAAGGCCTCAGCACTTCCTGTGTATGTGAAGTAGTTCCGAAACGACTTACTCTCCTGGATTCTGCTTCATTCGCATTTACAGGGAAGCTGTCATAACTTCTTCCGCCGGGATGTGCAACATAATAGGTACATCCGCCGACAGAGCGACTGTTCCAGGTATCAACAATGTCAAAAGTGAGGGGTGTATCGACGCCGATGGTTGGATGCAGGGCAGACGGTGGTTGCCAGGCACGATAACGAACTCCGCAAACATATTCTCCTTTTATCCCGGTATCTCTTAAAGGAACCCGGTTGCCATTACAAAGTAAAACATAGCGGGATTTATTTAATCCCTTTAATTTTATCTGAACCCGTTCTAATGAAGAATCTACATAGCGGGCGGTGCCGCTGCTCGACATTTCCTCTCCCAACACATGCCATGGCTCTATACCCATACGCACTTCCATTTCTATTCCTTCAATTTGAACGGTGCCATAATGCGGGAAACGGAATTCAAAAAATGGTTCAAACCAACTCATCTGAAAAGGATAACCTGCATCATTCAGATCTTTGACTACTTCCACCAGGTCCTGGTGTACATAAAAAGGAAGCATGAATTTATCATGCAGTTCCGTTCCCCATCTCACCAGTTCGTGCTTGTATGGTTTGTTCCAGAATTTGGCGATCAGTCCACGGATCAATAGCATTTGCAGAAGGCTCATTTGTTTATGCGGAGGCATATCAAAGGCGCGGAATTCAAGAATACCGAGTCTTCCGGAAGAACTATCAGGAGAATATAATTTATCAATACAAAATTCAGAACGGTGTGTGTTTCCTGTAATATCCGTTAATAAGTGTCTGAAAATTCTGTCCACCAGGTAAAAAGGAATAAAGCCATGATCCGGAACCTGGCTAAAGGCAATTTCCATTTCATATAATTTCTCATCCCTTCCCTCGTCTATGCGCGGCGCCTGACTGGTGGGACCAATGAATGCGCTCGAAAATAAATAAGAAAGCCCCGGGTGATGTTGCCAATAGGCGATGAGACTGGCCAGCAGATCGGGTCTGCGCAATAAAGGACTATCGGATGGTTTTGCACCTCCGATGGTAATATGATTACCGCCTCCTGTTCCCGTATGCCTTCCGTCCAGCATGAATTTTTCTGTGCCGAGTCGCGCCAAAAATGCCTGATCGTACAAAGTGTCGATATTAAATACTAATTCTTTCCAGCTGGTTGCAGGATGGATATTCACTTCAATCACCCCCGGATCGGGAGAGACCACGAGTCGTTCCATACGATAATCCCTGGGCGGTTCATAGCCTTCGATACGTACAGGGATCTGTAATTTTTCAGCAGTGGCTTCAACAGAGGCAATCAGGTCGAGGTAATGTTCCAGATAATCTGTCGGAGGAAGAAATACGTAGATGATTCCGTCGCGTGCTTCCACGCACAGCGTCGTTTTTATTACAGGAATTTCATAAAGCGGTTTGATTTCTTCTTCCTTAACTATCTTTTTCTTTTCTAAATCCTTTTTTTCAAGAGGTTTATCCTGGTATTTTATTTTCTGTTTGGGAGAAGGATGTTCATACACAAGTCCATAACGGCTGGTGATGGTTTCGTGATAATGTTCGAGCACAGGCAGTTCTTCGAATAAACTGCGTTCCACTTTCTGCGGCTCATTTTCTTTTGCAACGGCCGGAAGGGAATCCAGGGGCAGACGTAAACCCATGGGAGAATTTCCGGGAATCAGGAATAAATTTTTCCTGTTCAGAACCCATTTACAACTCTGCCATTTGCTGTTATCATAGTTCCATTTTAACGGCAGTGTGAAACCGGCAGGATTTCCCAATCCAGAATCCAATAAAGATGATAGTGTTCTTCTTTCGATAGAGTCTTTCAGGTTGGACAATAAGGGGTCTATATTAGCTGGTAATTTTCCTTCTGACCAAAGAAAATAAAAAATATCCTCATAGGCCGTACTCATGTTACTCTCACTAACGGCCAGATGTTTTGCTAGTTCCTTTGTGAATTGTTCTGCATCCGACCAGGTAAATTTCTTTTCGATTTGTTCATGAGCTACCAGCCGGATATTCTTCCAGACCGGATAGTGATCCTTTCTCCAGAATAGTCCGTATTGCCAGCGAGGGAGCGGTTCACCCGGATACCATTTTCCAAGGCCGTAATGGATCATACCATCCGGACCAAATTTTTCCCGAAGTCTGAAAATTAAATCGTGTGAACGTATACGTTTTTCCGGTCCGTCAGCAGCAGTATTCCATTGGTCCGATTCCATATCGTCAATGGAAACAAAAGTAGGTTCACCACCCATCGTCATACGCAGATCACCTTTAACAAGGTCTTCGTCGATCTTATACCCTGTTGCATTGATGGCCGCCCATTGCTCCTCTGAATACGGTTTGGTGACTCGTGGATCTTCGTGAATACGGGTAACCGTATTGGAAAATGAAAACTCTGTTTCACAGGGATCTGATGCGCCCACAACAGGTGCGGCGCTCGCATAATCAGGTGTGCATGCCAAAGGGATATGGCCTTCGCCGGCAAATAAACCGGATGTTGGATCCAGTCCGATCCAACCCGCTCCGGGTACATATACTTCCGTCCATGCGTGAAGATCTGTAAAATCATTTTCAGGACCTGACGGTCCGTCCAGGGATTTTATATCCGCGGTTAGTTGCACCAGATATCCTGAAACAAATCTTGCAGCCAGTCCAAGCCTCCGGAAAATCTGCACCAGCAGCCAGGCTGAATCACGGCAGGAACCCAGTGCAAGACCCAGTGTTTCTTCGCAAGTCTGAACACCGACTTCCATGCGAATATTGTAATTAATATCCTGACTAAGTTTCCTGTTTATGTACACAAGAAAGTCGTTGATGGTTTTTTTGCTTCTGTCCAGCCCTTCCATCCATTTATTCAGCAGCGGTCCGTCTTCTTTTATTTCGAGGTAGGGGATCAGTTCTCCCTTTAATTGTTCTTTATAATGAAACGGAAAGTTTTCAGCGTACTCTTCAACAAAAAAATCAAATGGATTAATCACCGTCATGTTGGCAATCACCTCCACTTCGATCCGGAGTTCTTTTGTTTTCTCAGGAAACACAACCCTTGCCTGGTAATTTCCAAAAGGATCCTGCTGCCAGTTAATAAAATGATTTTCCGGAAATACTTTGAACGAATACGCTTCAATGTGTGTGCGTGAATGAACTGCAGGCCTTAGCCGGAAAATATGCGGCGACAGGGAAACAAACCGATCGTAATGATAAGCGGTTTTATGATTAATTGCTACGCGAATGGCCATAAAATATAGTTGACGCAATGAATAGCGAGCAATCGTTATTGCGGTTCAGATAAGCGCTTTGAAGATAGAGAAATTACTGACATTAGTTACTGCTTTTTTCGAAAACCTGATTTGTAACAGGTGGCATATCCGGAATCCTGATTACATTAAACGCGTGATTGGCGGCTTTATGGCAATTGTTACAGGTATTCGTCAACAGATTGAAACCGGATTTAAACTTGCCGTTATTTTTTTCGGATATAGCGAGTTTCAGACTGTCGAGCGGAGGGAATATCATTGGCAGTGGTTTGATGCTGGGACTATCTGCGCAGTATTGTTGAATATCATCCAGGGATTCCTGGATCTCTTCTATTTCAAAATTAGCGAGTTCCCAGTTTTCATTTTTACCTGCAAACCACAATTTGGCATGATGCATTTGGATGGAAGACATGAATTCGCCAACGCCGGGTGAATAAGCGTGATTGATTTTATTTCGCAAGCTGTCAATTTGATGTTGCAAATCCTGACTACCATCATGCGTTTCCTGATTGCAGGCGACGATATTAATAATGAGAAATGTTATGAGTAATCTTATCATTTGAAGTATTTATGGAATGATGTTTCGTATAAAATTCACTTGGGAGTTTTGATAAAGATATTAATGACCTCCACCAATATCAGTATGATGACGACCCACTCAAGCGTATTGCTGTTGCGGTTCTGTAAAAGATCCCTGAACAATTCCATATTCTCTTTTACAATACCGAGTCCTTCCTGAATGGTGCGAAAGCGCGCCTGCAGGTCAAAGGTTTTCTTTAATCCAATATCCAATTTGTTCAGGTTTTCATTTTCCCAGGTTTCTTCAGGAGAATCAAAAATGTACAGGTTGGCTGAAATCCTGTTTTTTAAATTTAACGTGCGCCCGATATATTTTTTCAATTTGATGCCGCCCATGAAAATCTTACCTTTTCTTTCCAGCAATTGTGTATGGGAGTTGGTTTCTTCCAATAATGAATTTGTCTGCTGATTGTAATAGTCCAGGGCGACACTCTGTGAAACATTCAGCATGATCAGGCGCAATTCGTCTACGCTGGGGGCGGGAATTTCAATTTTGTTATATCCGTAATTAATGGCCGGGGCTTCTGTTTCAATGTCGAACTCATCGCTCAGGCGCTGATCAAACAGGTTTTTACAAAATGGTTCGATGATTTTAAAAAAAGCAGCCATCTCGGTTTCTGAATAACCCAGAAAACAGACGATACCGTATTTAAAAACATACAGATATTTCTGATTGTCTATTGTATAAAATAATTCATCCGTATCAGAATAATGAATGGTAGCAGGGAAAGAGGACTTGAAAAGTTTTATATCGATGCTGTCTGCAAGCTGGAAGGAAATGACTTTTAAATTCATACTTAAACATTTGCATCCACATAAAGGTAAGTGAATGCAAATATTCAGTAAATAACGTTAGTCCTTAGAGGCAACCGTCTGACTTTTCAGTATTTCATTTTGACTTTGCCTGTATCTCAGAATCGAAAGATAGTTTAGCGCCAGGCGATTATTATAATTTTCGTAAGATTTCTGTGACCACTGTATAGCTCCGTCGAGATCACCATTGATTTCGGAGATGATGGCCATATTGTAACAGGCCCGGCCAGCTATTTTTCCATCGGTGCTTTTTGTTTCCTGTAACCAGATTTCAGCAGCGCCATCCCAGTTTCCCGACTGCGCTTTGCGTTTTGCTGTTTTGAAGTTTTCATTACCAGCCACAAAATAATCCCTCGAAACCCGGATCCAGCAGGGGAGGATCCTGTCAGCATACGCTTCGCCGGCCTTCATACCAACATCAGTAACAGCCTCTTTGCGACCGATCAAAGAAGAGGCAGCGACTGCCGGATTAATGCCGGAGCCTGAAAATGAAACGTCGCGGCCAATAATATATTCATCCAATATCATACGGGTGGAAGGATCGTATATTCTCCATCCCGTTTTTACAGATGTTGTCATATTTACCTGGTGTGCGATTGCCGGGAGACTCGTCACCCCCAGGTTCACCTGCGTCGGACTGGCTGAATAATTCAGTTTGGTATCTGTATCAAAAAGCTCAAGAGAAAAAAGGGCATCCGTATGGCTTTCCCTGCATATTTTTTCTACCGAATCCCATGGCATAGCCGTAGGAAATATGCCGGCACCAAAAGACCTCAAATCCCTGTCCAATGGTTTTACTTCAGTGAACCGGGTATTTTTCATCAGCTCATCCGTGAGACCACGCATGCTGCCTTTTGCACCGGCCTGCTGGAGGTCATTGGATTCCAGAGACAGTGCTTTGTGAATGGCGTCAAGAGTTTGGGATTCGCTGGATGCCTTGGTTCTGTTTACGAGAGCAACCGTTTTTATATTCGCGGGGATGGAAACAGGAGCTGGTTTCAAAACGCTCAGCGACATTAAATTGGTAGAGCTGCAGGAATAGCAGCCAAGCAGGATCAGACTATAAATTGCCCGGTTTTTCATATAAGAGGATTTTGATTGGCCCATGGCCGCTACTAAAACGGTTTTCCCGATTTATTTAGTATTAAGATCGGGTAAAACATTCGTCCTGGTTCAGTCATAAATGATTGATTGTAAGGGAGGTACTTTTTGATCAGGAGATATCTTCTAATTAGGGGCTTTCCGGATTTCGAATCAGTTTCTCCCATTCCCTCCGTAACATGGCAAATTGGTACTCACTACCCCATTTCCCTTTGAAGAAAGTGTTTTCAATGAAATGTGCTTCTTTCCGGAATGAGAGGCCTTCCATCATCCGGATGGAAGCCAGATTTTCCGCATCTACCGTTTCCTCGATCCGGTGAATACCTTTTTTCGAAAACAGAAAATTCATCAGGCCAAGCATGGTTTCCTTTGCATATCCCTGCCGCTGATGCTGATGTGAAATACTGATACCCAATTCGGCAATCCTTGAATCAGAAGGATGCAGATAGATGGCGCAATCACCAACCAATTGACTGCTGCTAATATTTTCAATGGCATACTGAACCCATTCTCCGGGAACTATGAGTATTTTATTCTGATGTTCTGCGATAAAAGTTTTTGCCTGCTCCCTGGTATACACATCGAAGCCCTGATATTTTGTTACGTCGGGATTGGACCTGTACAGATAAAAGGCGTCCAAATCTGATTCCCTCAGATTTCTTATTTTTAATCGGCGGGTTGAAAATAAACATTGCATACCCAATTTTTAATATGCCAGCTAATTTACTGATAAAGACGGCATTCAGGGAGGCGACTCTTAAGGA
>Ga0193753_10004229_pt1 | contig 10310 bp, 7 predicted proteins | sample H1c2metaG_FD_144925 | JGI IMG/M metagenome (GOLD analysis project Ga0193753, IMG submission 144925) | Soil microbial communities from a riparian zone of the East river system, Colorado, United States - H1c2 | ecosystem: Environmental > Terrestrial > Soil > Riparian zone | place: USA: East River... | reverse complement strand
GGCCCTCGCTCCGTATCCGAGCCAACAGATGCGCGAGGGGAGCCCCTGATACTGCACGCGCTCTTGGGCCAGCATGATCCAGCGGCGCAGGTCGTCGTCGCCGGGCACCGCGGCGAGCACCGCCTCGTCGGTCACGGCGATGTCCGCCGGATCGCCCGAGAGCGCCACCCAGCGAAACGGCCCCTTCCCTTCGCAAAAAAGAGGTCGCACATAGAGCGGAACGAACCCCTTGATGTCGAAGGCGCGCTCCAGCCCTGCATCCTTCGCCCCAGCACGGATGTTGTTGCCGTAGTCGAACACTTCGGCGCCTGCCGCTTGGAACGCGAGCATCGCCTCCAGCTCCTCGTGCATGCCGGCCTTGGCGCGCTCGACGTACCCTTCCGGATCTTCCGAACGCAACGCCGCCGCCTCCGCGAGGGAAAAACCGGCCGGAATGTATCCGTTGAGCGGATCGTGCGCGCTAGTCTGCTCGGTCACGAGCGGCGGAACGACGGCGCGGCGGGCGAGCTCGGGATACACCTCGGCGGCGTTGCCACAGAGCCCGATGCTCACCGGTTGTCCACTCTGCTGCGCCTCTTCGATGCGGGCCAGAGCGACATCGAGATCGTCGATGCGGACGTCGAGATAGCGCGTCTCGAGGCGCTTCGTGATGCGCGACGGATCGACTTCGATCGCGAGGCACGACATGCCCGCCATGGTCGCGGCGAGGGGCTGCGCGCCCCCCATTCCGCCGAGCCCCGCCGTCAACACCCACGGAGCGCGCCCCTCCGATGTTCCCGCGCGGCGCGCGTACGCCTTTCGCGCGGCGACGAATGTCTCGTACGTACCCTGCAGGATCCCCTGCGTGCCAATGTAGATCCACGAGCCGGCCGTCATCTGGCCGAACATCGTCAGGCCGAGCGACTCGAGCCGCCGGAACTCGTCCCACGTGGCCCACTTCGGAACCAGATTCGAATTGGCAATCAAGACGCGCGGCGCGTCCGGGTGCGTCCGAAAGCGCCCCACCGCCTTTCCGGATTGCACCAGGAGCGTCTCATCGTTTCCGAGCTCGCGCAGTTCCCGTAGGAGGACGTCGAAAGCCTCCCACGAGCGCGCTGCTTTTCCCGTCCCGCCGTAGACGACCAAATCGCCCGGACGCTCCGCCACCTCGGGATCGAGGTTGTTCTGCAGCATCCGATAAGCGGCCTCTTGGACCCACCCTTTGCACGAAAGCTCGGTGCCCCGGGGGGCACGCACGACACGCGGCTCACTCATGCAGCGTTCGTAGCGCATCCCCCGGCGGAAATCATGAGCTTACACTTGCGCGCCGCGAGCGTTTCCCGGCCGCGTAGAGCATTTCGTGCAACGTGGTCGCCTCGAAGAGCTCCTCGCCGTCGGGCCCGTTTTCCGTCGCTTCGGCTGCTTCCGCGGCGGCCTCTTCGCCCGCTCCAGTTGCAGCCCAAGCCCCCTTGGCGCTTGCGTCCCAGCGCCCAGCAAGTGTGCGCGCGATCGATTCCACGAGCGGCAACGTCGTGTCACGCTGCGTCGCGGTCAGGCCCACCACCTCGGTCTCGTCCGCGGAACCTGCCGATGGCGCCGATCGCGCCGAACGCGCCGAACGCGCCGAACGTAAGAGAGCCTTGGCATTGATCGGCTCGAGAAGCTCGATCTTGTTGTAGACGACGATACGCGGGATGCCGTCGAGTTCGAGCTCCTTGAGGAGATCCTCGGTGGTCTTGATGTGGTCTTCCTTGGCCGGATCGCTGGCATCCACCACGTGGACGAGCACGTCCGCATCGGCGGCTTCTTCGAAGGTGGCGCGGAACGCGGAAAAGAGATCCTTCGGAAGATCGCGGATGAACCCGACCGTGTCCGTGAGCACCACCTCGCGATCGCCGTATCCTGCCCAGCCGACCTTGAGGCTGCGCGAACGGGTATCGAGCGTCGCGAAAAGCTTGTCCTCGGCGAGGACCTGGGCACCGGTGAGGGTATTGAGCAGGGTGCTCTTTCCCGCATTCGTGTACCCAACGATGGCCACGGTGGGGATCCCCTCGCGCGTGCGCTTTCGCCGGCGCTGTTCGCGCTGTTTGGCGAGCTGTTTGAGCTGCTGTTCGAGGTGCGTCACACGTTCCTTCGCGCGTCGCCGCCCGATCTCCAGCTTCGTTTCGCCTGGACCGCGTCCGCCGATGCCGCCCGTCAGACGCGAGAGCGAGTCGTCCTTTTGCCCGAGGCGCGGCAGGCTGTATTTGAGCTGCGCCAACTCGACCTGGAGCTTGCCGTCGCGGCCCTCGGCGCGCTGGGCAAAGATGTCCAAAATGAGCTGGGTGCGATCGATGACCTTCAGATCGCTCACCTTCGCGATGGCCGCAGCTTGCGCCGGCGTGAGGTTGCGATCGAACACCAACACGCTCGCGTCGAGTTCGACTGCGCGCAAGATGATGTCGTCGAGTTTTCCGCGTCCGATGACGAACTTCGGATCAATATGCTCGCGCCCTTGCACGACCGTATCGGCCACCTCGACCCCCGCCGTACGCGCAAGCTCCCGCAACTCGGCGCGCGAGTCATCGCGACCGGCCCGATTGTTCTTGTCGAAGACGTGGACCAAGATCGCGCGTCCGTCTTTCGCCTTGACTTCGCGCGGCTGCGAGACGTTGGAAAACTCGCGCTCGAGGTCCGCCATCAACTGGCCAACGTGAACGTCGACCTGCGCGAGCGGCATCGGCCCGATCTCGCGGTACGGCGGATTTCCCGGCACGTTGTGCGCGTACATGATCGACCGCGGATCGCCGCCGGGCGCCATCTGGATCGCCGCCACGAGATCGAGCCGCAAGCGCACGAGATCGACCAAGTCGTCGCGCGTGAGCGCCTCGCCGCGCACGTGCGTGTGAATCAAGCGCAGACCGCGGAAGCGACCCTCGGCGGCGCGCAGGCGCCCGATGTCCGGGAGCATCAACTTTCCCGCGTCCCCCACGATGACGTAATCGACCTGCCCCGAGCGATGCACGAGTGCGCCCACCTGGCGCCCTGTCTCGGCCGACGCGTCGACCAACGAGCGAACCAGCTCCGGCGTGGTGAGATGTTCGATGGGAACCCGCCGCCTGTAAATGCGCTCCAACGTGCGCACCGCCGCCGGCGAAAGCCCTGTTTTGTTACCGTAGATCTCCGTCACTATTTCTTATCGCTCTCTCTGGTTGGCGGTGTTGGCGGTGTTGGCGCCATTGGCCGTATTCGCAGCCATTCGCACTTCGTTCGAGTCATTCGGCGCGCACGCAATTCGAACTGACGGCCGGGCGCGCCCAACTCCACGCGGAGGCGTCGATCCGCGGGTAGTACATCGTGAAGGCGTAGCACATCTCATCGTCGGTATTTTGTCCGAAGCCAACGTCATCTTGCGTCGTATTCGTCCACGCGCAACGGGTCTTGACGAGGTCACCGGAGCGTAGGGTCGCGTCGATGCGCATCCACACTTGGTTGTTGAAATCCCACGTCGACTGCGCGCCCATATCGATCGGCTTGCTCGGATCGCTCGCGGGATAAAGCGTGTTGCTGAGCGAGGTGCCGAGCTTGTGCATGTGCGGGAGCGCGGAAAAGGTGTGCACCTCGGAAAACGACGAGGGAACCGTCAAGCTGCACTCGATGCCGTAGCGGCTTTGCTTCGGGATCTTGAATTCCTGCGAGCCGAACGCCATGACGTCGGCGTCGTTCGGGCGAAGCTGGTCGGTGCTGCACATGTCGAAACCGGAACCGTCGCTCTCCCCTTCGAGCCCCGTCACATTGTTGTAGTGCACTTGCGCAACGTAGTGCGTGGTCCCTTCGAGCGGGAAACCAGCCTCGGGCGGCAAGTTCAAGTTCTGCCCTCCCGGCGCCCACGCGAAAATCATCCGCCAGAGGATGGATCCGCCAGCGCTGCACGCATGCGGCGTCGGATCCTCGGCGGAATCCGACTGAAAGAGCACCACGTGATGGACGAGCTTCTTGTTGTCGATCTTCGGGGCAAACGCGATGGTGTGGCGCTTGACCGACTCGGTGATGTCGAACCCGTAACAGACGTACTCGTCCTTCTGCTCCTTCGGCATGGTCCATCGCCCCTGCGGGAGCATGTGCACATCGGGCGCGCAATCGAGAGGCACCGGGCTGCCGTCTGCCCCTTGCGATTGGCACGAGTTGCCCGAACGGGGAGCGCCGACGGTGATGAAATCGTCGAGAATCTTCGTGTCGCCTGGGCCGAGGCGGGCATTCGGAGGCTTCGGCATCGGATCGGCGTCGTCGTGAATGCGCGCGCCGACCCTTTCGTACACTTTTTTGCTCCGATCGGAGGGCGCCGGCGCCTGCAGATCTTCCCATGTCACCAGAGGCATGGGCGCGCCATAAAGGGGCGGGTTGCTATGGCAACTGCGGCAATTTCGCGCGAGCACGCCGTCCACGGCGCAAGGGAGCCCCAGGGCCGCGGTCGTTGCGTCGACCCCGCCATTGCCCACGTCGCTACCGGCGTCTTCCGCGCCGGGCGACGCGTCGTTCTTGTCGCTGCAGGCGCCGAGGACCGCGAGCAGCGAGGCCAAGCCGATCCCCTCGAGCTTCCGCATTCCGCTCATTGTTCGCTGCGGAAAGCGATTCGGCAACGGCTTCGGAACTACTTGTTCACGCGCTCGAGGTATTGACCGGTGCTGGTGTCGACCTTGATCCACTCGCCCTCTTTGATGAAGAGCGGAACGTTGACCGTCGCACCCGTGACGAGCTTAGCCGGCTTGCTGGCGCCGCTCGCGGTGTCGCCCTTGATGCCAGGCTCGCTCTCGACCACCTGCATGATGACATTGGCCGGAAGATCGACGCCGATGGCGCTCCCGTTGAAGAGCGTCACCTCCACGTCCAAACCCTCGCCCAAGAACCGAGAGGCGTCGCCAACCTTGTCCTTCTCGACGTGGATCTGGTCGCCCGTGGCGGTATCCATGAACACGAACGTGTCGGACTCTTCCCACGAGTACGTCATTTTCCGCTCTTCGACGTCCGCCAGCTCCACCGACTCGCCCGATTTCCACGTGCGCTCGATGACGTTGCCGTTCACCAGGTTTTTCACCCGGCAGCGGGTAAAGGATTGCCCCTTGCCCGGCTTGACGAACTGGTGCTCGACGATGTGATACGGAACGCCGTCGATTTGGATACGAAGCCCTTTGCGGATATCGGTGGTCGAGCTCATTGAAGACGGGCGAGGGGTAGCACGGCCGCCCGCCGGGCCGCAAGGCACGTGACGTTCAAATCCTATACAAAAGCGTGCTAAAACGCCGCTCCTGGTAAATCCACGATGCATGAGGTCGACGAGGAGCTGCGGGAGATCAAGCGCGAGATCATCGAATCGCGCGGGCTCGTCATCAAGACGAACAACCTGACGAACGCGCTCAGCGCCGACATCAAGTCGATCGCGAAGCGCCAGCAGACCTACGAGCGGCGCCTGACCTTGAACAGCGCCACGGCGTACGTGGTGTTCGTCGTCGTCGTTTTGGGGGCGCTCAAATTCGCGTGGGACGCGCGGGTCGATGCCATCAAGGTCGAAATCGAGCAGAAAGCGGCCGACAACGAGCGCCTGCGCAAAGAGGCCCGCGAGATTCTCAAACGCGACGAGGACCGCGCGCGCGCCGAGGTGAAGGCGGCGCAATTCTTCGAGCTAATTCGCCAGGGAAAGCGGGCAGAGGTCGTCGACCAGTGGGAGGCGATCAAGAAGGAGCCGCTGTCCAAAGCCGAAATGGCCGCCTTCACGGACGCGACGGAGAAAGCGAAAAACGAGCTCGCGCTCCTGCAATTCCAGCAAGCGCTCGACAAGGCGCGCGTCCAAAGGTGGCAAGAAGCGGCCACGCTCTACGAGGAGTCGCTCAAGTACAAAGAGGACTCGTCCATCTCGTCGAGCGTCCAGCTCGGACTGGCCGACGCCTACCGCCATCTCGGCCGCCAGCGCGATGCGATCCCGATGCTGACGCACCTGTCCGAAAACGCACCGGACAAGGAACTTCAGGACGACGCACTTCACCAACTCGCGTTTTGCCAGATGGATATCCAGGCCTGGAACGACGCAAAAAATACCTGGCGCGCGCTATTGCGGCGCTTTCCCGATTCGCATTTCGCGCCCGAAGGGCGTCTCCAGTTGGCGCAGCTCAATCTGATGCATTGACCGGGCGGTCACGCCACGAGCTGCTGGTAGGCGTGGGTGATGGCGGAAAAGCGCTCCGCGAGGGCGTGGCGTTGTGTGTCGGTTGCGTCGGGGTGGAGATCGGGGTGGTAAGCGCGCACCAGACGCCGGTAGGCCTGCTTGATCGCGGCGGCATCGGCGCCCTCCGGGAGCCCTAGCAGATGCAGCGCGGCGTAACGGTTCGACGCGGGTTTTCGGGTGTTGACGGTCGACGCCGGAGGAGGCGTTTTCGAGCCATCGCGGGCCCGCCGGCGGCCGCGCAGGAAGTCGGCGGGGTCGAGAGGGTCGTTTAGCTTGGTGGGCGGGGCGCGAACGGCGACGCGAAACCGGACCTGCGCGTCCGCGAGCGCGTCGAGCTGATGGAGGCGCTGCACGATCTGACGGCGCAGGGCCGCGATGACGAGGGTCGGCGCAACGCGAAAGTCGGTGACGAGCACTTCACCCAAGAGACGCCGCGAGGCGATGGCGCGGAGCACCGAGCGCCGGAGCAAGTCGTCGCTCACGGCGCGATCGCGCCGAAGGATGTCGCCGAGGGCGATGGCCGAACCGTCGACTTCCACCGCCACGACCCGACCTTCGGTGAGGTGGATCCGATGGCTCCGCCCGCGATCCTCGGTCAGCTCGAGGGTGCCGCTGGCGCACGCCCGATGAATCGTGCCGAGAAGATCGCCGAGCGTCGTCGTACGCAGTCGGCCGGGCAGGAGCATCGATCGCGCATACCAGGGAGGCTCGCGCGCGGCCAAATTCTCGACACAACTGGAAAAGAGCTTGACCGCGATGCGGGCGAAGTTTCACTGATGAAAGCCATGAAACCAATATTTGCAACCATGGCAGGCATCGCGCTCGCTTTGACCGTCTCCGCGTGCGGCAAAGGAACGCACGAGCAAGCCATCGCCTCCGTCGGCGACACGATGGCGTACGACACCACGGGCTTTTCCGTGAAGACGGGGACCCAAGTCCACATCGTGTTGAAGAACAACGGCACCACGCCCGCCATGACGCACAATTGGGTGCTGGTGAAGCCGGGAACCGAAGCCGCCGTGTCCACCGCCGGGACGAACGCGGGGCAAGCCGCGGGCTACGTGCAGGAAGGGGACGGCAACATTCTCGCGCACACGCCGCTTTCCCAGCCCGGAGGCAGCGTCGAGGTGACCTTCACCGCCCCGGCGCCGGGTCTGTATCCGTACATCTGTACCTACCCGGGGCACTACCAGACGATGAAGGGGACGTTGCAGGTCACGAACTAAGAGCGGGGGCGAGTGCGGGTGCGGGGGGCGAGTTCCTAAGGGGTCGCGGGGGGCGCGGTGGTCTCCCAGACGCCGACGAAGGCGCGACCGCCGCGCACGCATGCGACGCGGGCGGCGTCGTCGCTCACGGTGCAGTCTCGGAGCTCCGCGTAGCCGCCGTCGAGCTCCTTCGCGCGATAGAGCCGCGACTTGCCGCCGCTGCGTACGACGATGCCTTGCACGGTGGGGACGGCCATCGTTTTCCCGTTGGGGGAGCGCGGCGAACCGGGGGGTCCCTGTTGGTCGAGCGGCACGGAGAGTGCGCTGGCGCGCGCATAGTCGGCCGCGATGAGAATCGGTTCGCCCGATACGACGGCTTCCAGGCCCGCGGCGCCCCACGCAACGGGGATCACGGGAGCAGGCTCGCCCTTTCCGCTCGCGCAGCGGGCGCTGAAGGGCGGCGCGACCGGCAGTGCCACGTCGCGCGGTTCGGCGTCCGCCGTGGGTGCCAACGTGGCGTGCAGGGCCACGCCATCGCACGCGCTGTAGGCCTCGATGAAACGAAGCGATCCGTCAGGCGAGACCACGCGCGAGCTCCACGTGCGGACATCGGCGGCTTCCGCTTCGTCGCCGAGCAAGGGATCGACGCGGACCACGCCCGCCAGCGTGCGGACGAGGAGCTTTCCGCTCGGTTCGAAGGCCAACGCGCCCCAGCCCGGGCTCTTCGATCGCTCGATCTGGGGAATGGCCGCGACGGCGCGAAGATTGGCGCTCGCCGCGAGGTTTGCGGCCTGCGTGATCCACCCTTGCGCGTCGTTGGTGCGGGCGGGCGTGTGCGTCGCCGGCGCGCGCTGGGCGCGGTCGAGGGCGGAGATGGCGCGCATGGCGTCGCCCATGACGGCGTACGCACGCACCTCGGCGAGCCCTCCTTCTTCGAGGGCGCGGCTCGTTCCGCACGAAATGTCGCTCATGCGCGCCGAGCCACCCTCGCTGCAGATAGAACCGTAGAGAGCACGCAGTTGGCGCACGAAAATGGGAACGCTCGGCGCGTCCTTCGACCGAGCGGCGCGCGTCGCCGCGTTGGACGCAAGCACGCGCAGCGAGGCATCGGGTTCGGCCGGATCGCGGCTCATTCCAGCGGGGCGGTCGAACCAGCGAAGGACTGCGCTCACCTTCGGGCCCGGCTCGAAAGGCGGCGCGCCGCCTTCCAAGGTGACGCGCAAGGTCACGTCGTCCACCCCGTCGTGATCGCGGTCCGATCCATCGGCTTCGACGGTGAGTGACGGGGCGCTCGGCGGATCGCTGATGGTCGTCGAAAAAAGAACCCGCGCCGGCGCCGCAAGCGACACGATGCCGAACCAACGCGGCGAGCAGCGATTCGACAATTCCATCACGACGGAGTGCCCGCCGATGAGCGAGAGCCGCTGGCGCCCTGCACTGGCGGCGGCGGCTTCGCCCTTTGCGGGAGCGGCGCCCCCTTCGCAGGGTGCATTGCCCAGCGCGATCGGGCCGCCCACGGGCGCCGCTGTCGGCGGCTTGCCTGCGGCGCCTTTGAACATGAGAACCTGCGCACGCTCGGGAGACGAGGCTCCGCGCACGACCGCCACCGCGTCTTTGACGCCGTCGGCATCGAAATCGCGCACGAGGGCTGCAACGAAGACCATCTCCGCGGGCGCCGTCATCACGAGCCCCTCGAGCTCCCATTGCGACGTGTTGGGCGGCGCCACGGCGCCGGGCTGCTCGGCAAACGTCACCCCCGCGTCGGCAGCTTCGAGAACGCTGGCGGCTCCTCCCGCATCGTCGCCGGATGCGCCCGAGGTGCCCGCCTCGTCGATGGCATACGGTACGTACGGACGATCCCGACTGCACTTGCAGCCGCCCGCCACGCAGGAAAAAGCCAGAGCGAGTGCCCAACGACGCATGGTGTGGCTGTCTATCACGCGGGCGCGAACCCCGTCATCCTGCGATGGAAACGCGCGAACCCCCCCGGACGTTCGTTACTTCCCCTCTCCCCGACCCTCCCCCGAGGGGGAGGGAGCTCAAAGGGCGCAGGCGACCATCACGGGCTCGGCCGAAAGTTCCACCCCGAAGCGGGCCATGACCCCGCCCTGCACGGCGCGCGCGAGCTCGAGGAGCTCCCGCGTGGTCCCGCCGCCGCGATGCACCAACGCGAGGGCGTGTTTGTTCGAGATGCCGACGTGGGCATGCCCGTAACCCTTGGAGAATCCCGCGCGCTCGATGAGCCATGCGGCCGGAACTTTGAACGTCCCGTCCGGCATGGAAAAGCGAGGCACCGGGGATGCGCCCCCGTCGTTCCCATGCGCGCGCTCGATTTCCGCAAGCTTCGCGGCATCCACCACGGGGTTCACGAAGAAAGACCCCGCGCTCACGCTCTCGGGATCGAGCGGGTCGATCAGCATGCCCTTGGCCGCGCGCAAACCGAGGACGACATCGCGCACCTTGCGAAGCTCGGCGCGCTCGCCTTCGCGGATGCCGAGCGCACGCGCGAGCTCGGCGTACCGAATCGCCACGCTCTCGGCCTCGCGGGCGAAGGTAAAGGCGACTTGGACGATGATGTAACGCGTCTGACCGCGAAATCGGCTGCTCCGATAGGCAAAGCCGCAGTCTGCGTTCTCGATCCAGGCGAGTTCCCCCGTGGTGCGATCGAGCACGCGCACGCGCGCGATAGTCTCGCTCACCTCTTGCCCGTACGCGCCGACGTTCTGCATCGGCGTCGCGCCAACGGAGCCCGGGATGCCCGAAAGGCACTCGACCCCGCGGTATCCACATTCGACCGCGCGCGCGACGAAACGGTCCCAATCCGCCCCACCGTCCACCGTCGCGACGACGGAGCTCTCGCCCGCGTCGATCGCGATCGCGATCGCATCGAACGCGAGTTTCAGCACCGTGCCGGAGAATCCTTCGTC
>Ga0193753_10004228_pt1 | contig 10312 bp, 6 predicted proteins | sample H1c2metaG_FD_144925 | JGI IMG/M metagenome (GOLD analysis project Ga0193753, IMG submission 144925) | Soil microbial communities from a riparian zone of the East river system, Colorado, United States - H1c2 | ecosystem: Environmental > Terrestrial > Soil > Riparian zone | place: USA: East River... | reverse complement strand
CAGATCGTCTCGCCTCTTACAATATTCCTTATGGCGCTACACTCAATGTGAAGGATGGCCAGAAGGTGGTAAGAGGCGAGACGATCTGCACATGGGATCCGTTCAATAACGTTATCATGGCTGAGATCAATGGCCAGTTGAAATTCGAGAACGTTATCGAGGGTGTCACTTACCGCGAGGAATCCGATGAGCAGACAGGTCACCGCGAGAAGGTAGTTATCGAAACGCGTGATAAGACGAAGATCCCTTCCATTGTTGTAGAGGGTGGAAAGGATAGCAAATCATATAACTTACCAACGGGTAGCCATATCATTCCTGATGAAGGAGATGCAGTAAGGGCCGGCCAGGTAATAGTGAAGATACCGCGTGTGTTAGGCAAGCTTCGTGATATCACGGGCGGTCTGCCACGTGTAACGGAATTGTTCGAGGCGAGAAACCCAAGCAATCCTGCAGTGGTATCCGAGATCGATGGTGTTGTGAGCATGGGCGCTATCAAGCGTGGTAACAGGGAGATCATCATCGAAGCAAAGGATGGCGTACAGAAGAAATATCTCGTGCCGCTGACCCGCCAGATCCTTGCACAGGATGGCGACTTCGTGAAGGCAGGATCTGCGTTGTCCGATGGCCAGACATCGCCGCAGGATATCCTTTCTATCCAGGGACCTTTCGCAGTACAGCAGTACGTGGTGAATGAGATCCAGGAAGTTTATCGCCTGCAGGGTGTGCGGATCAATGATAAGCACATCGAGGTGATCGTTCGCCAGATGATGCGTAAGGTGAATATCGTTGACCCGGGTGATACCAAGTTCCTGGAGGATGATTCAGTCGATAAATTCGAATTCGTCGAGGAGAATGACTATGTATTCGATAAGAAGGTGGTTACCGAGTCGGGCGATTCAGTGAAGCTGCGTGCCGGACAGATCATCAGCCTTCGCGATGTGAGGGAAGAGAATTCGATCCTGCGCCGTAACGACAAGAAGCTGGTTGAATTCCGGGATGCGAAGCCTGCAACATCGGCTCCAACGCTCCTGGGTATTACGAAGGCATCTCTTGGCGTACAAAGCTGGATATCTGCCGCGTCGTTCCAGGAAACGACCAAGGTATTGTCCTCTGCCGCAATACACGGTAAGACGGATGACATGCTTGGCCTGAAGGAAAACGTTATCACGGGTCACCCGATCCCGGCTGGTACAGGTCTGCGTGAATTCGAGAACATGATCGTGGGTAGCAAGGAAGAATATGAATTGCTGCAAACGACACGCGAGGCAATGACCTACGACGAGGAGGAATAAGACGATCGTATCTAAAATATCAAGGAGCAGATTTCTGCTCCTTTTTTTATTTGCGACAGCGGATAATCAATATCTTCAGGTATGACTGCTGGGAAATTTGAGATTGAGTGAGAAGCATGCGGGGCAATACGTTAAGGGTTTCATAAAGTAATTCTAATCCCTATCTTTGCCCCCCTATTCATCTTTAATTTGCAAAAATGGATGCGTAAATCAGGCGGTTTTTGTTGTCTTGTTTACCCGGAGTGGCGGTCGGTCTCACCACTATCAAAATAAAAAAATGATGATGAAAAACGGCTTAGTGATCTGGAACGTAGTATTGACATTAATTGCTGGTTACCTCCTTATTGTTCAATTCAGCAAGAAGCCTGGAAGCGCTGCAGCCAAGCATGCCGTGAACGATTCCAGTTCATCGCAAAACAGCGTCCGCATTGCCTATTTCGAAATGGATTCCGTAGAGGCCCATTACGAGAAGGTGAAGGATGTACAGGCCGAGATCCAGAACCAGGAAAAGGAATACAGCAATGGGCTCTCTCAACTCGATCTCACCTATCGCAAGAAGATCCAGGAATACCAGCCTTCCATGACGCAGGCCGATTATGAAAAGGCGCAGATGGACCTGAAGCAACTGGAAGACAGGCTGAAGGTAACCAAGCAGGACCTGGATCAGAAATACCAGGATTTCGTTCAGCGCCGTAACCTGAGCCTGAAGAAGACCATTGAAGACTACATCGCCAAATACAACCAGGACCGTAAATACTCTTACATCTTCGTCTATGAACCTGGTCTCTTCTATTATAAGGACACCCTGTATAATATCACGAGTGATGTGGTGAAGGGGTTGAATGAAGAGTATAAGAAAAGCAATTAGAACAATTTGGTAATTTGATAATTTGGCAATTTGACAATGCTGAAATATGAAATGTCATTTCATATCGGAGCACGCCTCATTATCAAATTGCCAAATTATCAAATTGTCTAATTGTAATATTTCCCTATCTTGGTTACTAAACCATTTCTAATGGCACAGGAAACTTCTTTCAAACCAACACTTGGCCTTTTCGATGGAACGATGATCGTGGCGGGGTCCATGATCGGGTCGGGTATATTTATTGTAAGCGCCGATATCACGCGCAATGTGGGAAGTGCGGGATGGTTAATAGCAGTATGGGTGATAACCGGCTTCATGACATTGACCGCGGCATTGAGTTATGGCGAACTAAGCGGCATGTTCCCCAAGGCAGGCGGGCAATATGTGTACCTGAAGGAAGCCTACAACCCGCTGATGGGATTTCTTTATGGATGGAGTTTCTTCGCCGTGATCCAGACGGCCACCATAGCAGCGGTGGGCGTGGCCTTCTCAAAGTTTCTCGCATACCTGGTTCCTGAGTTAGGCAATAATTATTTTCTCTTCAAGATAGCGGGACTAAACATCTTTTCAGGACAGCTCGTCGCGATCGTGATCATCTGCCTTCTTACTTATATCAATTCACGCGGTGTAAAGGAAGGGAAGATCATCCAGACGATCTTCACATCGGCAAAATTACTCGCGCTCTTCGGGCTGATCGTGTTTGGATTCCTGCTGGTAAAACATAGCTTTTGGGCGGAGAACTGGAAGACCGGTTTCACAGCCATGAAGGCAGTGCCTGCTACTGCGGGAAGTACCTGGCAGGGCATCAGTGGCGCCGCATTGATGGGAGCCATTGCGGCCGCGATGGTCGGTTCCATTTTCAGCAGCGATGCCTGGAATAATGTGACATTCATCGCCGGGGAAATGAAGAACCCGAAGCGAAACATCGGGCTCAGTCTTTTCCTGGGAACGCTGATCGTTACGGTCATCTATGTATCGGCCAATCTCATGTACCTGAATACGCTTCCCCTGCAGGAACTTGCATTTCCTACCGATGACCGCGTGGCTGTTGCCGCGGCGAATGCGATATTCCCATCGTTCGGTACCATAGCCATTGCGGCATTGATCATGGTCTCTACATTCGGTTGCAACAATGGACTCATTCTCGCCGGTGCGAGAGTATATTATACCATGGCGAAGGATGGATTATTCTTCAAGCAGGTTGGAAAACTCAATAAGAACGCCGTGCCGCAGATGGCGCTTTGGATTCAATGCCTGGTGGCATGTGCCTGGAGTCTCAGCGGACAATATGGACAATTACTGGATATGATCTCGTTCGTGGTGGTTATCTTTTATATGCTGACCATCATCGGTATTTTTATTCTCCGGAAAAAGAGACCGGATGCGGAACGTCCCTACAAGGCCTTCGGGTACCCCATACTGCCGTTAATGTATATCCTCATGGGCGCGGCATTCTGCGTGCTGCTGATCATCTATAAGCCGCAATTCACCTGGCCCGGGCTGATCATCGTGTTGCTCGGCGTGCCGTTGTATTACTTTGCGATCTCGAGGAACAAGGGTTCGACAACAGTAACGGAGGAATAAACCGGTACAAAATTTACAACATGTCAAATTTCACCCTCGTCATACATGGTGGGGCAGGAACTATCCTGAGAAAAAATATGAGTCCTGAAAAGGAGAATGCCTACCGGTCCGGCCTGGACCAGGCATTGACCGCAGGCTTCGCCATCCTGTCAAATGGAGGAACATCGATCGATGCCGTGCGCGCGGCGGTGGTCTCGCTGGAGGATAACGATCTGTTCAATGCGGGCAGGGGTTCTGTCTTCGCAAAGGATGGTAGCCAGGAAATGGATGCGTCCATCATGGACGGCAGCAACCTGACGGCCGGCGCGGTGAGTGCGGTGAAGAATATCCGCAATCCCATCGAACTGGCCTATGCGGTGATGAGCCGCAGTTCCCACGTGATGTTGAATGGCAATGGCGCGAACGACTTCGCCGCATCTATTGGAATGAAAATGGAACCGGATGAATATTTCTATTCGGCATTCCGGCATGACCAGTGGAAGCAATTGCAGGGAGAGAACACAACGGCGCTCGATCACAACGTGGTGCCGGATGATGAGAAATTCGGTACGGTGGGAGCAGTGGCCTGCGATAGCCGGGGTAATATTGCCGCGGCAACGAGTACAGGCGGCATGACGAACAAGCAATGGGGCAGGGTGGGCGATAGCTCGATCATCGGCGCGGGAACATATGCAAACAATAAGACTTGTGCGATCAGTTGCACCGGGCATGGCGAGATATTCATCCGTGCCGTTGCCGCATACGATGTGAGTTGCCTGATGGAATACAGGGGCCTCAGCCTGCAAGCCGCAATGGAGATGGTGACGCTGGACAAACTGGTAAAAATGGAAGGCGAGGGAGGAATGATCGGCGTGGATGCGGCAGGCAATGCAGCAATGATATTCAACAGTGAAGGGATGTATAGGGGAGTGAGGAGTAGTGGTGGGATGAGAGAGGTGGCTGTTTATAAGTGAAAGTCTTTTGGAATAAGGAATTAGGAATATGGGAATTGGGAATTAGGCTTCATGAGAAGCTCACTCTTTTCTGGTAGTTTCCGAATACAGGTGGTTTTTCAAATTATAAGCCAAATTCCTAATCCCTTATTCCCAATTCCATAATACAAAAATGAAGAAACTCGCAATAATAGTCGCCGGTGGCTCCGGTACCCGCATGGGCTCGGGTATTCCAAAGCAATTCATGTTGCTGCGGGATAAGCCGGTCCTATATTACTCTATCAAGGCCTTCCTGGAATCTTTTGATGACCTGGAGATCATACTCGTGTTGCCTTTGGAATATACCGATATGGGACAGGAGATAATAGATGCCTATTTCGATAAGGACCGCATAAGGATCACTGCTGGTGGTGACACACGCTTTCAATCAGTGAAGAATGGATTGGAGCTGGTGAATGAGGAGGCGATCATCTTCGTTCATGATGGTGTGCGTTGCCTCATCTCGACGGAACTCATTCACCGTTGCTATGCAATGGCCCTGGAGACGGGCAGCGCGATCCCCGTGATTCCCTGCAAGGACAGCGTGCGGATCATCACACCCGAGGGCAACAGCGCCCTCGAACGTCAACAGGTAGTGCTCGTTCAAACACCACAGACCTTCCATAGCAAGATACTGATACCCGCCTACCAGATCGACTACAAGGACCGGTTTACCGATGAGGCGACGGTGGTGGAGGCCTTTGGGCTGACGGTGTCGTTGGTGGAGGGAGAGGAGAGGAATATAAAGATTACGAGAGGGGTGGATTTGGAAGTGGCGGAGAGGCTCTTGGGTAGTTAGAAAAAAGGCAGAACGGGGATTTGGGGGGATTTTAGGATTTATGGGATGAAGAGACCAACCGACCCCTCATCCCATAAATCCTAAAATCCCCCCAAATCCCCGTTCTGCCTTTTTCCTCGTTTCACGACCCCTTCAGCCACTTAATGTAAAACGGCAATCGGTTTTCCCTTATCCCCGAAAACGCCTCTTCCTTCGCTCCAAAGCTGCTATAGAAGAAGGCCAGGTTTCTGATATCGGAGCCTTCGAAGTCCAGCAACATCTTTTTCCCGGCATGATCTCTTATGAAGGCATCTATCAACGCATGCGAGGCACCGACGGTGCGGCCATCGGGATGATTGCCCACGAGAATATAGTAGGCCCTGTTGTGCGAGAAGATGAATATGCATGACGCGATCAGTTCGTCGCGGGCGGATAGTATTCCATAGGTGATGGCCTTTTGCTGTGGCTGGAGGAAGCCGTACAGTTTCCGGAATCGATCTACATTCTCCGACGATTCTTTCGTGTAGTTCCGCATCTGCGCCACGGCCAGCGCCAGCATCCTGTCCACATCGAAGTCCTTCACGCTCGTGCAGCCCATCTGCTCCGCCTTCCTGATATTGCGTTGAATGTTCTCGCGGTAGCCCTGGTGTAGTTCCTCGTACGGTTTATCGAGATCCAATACGAAGTTCCTGCGCTGGTAGAGATGAAATTGCTGGAGCGTAAAGACGTTCTTATGATTGAGATAGATATCCCAGTACCTGAACTGCGAGGGAATGGCCTGCAGGAATGATTCCACCACTTCGGCCGTGATATCATTTCCAAATACACCCAGCTGCGCGGTCAGGAAGGGTTGATACAAATAGGCGATCCCGTATTTCCTGTTCCAGGTAAGGGGCATTACTATCTCATATTCTCCGAGTATCAATGCATCCCACTGCCGCGCCATATGATCGAGATACCAGGAATAGCCATAGATCAGTCCATTGGAAGAACGCGTGATGCATTCATCCCATTTCACCTTATCGATTTCTCCATATGGAACGAAACGGATATGGGAAGGCGTTATCATAGCGTGACAATACTGCGGTTGAACTTCTGTAAGTTGAAGCCGGAGATATTGATGGAGAAGGAAATGGTCCGGAACAGGCGGTTCTTCTTCTCGAGTGTTTGTTGGAAATAGTCTTTATACACCTTGCTATAAAGAAGCGGGACATAGATATTGATGGTCTCGCCGAGCAATTGGATCTGCAGGCCGGCATCGAAGAGGAAGCGATCGGTAGAGGCATCCCTGTCCCAGGCCTCCGCATACGTGCCTATATCGGCGAATATCTTCAATGGTATCTTAATGGGTAATATGCTCAATGGGTTTATCGAATTCGGGATACTGGAGGCGAGATTGACCGCGATCAGCCAGTCGTCCGTTCTTCCAACCTTGTCGGCAAGCAGGTCGGTGCGTACCTTGAAGCCGCCGTCCCTGATCATTATCTGCTGGCTGGCGGTTCCCTCGAATTCATTCCGTCCCACAAAATAATCGCTGTAGGTATAGTCCTCGTTGCCGTTCGGTCCCGTCATGTTCAAATGATAACGATCAGTCGAAAACTGCCTGGCGAATGTCCTTGCGCCGGTATAGAAGAATTTTCCTGCGAAGAACCGGAGATCGAGACCGCCCTTCACTCCATAGTTAAAGAAATAGTTTCCGGTGAAGGCCGTGCGCAAAAAGTCCTTGCCCTGTTCGATGTTCAGTTCACCGCGGTAGGGATACAATGCGCGGGAATTCTCTATCACCAACTTCAATTGGTTTAGTGTTCTATTCTCACTCAGGGTCCTGTACTTGTCGGATATCGTGGTGTCGTTCGTATTACTGATCACGGTATCGCGGTAGAAACGCAACGCCTCCTCGTTGATGAGGAAGGTCTTGAACTGGATATATTTCTTGATTGTACTGCGCGGGTCTCTTTCGTTCAGCACCAGTTTCAACGAGGGGACGATCTTATGGAATGACGAATAGACTTTATTACCATCGTCATCAGTGAATTCATCGATGGTAAATGTCGATGCGCTCACCCCCAATTCCACTTTATGGAACAGGCGATCGGGATAGATGGAATAATTCATGAGTCCCGTTCCCGTCAATTTCTTCGTGGTGGGTGCATAGAGTGGTGCAGCGAAGAAGAAGAACCTGGAAGGCGGCAATTGATAGTTCGTCACGAACGCCCCGACCTGGAAACGGTCGTAGTTGTTGATGCCGATGGCCGGGCCGATCAGCAGCAGTTGCTTCGACGGATTTCTTGCGTAGTCAGTCAGCGCCTTTATCCCGAAGGCAAAAACGGGCTTTATTCCCTGTGATTTTTCCTGGCCGGGAAGCAGGCCTTTCTCGTTCAGCAAATGGAATACCGTATCGAGATCGCGACCCGCGACATCTTCCATTATTTTCTGAAAGTCACGCGGAGCTGGGTGTTTGAATTGCCATTGACGGTAATATTCCTTCATCCCTCTGTCGAGCGCCTCTTTACCGATAATGGATTGCAGGTGTTCGAGCCAGGCCGCGGTCTTGTAATAGGAGATCAGGCCATAGTTGACGGAGGAAAGCGAATCGCTCGGGATATCGATGGGCTGATCGTTTTTCTTCACGGCCTGTGTCTCGAAGAGTAGCCGCTCCGCATTCTCGAGGGAGATCGTTTGCCTGCCTATGTCTATCTCTCCCTTGCTGCCGTATTTCTCATGCTGGTAGCGATTGTCGTAATAGGAATTGAATCCTTCGTCCATCCATGCGTGGCGGCGCTCGTTGGTGCCGAGCACGCTGTAGAACCAGTTGTGGCCGATCTCGTGGGAGATGGTGAACTCAAGCAGGCGCTCGTTTGTCTCGGGCGAAATGATCGTGATCGTGGGATATTCCATGCCTCCGCCGAAGCTCTTGGGTCCCTGTACGACGCTCACCACGGAATAAGGATACTCGCCTATCCAGGCGCTGCGGGTGAGGAGCGTCTGCCTTGCGAAGGCAATGCTTTTCGTCCAGAATTTCTTCTCTGCCGGCGTGTAGTAGCTATAGATGTCTACCGTTCTCCCCGAGGGCAGGAGGCAGGTATCATGTGCAACAATGAAACGCTTATCGGCAAACCACGCGAAGTCGTGTACATTGTCCTGGCGGTAGCGGAGCGTCTTGATGTCTATTGAAGAAGTGGGATATAGTTGTGTGACGGTATGAAAGGAACCATTCTTCTTCTCCTTTCTCTTAATAGGTTCCCAGGAAAAATTGGCGCGTTTATTCAGCCATTCTTTTTCATCCGCATTCTGCAATTCCCCGGTGGCGGCCACCACATAATTTTCCGGGACGGTGATGCTGACATCGTAGTTGCCGAATTCGCTGTAAAACTCGCCGTGATCGAGATAGGGCATCGGGTGCCAGCCCAGGTTGTCGTACACTGCCGGCTTGGGATACCATTGTGTGGCCTGGTAACTCTGGTCTTCGTGTCCGCCGCGTGAGAAATTGAAAGGCAGCTTGACATGGAAGGGAGTAGTGATGATCGCCCTGGCTCCCGGCGCAAGCGGAGACGGCAGCAATACCTTTACGATATCGATATGCTGCGGATGATCTTCCGTTGCGGCGGTGATATTGTCCACCTTGAAATCGAGTCGGTTTACATAACCCTTTTCTTCCTTAGCCGAAAAGTAGAACCGCGTATCGCCCTTCTCCAGCATCTGGTCGCTGAAGGCCGTTTGATCATTCTTATAGGCATTGGGCCAGAGATGAAACCAGATGAAGTGAAGTGTATCGGGAGAATGATTGATGTACTCGATCTTCTCGAAGCCGTCGAGGGTATGAACCTTATCGTCCAGCGATACGGAGATGGTATAATTCACCTGCTGCTGCCAATACGACTGGCTCCATGAATGGGTGCAGAGAAAAAAAGATAGCCAGGCCAGCAGGGATTTTTTCAAATGGATGAATTTGCTCAAAAGTAACTTGTAAAAGTTGAAAATAGAAGCAAGGAATTGGGAATTAGGAATAAGGAATTAGGCCTGTAACTTGGGAATTTATCTGTTTCTGGGAATCATCAAAAGAGGAATTGGGCTCATAACTTGGGAATTCGCCCGTATTCAGAAATTACCAAAAAGAGGAGCCTAATTCCTATTCCCAATTACCCGATACGCACCACCAAAAACAAGTAAGGTTGCTGATGAGGCCCAATTCCTTATTCCAAATTCCCAATTCCTTCTCTCAAACTACTTTCCTTTTCCCTTAAAAATAATCCTCAACGTATGCAGCATGATCTTAAAATCCAACGCCAACGAAATATTCTCTATATAGATCAGATCGAATTTACTCCGCTCGATCATCTCATCCACATTCTCTGCATATCCATACTGCACCATGCCCCAGCTGCTGAGGCCTGGCTTCACCTTCAACAGGTATTTATAGTACGGGAAGCGGGACAGGATCTGGTCGATATAGTAGCGCCGCTCGGCACGCGGTCCCACGAGGCTCATGTCGCCAATGAGGATGTTCCAGAGTTGCGGCAATTCATCCAGTCGCCATTTCCGCATCACCTTGCCCCAACGCGTGATCCGCGGATCATTGTCGGACGAAAGGGCGGGGCCATTCTGCTCGGCATCCTCCACCATCGATCTAAACTTATACATATGAAAGGGCTTTCCCTTATATCCTACCCGCTTCTGTGAATACATGATTGGTCCCCTGGAAGAGAAGGCCACGCGCATTATGACATATACCATCAGGGGTGCAAGGAAAATCAAAGCCGCTATGGCCACCATTACATCTATCAGTCGCTTGATGTGTAGTTGCCACTCGGGCATGAGG
>Ga0193753_10004227_pt1 | contig 10313 bp, 7 predicted proteins | sample H1c2metaG_FD_144925 | JGI IMG/M metagenome (GOLD analysis project Ga0193753, IMG submission 144925) | Soil microbial communities from a riparian zone of the East river system, Colorado, United States - H1c2 | ecosystem: Environmental > Terrestrial > Soil > Riparian zone | place: USA: East River... | reverse complement strand
CCGTGACGCTCCTGTCGTACGCCTACTGGATGCGCGAAGCGGGATGGACCGGGACGTCGCGCGTGACGTCGGCGCGCTCCGACCTCACGCTGTCGTTCGCGCTCGTATTCATCTTCTGCTTCTCGATGATCTTTCTCTCGACGCAGATCAACTGGGAGGGCCAGATCCTCGACGAAGGGCCCCGGCTGTGCCTGCTGCTCGCCGATCGCATCGGCCGTGAGATTGGCCCCATCGGGCGCGCCGTGTTCCTGCTGGGATTCTGGGGCGCCGCGTTCTCGTCGGTGCTCGGTGTGTACCACGGCGTGCCGTTCCTGTTTGACGACATGCTGCACGTGTGGCGGCGAAGCCCGGCCGGAGGGCAGCAAGGCAGACCGTACCGTGCGTGGGCGGTGTATCTCGGGCTGGCGGCCATCTCGGCCCTGTTGGTGCAGCGGCCGGTGTGGCTGGTATTTGCATACACCGTGATCGGATCCCTCTTCTTCCCGTTCGTGATCTCCACCCTCCTGTGGCTCAACAACTCGAGCCGCGTGATGCGGCAGATGCGAAACGGCATCTTCGTGAACGGCGTGCTGGGCGCGGCGTTGCTGCTCTACATGTATCTGGGCGTGCGGTCGCTGGCCGACCTGGTGTCCCGGCTGTTGGCCTAGCAGAACGCCGAATGACCCCGCTCTCCGTGCTCGATCTCGTGCCCGTGCGCGCGGGCTTCACCACGACGCAGGCCCTCGCAGAGGCCGTGGAGCTCGCGCAGGCCGCGGAGCGATTGGGTTTCACCCGCTACTGGTTCGCCGAGCATCACGGGATGGCCAGCATCGCCAGCTCGGTGCCGGAGATCCTCATCGAGCACGTGGCCTCCGCGACGCAGCGCATTCGCGTGGGGTCCGGTGGCATCATGCTGCCGAACCATACGCCGCTGCGGGTCGCCGAGGCGTTCCACACGCTCGAGGCACTCCATCCGGACCGGATCGACTTGGGTATTGGACGCGCGCCCGGCACCGACCCTGCGACGTCGCGCGCGCTGCGGCCCTTCGACGCTGCGCAATTTCCCGAGCAGGTCCGCGAGATGCTCGCGCTCTCGGCACAGTCGCTTCCGCGGGAGCATCCGTTTGCGTCGGTGCGCGTGGTGCCGGCCGATGTGCGCCTACCGCCCATCTGGGTGCTAGCCTCGAGCGGCGAGACCGCAGCCTTTGCCGGGGAGATGGGCCTGGGCTACGGCTTCGCACGGCATTTCAGCCCGGCGCCGCCCGGGCCGGCCGTGCGCGCCTATCGCGCCGCGTTTCGTCCGTCGGCCCGGTTCGAGCGGCCCCACGTGATCATCGGCGTCTCGGTGATCTGCGCGCCCACCGACGAGGAAGCCGAGTTCGAAGCGACCTCCACCGATCTGGCGTGGGTGCGGCTGCTCCGCCGCGAGTTCCTGCCGATCCCGAGCCCCCAAGAGGCGAGCCACTACCAGTACTCCCCGCAGGAGCGCGTGGTGGTGGAGATGAATCGCCAACGCCACTTCATCGGCACGCCGCCCAAGGTCGTCAGCCTGATCCGCCAGATCGTCGAGGCCACCGAAGCCGACGAGATCATGGTGACGTCGATGATCTACGGCCGCCCCGAACGGTTGCGGTCGTACGAGCTGCTCGCGGCGGAGTGGGGCCTGCAGTAGGATGGATTAGCGCCGCCATCGGAAGACAGGAGGACCCGCATGCCCCGCGTTTCCGCCGCCGTCCTGGCCCCCATCCTCGTCGGCGCTCTCGCTGGCCTCTTCGGCGGCGCCGCACCGCAGGCACAGAAAGCGGCCGACGACAACGCCTTTCCCCGCACGAAGCACAACGGCCGCGCCACCGTGCAGTACGAGGACAATCGCGTGAAGGCCGTGGCGATCTACGACTACTCGCAGCGCCATCATGACGACTCGCCGTGGCTGCTGGTGCAGCTGGGCATCGCCCTCCGCCAGCGGACGGTGGTACACCGGAGCAACCTGACGCTCGTGGCGCCCGACGGGCGCGTCATTCCGCTCGCCACCCAGGAAGCGTTCGTCGCCGACAGCGCGCGGCTGCGGCAGTTCCATCAGAATGCGCGGATCTTCCGCCGCGATGTGCTCTCGTACTTTCCCAAGAGCGCCAGCGGGGACTCCATGCGCTTCTTCGCGCTGCCGGGCCAGGGCGTGGTGAGCGATGAAGCCGTGGTGCCCGCGACGCAAGGCGTCGTCGTGGGCGACATCTATTTCAAGGCACCGACCGGGGTGTGGGAGGACGGCGTGTACCGGCTCGTCTTCGACCACGAGGAGGGCCGGGCGGAGCTGCCGATTCGTCTGGAGTAGGGAATCCGAGGCGCGCTTCGCAGCCCGCCTCGGTGATCACGCGCGTTCTTCCAGTTCTTACGCCTGGCGACGACGGCGTGCGAGCATCGCACCGCCGCCGACGAGCAGCAGGGTTGCTGACACCGGTTCGGGTACGGGGATGCGGACGGCTTCGGCCGACACACGGCCTCGATAGGTGAGCGGCGCCGCGGCGCCGCTATCGACAAACAGATAGCTGCCCGCCGTCGTGCCCGTGTTGGCCATGCCGCAGTTTGGCAGATTCGACAGCCCCCAGCAGAAGCTCGAGTCGACATCCGGGTGTCCGGTGATATCCCCGGCGATCGGAAATATCGCGGTGCCGGCCGCAAACGGATCGCCGACGCGGTGGAAGATGCTTTCGAACAGCAACTGAGCGTAATCCAGGGAGGCGAGAACCCCGTCGCTCATTCCACCGCTGAACCCGGCGCCGAAGTCCCAGGCGAGCGACGTCATCGTGACGGTGGTGTCGTCGTAGACGAACGAGCCGGTGCCCGAAGGGCCGGCGGCACCGGAGGCGATATCCGACGCATCGAAGGTGAGGGTATAGAGAATTGGCACGGCCCACGACGGGGATGCCAGGGTGAGAAGAAGCGCCGCGAGGCCCAGTGTGCGTGTCATTCGACTCCCGATTGAAAGGAGGCGGAGCCCAACCGCCCCGTCGCGGCGGCGAGTGCAAACGGATTGCCAGGGCGTACATCGGCAGGCGATCGCGTCACGACGCAGAATCACGCACTTTCCCGAGCTCCGGGACTTACACCGGGGAAATGATGTCGGCCGAGCGCGGTACTAAAGTCCCCTCCGTCACACCTGCATGACACGGCCCGCGCCAGCCTTAGACCGCCGGCTCGACAGCAGGAGCGGCCTTGGCCACGCCCACGACCCACCGGCCCTCGTGCTTCAACAGCGAGATGACGACCGTGCGCGTCTCGACCGCCTCCTCGCCCTCTCGGTTGCGCATCGTGAGGGTGGCGGTGGCGCGAGCCGTCGCCGTACCATCGACGGCCGCCGAAACCTCCACGTCGACGATCGAGAGCTGCAATACCGGAAACAGAGTGCGCAGCCTTCCGACCGTGGACACGACTTCGGAGGCGCCAGCGATCCTCGCTGTCGCGGGCGGAGTCGCGTCGATCTCGACGTCCGGGAGCAGATAGGTGGTGAGGCTGGTGATCTCGGCGAGGCTTCCCATGCCGGACTGCCCTTCGTCCTGACTCACCGCGTCCGCGACGTGGTCGAGCAGGCGCCGGATCTGCCGCTCGTCGCTCGCCCAGTAGCGGTACCCGGCGATCACGGCTACCAGGGCCACCACCATGAGCACCGCCCGCCTCTTCATCGCCATGCCAGGACTATCGGCACGGCCGCGCTAAGACGCTAAGATACGAGGGTCGCCGTGCCTGCCACCGCCGCCCTCACCCAACTGCTGCACGATGTGCTCACGAGCCGCGTCTACGACGTGGCGCGCGAGACGCCGCTCGAGCCGGCCCAGCGGCTGTCGCGCAGGCTGGGGAACGACATCCGCTTCAAGCGAGAGGATCTGCAGCCGGTTTTCAGCTTCAAGCTGCGCGGCGCCTACAACAAGATCGTGCATCTCACCGAGGCGGAACGGTCGCGCGGCATCATCACCTCGAGCGCCGGCAACCACGCGCAAGGCGTGGCCTACGCGGCGCGCGCGCTCGGCCTGCCGGCGACGATCGTGATGCCGCAGACCACGCCGCAAATCAAGGTCGACGCGGTGAAGGCCATGGACGCCACGGTGGTCCTCATCGGCGACAGCTACAACGACGCGCAGACGCATTGCGAGAAGCTGATCGCCGAGACCGGGATGACGTTCGTGCACCCGTTCGACGATCCGCTCGTGATCGCGGGGCAGGGGACGGTGGGCGCCGAGATTCTCCGGCACAGCCAGGACCGGCTGAGCGCCGTGTTCGTGCCTGTCGGCGGCGGCGGGCTCATCGCCGGCATTGCCGGCTACATCAAGTCGCTGCGGCCCGACATCAAGATCATTGGCGTCGAGCCGTTCGAGGCCGACGCGATGTATCGCTCGCTGCAGGCCGGCGCGCGTGTCCGCCTCGATCACGTTGGCATCTTCGCCGACGGCGTGGCCGTGCGCGAGGTGGGCCAGCGGACGTTCGCGATCGCGCAGCAGACCGTCGACGAGGTCGTGCGCGTGACCAACGACGAGGCGTGCGCGGCGATCAAGGACATCTTCGACGACACGCGCTCCGTGATGGAGCCGGCGGGCGCGCTGGCCACCGCCGGCATGCGCAAGTGGGTGGAACGCGAAGGTGTGCGCGGTCAGACGCTCGTGTCCGTGCTGAGCGGCGCGAACATGAACTTCGACCGCCTGCGCTTCGTGGCGGAGCGGGCCGAGCTGGGTGAAGCGCGCGAGGCGCTGCTGGCGATCATCCTGCCCGAGCGCCCGGGCGCGTTTCGAGAGCTCTGCTCGCTGCTCGGGCGTCGCGTCGTGACCGAGTTCAACTACCGGTTGAGCAGCCGCCAGACCGCGCACATTTTCATGGGTGTGACCACCACGTCGAAGCAGGACGGAGAGGAACTGGCGCGTCAGCTCAATGGCGCCGGGTACCAGACCGTGGATCTGAGCGACAACGAGATGGCGAAGCTGCACGTGCGCCACATGGTCGGCGGCCACGGCCCCGACGTGCGTAACGAGCGCTTGTGCCGTTTTGAGTTCCCGGAGCGGCCCGGCGCGCTCACGCAGTTTCTCGAGACTCTTGGCGGTCGGTGGAACGTGAGCCTTTTTCACTACCGCAACCACGGCGCCGACTTCGGGCGCGTGCTCGCGGGCTTCGAGGTGGTCGACGCGGACCTGCCCGCCTTCCGCGCCTTTCTCGACGACCTCGGGTATCCCTACACGCCCGAATCCGACAACCCGGCGTATCAATTCTTCCTGGCATAGGCTGGCATAGAGTTGTCGGGTCTCATGGGTGAGCTGCTCACGCCCGCCGATCTCGAAGCGCTCGTGCTCTGTAGCGGTGAGCTCGCCGCCGAGATCAGCCTCGACCGGCTGCTCGATCTCGTTCTCGACCATTCAGCACGGCTGACAAAATCGCTCGACGGCGGCGTGCTGCTGTTCGATGCACGGCTCCGCGGCCTGTACTTCGCCGCCGCCAGCGGAGAGAACCGGCCCATGCTCCTCGAGTCGTGGGGAGAGCAAAGCTCCGCGCGCGTACCGATCGAGCCGACCGCCGAGCAGCTCCTCAAAGAGCCAGAGAAGAAGTGGGGCAGCGTCGCCGGCCAGGTGTGGGAAACCCGCCAGGCCGTCATCATCCAGCGGGTCGAGAGGACGACCGCCCATTTCAAGAGCGTCGACGAAAACACCAAGTCGACGACGCGATCGATGATCTGCGTGCCGCTCATCTGCGGGCAAGACTGCCTGGGCGTCGTGCAGTTGCGGAACAGCGACGACGGCGAGTACAACGATCGCGATCAGCTCCTCCTGCAGCAGTTTGGCGCGATTGCCGCAGTGGCGGTGCGCAACGCGCGCATGTTCGAGCGTTTGCTCGCCCACATGGGCTACTACGCGTCCAGGGACGCGGGGCGGACGGCACTCGACTTGATCGCCGGCCTGCATCAGCCGGCGAAATCCGAACGGCTGACGATCCTCTTCGCCGACATGCGCGGTTTCACGCAGCTGTGCCAGGTGGCGTCGAGCCCCGACGAGATCCGGATTCTTCTGAGCGAGTTTCTGGGCACGCTCGCGCGCGAGGTGCTGGCGCATCGAGGCATCGTCAACAAGGTGATCGGCGATGGGCTGTTGGCACTCTTTCGCGACGACGATCATGCCGCGCGCGCCGTGCGCGCGGCCTTCGCCATGGTGGCCGGCGTCGACGCCCTGAAGGCGCAGTGGGTCGACCGCACCAACTTCAGCCTCGACTTCCTCGACGTCGGAATCGGCCTCGTCACCGACACTGTCATTCTCGGCACCGTTGGCATCGAAGGCCAGGTGAGCGACTTCACGGCTATCGGCACGCCCGTGGTGCTGGCGGCGCGCTTCCAGGAGTCGGCGCGCAATGGCCAGCGCATTCTTGCCGATCGCATGACCTTCAACGCCGTGCAAGACGTGGTGGTCGCGGATCCGCCCGAGCAGATCGAGCTGAAGAAGCCCGGTCAACGGCTCGGCAAGACCTTCTACCAGTACCATTTGCGCTCGCTGAAAAATGTCGACGCTGCGGCCGCGATCGCGCAAGCGCCGGTCGAGGCCGTGGCCGCGGGACGCGGAGTCTTCATCAGCTACAGCCATCAGGACAAGGCGTGGCTCGAGCAGCTGCGCAACCATCTGAAGCCGTACCTGCGTGGCCAGAAGGTCGAGGTCTGGGACGACACGCGAATCAATGCCGGTCAGTTGTGGCGGCGGGAGATCGAGCAGGCGCTCGAGTCCGCCTGCGTAGCCGTGCTGCTCGTGTCGCCGAGCTTTCTCGCCTCCGATTTCATCGTGAACGAGGAGTTGCCGCGCCTGTTCGAGCGGGCGAAGCGTCGCGGCGTCGTAATCCAGTGGGTGGCGGTCAGCGCCAGCGCCTGGGATCAGACCGAGATTCAGCACTACCAGGGCACGAACAGCCCAGACCAGCCGCTCGACTCGCTCACCCTGTCGGCGCAGAACCAGGCGCTCGTAGCCATCTGCCGGCAGATCAAAGACGCAATCGCGCGCTGCGGCGTGTGACCGGTGGGATGAACGCCCAACGATTCATGCGGGCGGCGCTCGACGAGGCCAGGCGCGCCCTCGAGGCCGGAGAGGTGCCGGTCGGCGCCGTGATCGTGATGGCCGGCGAGATCGTGGCTCGCGGGTTCAACCAGCCGATCAGCGCCACTGACCCGACCGCTCACGCCGAGGTCGTCGCGATCCGCGCGGCCGCTCAGGCGCTGCGGAACTACCGCCTCACGGGCGCCACTCTCTATGTCACCGTCGAGCCCTGCATGATGTGTGTGGGCGCGCTCTCGCACGCGCGCGTCGGTGAGGTGGTCTACGGTGCGCCCGAGCCGCGGAGCGGTGCGCTGGTGTCGTCGCTGCGCGGGCTGGAGTCGCCGGGTCTCAACCATCGATTCGCCGTGACCGCCGGCGTGCTCGAGGCCGAGTGCCGGGAGCTGATACAGGAGTTTTTTCGCGCCAAACGACGCGCCGGCGCCGCGGCCGGGGCCGGGGGCGAATCAGAGGCGGTATAATCGGATGTTCGCGTCGCGCTCGTGACGCGACAGTACGTAGAGGCGGGTCTTGAGACCCGCCTACCGCGCACGACCGGAGAGGTACCGAAGTGGTCGTAACGGGGGCGCCTCGAAAGCGTCTTGCCGGGTAACCGGCACGTGGGTTCGAATCCCACCCTCTCCGCCAACTTGAGCTTCTTTACTTTCAATCACTTACCTGGCCACGTGGGTTCTTGGCGGGCAATGCGTGTCTTCTCGGGCCTCGATTTCAGCCTCTAACCCACTGAAAGATCCGCCAAGATCGGCCACGTGGGTGCGCTGAGAACCCGCTCCGCAAGTCGCTCAAGGGCGTGGCTACTGTTCCTTCATAGGCGAGCACCTCGAACGCGCTCGTCGCAAAAACTGCGCACTCTATCGCGTCGTCGAGCGGCGTCAGCGTTCGCGCGCTCAGGCTCGACTGGGTCTATTCTTGCGGCACTGTCAGCGTGAAGCGGCGTGGCGCTTGACGCGGAAGATCTATGCTGAACGCGATGAACCCGACGACAGGGGTTGTCGACAGGACGTCGTCGTCCGAGGAGAAGATCCGCCTATTTCGGTCACTCTTTCGCGGCCGAATCGACGTATACCCGCGCCGATTCGAGAGCCGGAAGACCGGGAAGGTAGGGTACGCGCCAGCCTGTGCGAATGAATGGGTCCAAGGCGTCTGCGAGAAGCCGCGGATCAAGTGCGCCGATTGCCCCAATCGCCGATTTCTGCCCGTCACCGACGAGGTCATTCGTTGGCATTTGTCCGGCCAGGACGTTGAGGGCCAGTCGTTCGTCGCCGGCGTGTACCCGTTGCTGCTCGACGAGACGTGCTTCTTCCTCGCCGTCGACTTCGACAAGGCCGGGTGGCAGGAAGATGCCGTCGCGTTCAAGAGCGCGTGTCAGCGACTGAACCTTTCAGCTGCGCTTGAGCGCTCTCGCTCCGTCCGCGGCGGACACGTCTGGCTCTTTTTCGAGGAAGCCGTGCCAGCAGCATTGGCCCGGCGCGTAGGTTCCCACCTTCTCACCGAAGCCATGGAAGGTCGGCCCGATATTGGATTGGATTCCTATGACCGCCTGTTCCCCAACCAGGACACGCTGCCTCAGGGAGGATTCGGAAACCTGATTGCCTTGCCGCTGCAGAAGCGTTCCCGCGACCAGGGCAACAGTGTGTTTCTCGACGAGACCCTGACTCCGTGGGCCGATCAATGGGCGTTCCTTGCGAAGGTGCGCCGGGTCAGCCGAGCGCAAGTGGAAACGATCGCGCACGAGGCGGAGCGTCGTGGGCGGATCCTCGGCGTACGTCTGCCCTCCGACGACGACGACGAGGAGCCATGGAGTGCGCCTCCGTCACGACGTCGAGATGATCCATCCTTGTCTGGCCCATTACCGAAGGCACTGGAGCTGGTACTGGGCAACCAGATCTATATCGCCAAAGACGGGCTCCTTCCAGGCCTGAGGAACCGACTGATTCGGCTGGCCGCATTTCAGAATCCAGAGTTCTACAAGGCTCAGGCGATGCGGATCTCTACCTACGACAAGCCGCGCGTCATCGCCTGCGCGGAGGAGCACTCGCATCACATCGCCTTGCCGCGCGGCTGCGGCGAGGACGTCCAACGCACGCTCGATGCGCTGGGTGTTGGCGTGGTCCTTCGGGACGAGCGCTCACTCGGAAGAGCCCTCGACGTCACGTTCCGCGGCGAGCTGCGTCCAGGGCAGACGGAAGCAGCAAAGGTGCTGCTCGAGCACGACACCGGTGTGTTGGCTGCAACCACGGCCTTCGGCAAGACTGTTGTTGCCGCGTCGCTCATCGCCCGGCGCGGTGTGAACACGCTTGTCCTCGTTCATCGCCGTCAACTCCTCGACCAGTGGATCGAGAGGCTTTCGACTTTTCTGGACATTCCTGCGAAATCGATTGGCCGCATTGGCGGTGGGCGGAGCCGGCCGACCGGCCTCCTCGACGTTGCCGTCATTCAGAGCCTGGTCAAGAAGGGCGTCGTTGACGACCGTGTGGCGGAGTACGGCCACATGGTGATCGACGAGTGCCATCATCTGTCCGCCCACAGCTTCGAGCGCGTGGCTCGACACGCCAAGGCTCGATTCGTCCTGGGACTATCTGCGACTGTGGCTCGCAAGGACGGGCACCATCCGATCATCTTCATGCAATGCGGGCCAGTCCGGCATCGCGTGAATGCTCGGTCGCAGGCCGCTGCCCGCCCCTTCGAGCACTACGCGTTGGTTCAACCGACGTCGTTCCAGTCGACACGAACGCTGGACGCCGACAAGCGTCTCACGTTCCAGGCGCTCTATCAGGAGCTCGTCGAAGACGAGGCTCGCAATCGGCGCATCTGTGACGACGTGATCGCGTCAGTGCGTGAGGGCCGTTCTCCACTGGTTCTGACCGAGCGCAACGAGCACCTGGATCGCCTCGAGCGTGGACTTGCCCACAACATTCGACATCTGGTTGTGCTGCGAGCGGGTCTGGGCAAAAAGCAACGGCATGCCGTCGCCGAGAGACTGACGTCAATTGCTCGCGAAGAGGCCCGAGTCATTCTGGCCACCGGCAGGTACGTCGGCGAGGGCTTCGATGATTCCCGTCTCGATACGCTGTTCCTCACGTTGCCGGTCTCGTGGCGGGGCACGATCGCCCAGTACGCGGGCCGGTTGCATCGGCTCCACGACGGGAAGCGCGAGGTTCGCATCTACGACTACGCGGACCTCAACGTGCCGATGCTGGCGCGGATGTTCGACCGGCGTTGCCGAGGCTATGAAGCCATTGGCTACACCGTGCTCCTCCCTGCCAGCGC
>Ga0193753_10004226_pt1 | contig 10316 bp, 23 predicted proteins | sample H1c2metaG_FD_144925 | JGI IMG/M metagenome (GOLD analysis project Ga0193753, IMG submission 144925) | Soil microbial communities from a riparian zone of the East river system, Colorado, United States - H1c2 | ecosystem: Environmental > Terrestrial > Soil > Riparian zone | place: USA: East... | reverse complement strand
AAAAGCATTGGCGCGGTCGACAGCCTCGCGTTGTCCCTTCTCGCCGCGCAGACTCCAGATAGTGTTATTTTTCGGGTCTTTCATATCGGCGAGAAGCAAATTGCGGACGTCGCCGCTCAGAGTTTCCGCTGCCATTTTTGCGGCACGCGCGTCCATGCCATCGATCATAGGAATGTTGGTGTCGGGCTTCGGCATTTTATGAATCTCCGTTTTGTGTTTTTTTCCTATTGTGCGTTTCCTGACGTTGTCTTGCGTGCTACGAAGGCCACAACAAAGGCTGGAGGGCGGGGGACGCTTTCCCAATGGAAGGGCGAGAACCCATGCAGGCGTTGAGCTTGTTGCATTCCATGAAGATGTCCCTGGAGCGGAAAAACCACGCGACGAAGGACGATCCGAACGGCGCCCAATGGTGCAAAAGCGAGTACGTCGGCAAGTTCAGGAAGGATCTCGAGGCCCTCGAGAACGACGAGAACCACCATGATTTGCGGCGCGCGTCGTCCGCGAAAGACGTGCGCGATACCGCGGCGTTTCTGGAATGGCACTGCAGCGAGTGCCGGCTTTGCTGCCTGGGATTCAAAGAGATCAGAAAGACGGCGTGATCGTTGCTCATGCGGCCATCCGGCAGATGCGCAACGTAGCTTCGATGTCGGGGACGGGCGCGTTTTCGAGCAGCCCGATCTTGATCCCGGTGTGCTGGTAGAGCTTCAGCGAGAACTCAAGCGACGGCTCGCGATGGCCCAAGCGAATCCGCGTGACGAAAGCACGCTCGGTGCCCATCGCCTCGGCCACATCGATGTCGGTGATCTCAGCGACATCCCAGTCGGAGATGCGACCGATCCTAATGCCCGTCTCCTTGAGAATCCGCACCCGCTCGCCCCGGACGAGAAACCGCGTCCCGCCGTCCAGAAGCCGCGCCAAGCGCGCCCGCTTCATCTTCAGCTTGGGCGCAAAATCGGTCGGCGTTAGCCCGCGAGTCCGCATGTATTCCCTGAGTTGTTGAACCGGCGGCGGGCGCATCAAATAGTGCTTTTCTGGTGTGTGCGTATTGACACGCTGCAACAAGCCAGAGGCCAAACACAAGCCCGGTTTTGGAAAAATCTCGACTCATGACAGGGTGACGAATGCCAGGGGTGGTTCAAACCCCGGCGTTTTCCTCAACAAACAGTGCGGAGCGCAGACAAATGAAAATCGTCCACTTCAAAGATTGGCGAGAGCATCGCGGTATGACCCAGAAGGAAGCGGCGCTCGAATTGGGCATGAGCCGCGCGCATCTTTCACGAATGGAATCCACGAAAAGAGGCCAACGGCGGCGTTATAACGAGGATTTCATGACGGTGTGTGCGCAATTGTATCAGTGCACCGTCGAGGAACTTTACATCAATCCAAATGACCCACAGCTTCGGCTTCGCCGCGCGTGTGCCGGCGTACCGCCGAGTAAAGTCGATGGTGCAATTCGGGCGCTGGAAAAGTATTTGAAGAAGAAATTGCTTTAGCTGGTATGCGCAATCGCATGTACCACTATGGAAATTTTCGCGCTTGAAATCGTGGTGTTGTCTATGACACATATGCTGGCCTCAGCCGCTTATAGCGAGGCAAGCCATGAACAGCACACGCGTCTCTGGCACCGAGAAAACCCAACCCGACACTGACGCCGAAGCCGAACGCTTCGCGGAATTGCTGAAGAAAATGCGCCGTAACCGGGCCGCCGCCGAGCGCCTGGAAAACAAGGCGGCGCGGTTTTTCGAGAACGCATTCGAGCGGCGCGCGCGGTGATCGCGCTGGCACTGCTGCTGCTCGCTGCCGCCACGGTCGCGCTTGCGATGTGGCGCCGGCCCGTGGCCCGCACAAAAGTCGCCCGCAACGCCGACGAAATTTTCTGGCGCCAGCTCGCATCGCACATGAATAGCGCGTCCGGGCGCGACGACCCATGAGCGGTTCGGCGGTCTTGGCTTCAATTGAGCGGGACGCCGCGCGCGCCGGCTTCCGCAAGCAATTGCTCAACGGCGTCGGAAGCTGGGTGATCGAGTGCAGCCATTGTCACGCGAAGTTTAGCGCGAGCTGGAGCCCGCAAACATCGCCGGCCCTGATGATCAAGAACATGCGCAACAAGCACTGGGCGGTCGGCAACGGCACCGCGCCGATCTGCGCCACGTGCATCAACACAAACCACACCAAAAGGAGCAGGCCCATGAACGGTCACGTCGCCCCGATTCCGCCGACGACGCCGAACGAAGGCGTGATCGAGCGCAAAGTGTACGCGATGCTGGAAAGTCATTTCGACGATGCAACCCGCGCGTATGTGGACGGCTACACCGATACGATGGTCGCGGAGAAGGTGGGCTGCAGCGTCGAGTTCGTGATTGCCAAACGGCGCAAGGGCTATGGCGAGATTGAAGACCCGCGCCTGCAGGCGTACCGCGCCGAATACAAGGCCCTCGTCGACCGCCATGTCGAGCTGGCGACGCAGATCAGGGTGCTCGGGGCCAAGCTCGATGGCCTGTTTAAACCGCAGCGCACGACATGACCGAGCTGATCTCCGTTCCCGGCGTCTACAGCATCACGAGCGAAATGTACCACCTCGATCCGGTGGTGGTGCCGTCGCTGAGTTCGTCCATTGCCAAGATGCTGGTGACGCCCGGAACCACGCCCATCCACGCCTGGGAGGCGTGCACCCGCCTGAACCCCGACCACGAGGCCGACGACCGCGAGCAGTTTGATCTGGGCAAGGCCGCGCATTCGCTGATGCTGCACGACTATCAGGAGTTCGAAGTGATCGACGCGGCCGACTGGCGGTCGAAGGACGCGCGCGCGGCGCGCGATCAAGCGCGGCTGCTCGGGCGCATCCCCATGCTCAAGGACCAGTTCAAATCGACCCAGGCGATGGTGAGCGCCGGCCGGGGCCAGCTCGAGCGGCACGAAGAAGGACGCGCGTTCTTCAAAGACGGCACACCCGAAGCGACGCTGATCTGGGAAGACGAGGGCGTGTGGTGCCGGGCGCGGCTCGATTATCAGCAGCCCAGCGGCGTATTCTATCCCGACTACAAATCGACCGGCGCCTCGGCCGACCCCGATTCGTGGCAGCGCACTGCCTATGGCATGGGCGCGGACATCCAAGCGGCATTCTACCTGCGCGGCATTCGTAAGCTCGGGCTGTGCGAGCGGCCGGAGTTCCGGTTCGTGGTGCAGGAAAATTATCCGCCGTATGCGCTCTCGGTCATTGGCCTTGATCCGGCCGCCCTGGATCTGGCCGCGCACCAGGTCGAGCGGGCGATATCGCGCTGGCGCGAATGCACGCTGTTCGACCGCTGGCCGGGTTACCCGACGCGCACGTGTTTCATCGGTCCGCCGGCGTGGCACGAGGCGCAAGTCATGGAACGCGAAATCCGTCAGCACGAATCTCAGGTCGCCATTGATCGCGGGCGCGATGCACAGAGGCCGATATGAACGACGGGAGGACCAAATGACAAACCCCAGCAATATAATTGCACACCGCATCGCCACAAACGCCCATCAGATCGACGTCGACGTGTGCGGGCATGTGATCACCGCCGCCGACATTGTCACCGATCTGGCCGAAGCTGGCTTCGTGATCGTGCCGCAGGAGCCGAGCGACGAGCACCTGTTGGTGGTCGGCGACCCGTACCACGGGGCGGTCGACCGCGACGTCGGATTGAAAATGCGCCGCGAAGCATGGCGCAAGATTTGTTCGGTTGCGGGAGCTCGCCCATGACATTCCAATTTCGTCCCGCGGTGCGTGAAAACGTGGGCTTGCTGATCGGCTTGGCCGGCGGCACGGGGAGCGGCAAAACATATTCGGCGATGCGCCTCGCTGCCGGCATCGCTGGCGAAAAGCGGTTTGCGGTGATCGATACCGAAGCCGGCCGCGCGAAACATTACGCCGACGAATTCAAGTTCGACCACGGGGATCTGAAAGCGCCGTTTACGCCGGACGCCTACGAAGAGGCGATCAAAGCGGCCGACAGTGCCGGCTACCCGGTGATCGTCGTCGACAGCTTCAGTCACGAGCACGCGGGCGAAGGTGGCCTGCTCGACATGCAAGAGGTCGAGCTCACGCGCATGGCCGGCGACAATTGGACGAAGCGCGATGCCTGCAAGATGGCGTCATGGATCAAGCCGAAGACCGAGCACAAGGCGATGGTCAACAAGCTGCTGCAGGTGCGCGCGCATTTGATCCTGTGCTTCCGGGCCGAAGAGAAGATCGAGATGGTGCGGGACGAGAACGGCAAAATGAGAGCCGTCCCGAAGAAGTCGCGCACGGGCAAGGACGGCTGGATTCCCATCTGCGAGAAAAGCCTGCCGTTCGAAATGACATGCTCGTTCTTGCTGCTGATGGACAAGCCCGGCTTTCCGAACGCGATCAAATTGGAAGAGCAGCACCGGCACCTGTTCCCGGAGACCAAGCCCATCGACGAAGCGTCTGGCCGGGGCGTGGCGGCGTGGGCGTCTGGCGTGCGAAAGAAGACAGCGGTGGCCGGCGCCGGCACCGTGACGACGCTGGTGCAGGGAAAAGAAGAGCCGAAAAAAACAACGGAAAATATTCCGGCATCCGGCGATGCCGACTATGAGGCCGCCGTGCGTGCGCGCGTCGAGCTGGTGGCGCTGGCCGAAGTCACGGCCAAGGGCGGCTTTAAAGAACTCAGCCGCTGGTATCGCGAGACGATCACGCAAGTGCAGCGCGACTCGCTCACCCCCGACAAAGAACGGCTGATCGCATTGGCTCGCGAGAGCGATGAGACCGCCGCGCTGCTTTAACCCCGACGTTTAACCCCGAAGGAGCCGACAACATGACGAAGCGCCAGACTGGCATCCGTGTCGAACTGAGCCTCTACATCCCCTACGACCCGCGCGACATGAAGGGTGCCGGTGCGGCTATCGCTCTCGCCGAAAAACTGAAGACGCGCGAGGGCCTCGCCGAAGCGAAGAATATGCAGGACGTTGAGATCGAGAGCGCCAGCGCCCGGCAGATCACGCGCGACGCGCCGGCCGCGCCGGCTGCGGTTGCCGGTGCGTAAATGACCGCCGCCTATCCCCTGGCATGGCCGGAAGGCTGGCCCCGCACGAAGGACGTGCTGCGCAAGAATAGCTCGCCCTTCCAGACGACGTTCGACCGCGCGCGTCGTGATCTGCGGGACCAGTTGCGGATGATGGGCGCGCGGCCCGACGCGATCATATCGTCGTGGATTCCGCTTCGGTCGGACGGGAACATTTACGCGGACGCCGCCCGCCGGAAAATTCCCGACCCCGGCGTGGCGGTGTACTTCATTCGCGGCACCAAGCAACTCGTCCTCGCGCGCGATCTTTACTGGAACGTCCACGACAATCTGCGTTCCATTGGGCTGGCGCTGGAGCACATGCGCGGCCTGGAGCGCCACGGCGGGGCGCCAATGCTGGAACGGGCATTCGAAGGCTTCGCCGCTTTGTCGGCGCCAGCGGGCGCGCGCGGCCCGTCGTGTTGGGAAATTCTTGATGTCGTGCCCGGCGCGGCGAGAGAAGCAATCCGGGACGCTTTCTGGGAAAAGGCGAAGCACTGCCACCCGGACGAAGGCGGGTCGCCGGACGAATACATCCGGCTCTGCAAAGCGCGCAAAGAATGTGACGAGGCGTCGGCAGGAGGACAGACATGAAACGACTCCTTCTTCTGCTGCGATCTCTCACGCGCAAGCTGATGGCCACGGTCGCCCGGTGGGGGAAACCCACACTGGTGGTGCCGAGCCCGGCGTTGGAATGCGAGCCCGTCGCCCAGGCGACACCCGAGCTGCCCGCCCAGCCGGCGCCGGAAGCGGTCGAGCCGCCGACCGTGATCTCCCTGCGTCCGCCGCCGCGTGCCAAATGGGTGAAGCCCAAGGGGCTGGATCTGCTGGAACGCAAGCCGGCGAAGGAAAAGACCGACGACGCTGCGGAACAGAAACCGCAAAAACCGAAAGAGCCGAAGCGCCCCCGCGTCTATGTGGAAGAGGATGACCCGGAAGAGTTGGGGCAGTTTCATTTCCGGGACGCGATCCTCGATCAGCTCGACCGCTATTTCGTTTATTTGGGCCGCATGAAAAAGGGTGACCGGGATTCCTACGATCTGCTGCGGCAGGTGGGAATCCAGGTGATGCCGGGGAGCGCCATCAAAGCGTTCGACCATTGGCGTACCGAGGGCGAGCTGAACGAGTTGTCCGCGTGGTGGAAAACGCATCGCCCCTCATTCGGAGCTGTGTCCTACGGCCTCGATGCCAAAACAACGGCGCTCGATAACGTGGAGCTGGACGACGCCGGGAGGGACGCGACCCGGCCCGACGTTGGTGATCATCGCCACACCGTCATGCTTCTCAGCAACAAAGGCGGCAAGGACCAAAAGGGTATCGTGTGGACGCCGCGCTTCCTGTACTTCCGAAAATATGAAATCCCACCATCGACGGTGCAGAAGGCCGGAGACTGCGACGTGTACGTCCTGCAGGTTTATTGGGACCGCGTCGATGGGCGCAGCAAAGCCTTTGACAAAAGGCATAAGGGCGGCGTGCCGCAGGAATATGCAGTCGCGGTGAACCGCCAAACGGGTTTGGTCCGGGTGTTGCGCATGCTCCAGCGCGAACGTCAAAAACTGGCGCATAAGCGCGGAGCCGAGCGCACGTCGTACATCCCGAACCCGCGCTGGGAAGTGCCGTCCAAATTCCTCACATGGGCGTCGCTTCGCGAAGACCACGCGCCAGACGAGTACCTTCGCCGGCTGTTTATCGAGGCGGCGCTTATGTACGAAACGGCCGCGCTCGGATCGATGATCCGGGTCGAAGTATCACAAGCAAAGTTGGCGGCGGTGTTCGGCGTCGAGATCAAACGCACGGCCTATTTTTTCAAAGACCGCGACGTGACGCTCAACGCGGGAGGAACGCGGCGGCGCATTTTCCACATCGTCAAACCCCACAGGCGGATGACGAAGAAAGGGCCCAAATACGTGCCCATGCATTTTCGCGGCATGAAAGAATTTGAGTGGGCTGGCTACAAAGTAAAGATCACCGTTCCGGGCCGCGACCATATTATTTTGCCGGAGTTCGATGTCGGGCTGCACGACAAGGAAATACCAGGAGTGAAATACACCGGCTCCGATGGCCTCGGACGCTTTCTGACGACGGCAATACGCGAAGGAAAGGGAGGCACAAATGCTCACTGACACGGAGTCCAAGCTGGCCCGTAATCTCGCGGATCGCGTCGTTCTCGGCCTTGTCGGAATGGCACCCGAGCAGCGCCTACATTTCTTTACCGAGGTGATGCGTGCGTACTGCGCCACGTGCGGGCAGGGCATCAACGCCTGCAAATGCTTTGAGGATACGGTGTTTTGATGGACGAGGATCAGGAATTGCTCGACCGGATCGCCTACGCCTCGCACCGGGGCACGAAGGCGTTTCTCACCGGAATGATCATGAGCTGCAAATCGGGCGAACAGGAGGCGGCTGTGTTCTCCGGCGTGGCGGGTGCAATGGCAGAATTGTTGTGGGCCGGCCGCCGCCCGGAAGCCACGCTCGATAACATCAAGGCGCTGTGGCGCATGATGGGTGAGAGCAGCCTGGATGTGGAAGCCCGCATCACCCGCCAAGGGTTGAACTGATGCACCCCATGATCGGCAAAACATTCGCGCACCTGACGGTGATGTCTGTAGCCACGTCGGCGCCGGACGGCCACTCGCAGTGGAACTGTAAATGCAAATGTGGGGGCGAGACGGTGGTGAAGACAAATAACCTGAAGAGCGGGAACACGAAATCCTGCGGCTGCCTGCACAAGATGGGCAACGCCAATCGACGCGGGACTACCCGGCAGCGGAAAGGCGCGTGACATGGCCCAGTTGCGCATCGTCAAGCAGAACAGTAATGCGCCAAGTTTCCAGATCGCACATTTCGATGACCCGCCCATCGGTCCCGGCGCGCTCGGAAGGATCGAGGCCATCGTTGCGCTGACGGATACCGAAGCCGCATCGGGCCTCGATGCCGTCGTGGCGCTGTTCATGCGAGGCGAACTCGCTGCACAGAAAGGGATCAGCGCATGAGGGTCGGCGATCTGATCCAGGAATTGTGCAAGTTACCGCGCGATTATGAGATCGCCGTGCTGACGCAGCATGCCCAAGCCAGCGCACCAGAGATCGTGCGCGTCAGTCGCTATGCCTGGGAAGGCGGCGCGCATCGCGGGTTGATCGATCCCGCCCGCGCTTACCTGATCCGTCCGAAGCGGGAGATGATCTGATGACATGGAAACCCGATTGGAAAGACTTGGGACTGACCTACGAGCAGGCCCTTCACGGCGTCCAAACCGGCGTGATGCATGAAATGCATTCGCCAGCGCGCCAGTCCGCTACCGAACCCAAGCATTTGCGCGTCGGAATCAACGCGGCAATGTCGGACCACGCGGCGCTCGCCTTCCTGCTTGTCGAGAAAGGCATATTCACGAAGGAAGAATATTTCGAGTCGCTGCGGCTGGCCATGAACAATGAACTGGCCCGCTACGAAGCGTGTCACCCTGGCATGACGTTTCGGTAGGAGCGCAAAGAGATGCCCAAGCCACATTCGGAAATGTCCATCAGTGAACTGACGCACGAGATGGAAGCGTGGCACCGGATCATGGATGCCGACAAAGGCTATGGCCACCCCAGCAACGCCGCCCGCATCGCCGCTGAGTGTTTCTATGCCGAGGCCGACGCGTGGCGCGCGCGGCGTGTCCAGGAAAGGGAACGCCAATGATGAACCAGATCGAAACGACCAGGATGGTGCGCGCGCTGCCGCACACCAGATCGGCCGTCGTCGTTCACAGCAGCGCCCGGCGCAATGAAATCATGGGGACGTTGATCATGGAGCGCGGCGCGGATGCTGTGAAGATGACCGCGATCTTCGTCTGCCGCACGCGCAACCTCGCGCTGATCAATCTCACGGGCCTGCGCATCCCGGTCGTGATCGACCACGAGTTTGCCTACAACGTGCCGGTGCACCTGGATGAACTGGTCGAGCAGATGGCGCTGGGCTGCAACATCGTGGCGCGGCGGGCCGCGTCGTGATCCTGACACACACCGCAAAACTGCCGCACGGCTACAGCGTGTCGTTCACCTTCAGAGAGGGGAGCGGCGAAAAGATCGCCGTCGAGTGGAAGCCGGAACACCCAGACATCGGCAGCCACCGGGCGTGGCGGAAATTTTGGCGGCGCTACGAAGTCGAGCGCGATGCGTTTGTGCAAAGTGTTGCCGACCGCACGCGCATGGGCTGCAAGATCAATCACCGCGACGAAGACGGCACCTTGCTGCGCGTGGACTACATCGACCCCGACATTGACGAGGGACGCCCTGATGAGCCGTGATTACATCTATCTCACCACGGGCAAAGACCCGAACGGGCGCGGGCTGATCGCAATCATGTCGTGCGGATCGCCGCAGGCGGGCGATGCGGAAACCCACATCCTCACCCTGGAAATTGTGCCGGACCTTGCCGCCGCGAAAGCGTGGTTCGAACGCATGCTGATCGAACAGCCTTGGCTGTACGGCGAAGGAGTGACGAAGCAATGAAAAAGAAAACCCCGGCCCCGGCCCAGCGCGCCGCGACCCCGGTGCCGCAGCCGCCAAGCTATGGCGGGCAGCAACTTCTGAGCATTCGGCAGGTCGTGGAAATCACAGCGCTGTCGCGCTCGACCATTTACGAACTGATCACCAAGGGAAAGTTTCCCAAGGCGCGGCCTTACCGCGATGTGCCGGGGCGCAAATATTTTGACGCCGTCGAAGTCGGTGCGTGGGTCGATAGGCAACTCGACAGTTAGCCCATGACGACGGCAGTCGGGAACGGGACCACGTTCGTGTCGGGAATGCGCCCGTCCGCGAGGGCCAGGACATAACGGCCCCACGCATTGAGGGCATGACGCTTTTCATCCAGATAATCATTCCGGTCATAAACGGCGGTCACGGTCGCACCCTCGCGCACCTGATGGCCGAGCACGCAACCGACATCGAAGCGGCGCACCTTTAGCCGTTTGGTCATCGTCGTTGCGCCGGATCGGCGGAAGTCATGCGGGCTGCCGTGGGGGATGCCCAGGCGCGGACACAGCCGGATCACGGCGCGCGTCATTTGCCCGGCGTTCAACGGCCGCGACGGGTTGCGTGGGGAGGAGAAGACGAAACCCTTCTTCGGCTGCCGGGCGGCAACTTCTGCCAGGATGGCCAGGGCGGCATCGGAAAGCGGGACCAAATGCGGACGCCCGCTCTTGGACCGGCTTGCCGGGATTTCCCACTCTTTAAGATCGAGGTCGATCTCCGACCAAGCCGCGTTTGCGACTTCATTCCGGCG
>Ga0193753_10004225_pt1 | contig 10316 bp, 8 predicted proteins | sample H1c2metaG_FD_144925 | JGI IMG/M metagenome (GOLD analysis project Ga0193753, IMG submission 144925) | Soil microbial communities from a riparian zone of the East river system, Colorado, United States - H1c2 | ecosystem: Environmental > Terrestrial > Soil > Riparian zone | place: USA: East River... | reverse complement strand
GAACTCCGCGGCCACGGAACACCTCGAACGCACGATGGTGGCGCGCGCGTTGCGCCGATGCGGAGGTCGCATCGACGCCGCCGCGAAGATCCTCGGGCTATCCCGAAAGGGGCTCTACTTGAAGCGGCAGCGCTACCAGCTTGAAGAAACGCCAGCGTCGGAACCTGGAGCTAAAGGTTGGGACCAGTCATAGCCTCCGGCATGGTTGACTTGGCGACCACCTAAGTGGCGGCACTCGCCCCACCTAGGCCTCACCCCAGAAGATTCCGGATGATCTCGGCATCGACGCCGACCTCCTCCAGGGCCCGACGTAGCCGCGCCAGGATCTTTTCCAGGCGCGAATAAAGAGGCTTCGGGTCCGTCTTCAGGATAGAGGCAATCTTGGACATCGGGAGGCCGTCGTCCAAGCGCAACGAGACGAAGAGGGCATCTTCCGGTGGAAGCGCCGCACGCTCGGCCATGATGACGGCCCAGGCGCGGGCAATCAACTGGCGCCGCTCCTGCTCGTGGAGGTTGCCGTCGGCGGTCTCGGCCGACGGCTCATTGGCGAGACTCTCATCGCTTTCAATCCGACGACGCACTCGCTGGGGTAGCCGCGCCGCGATCGCTTCCAGTTCCAACCGCGTGATGCCGACGCGATGGTTGGTCACGAGCAGTTCATGGACTTGATCGAGCGTCAAACCATCGCGCACCCAGTAGTCCTCGATGAGCATGGCCACCGGGCCGAGCCGCTCTGCCTCCTTCGACGAACGCCAGCGACCCCACCTTTGATCTCGATAGTCCCACAACAAGTGCCGAAGGACGACTTGCAGATACCTCTCCACTTTCTGCAGGTCATTGAAGTTGCGAATACGCCGGTAGTCGTCCTCGATTAGCTTTTCGTAGACGTAGGACCTGAACTCGTCGGCAAGATTCGGAGGTACTGACGACCGGATTAGCTGACTAGCGATGCGTGTGATGAGCGGATAGAGTGCGGTGAATCTCTCCTCTGCGTTCCGAAGGACCTCAGTGCCGACAGCAGCCGTCGGCAGCTTGCTGCGGACGGTCACGCGGCCGCTCGGGCGCACCCCTTTCCTTCCACGGCGTAACAACTTGACCCATTCCGTCAGCACCCGCTCCGCAATCGGCATGTCCCGCACGCCTGGCATCCGTTTCGCTGCGGCAAGTGCAACAGAGAGTCGACCGCCTCCAGATCTGCGGGTGCTCAGAAGATAGAAGAGACCAGATTCGACCACCGTCTGCCGCAGGCGCTCCCAGTCCTCCCGGTCCATCTCGGTCAGTACCCTCGACGTCACCGTTCTCCAGGCTGCCACCACCTCACCAATCGTAAGCTGGTGTGCAAGCAACGCGCTCAACATCGAGCGTGTCTTCGGCATGGCGGCCGTGTATCGAACGGCGCCACGGAGATTGACGATCGATGGACTCGGTGCGGCGTAGAGAACCGACTCAAGACTCTCGAGGCACGATGAGTCTTGGATGAGCACTTCCAGTTCGCTCGCTGCGTCGCGCCTGACCTCCGCCGACAACTTCACGTCGAGCAGAATCAGTGTGAGGTCGAGCGCCGTTGCGCGCTTGTGCACCTCAGCCAATGTGCGCTCGACCTCGCCGAGAGTCGTGTCTTCGAGGAGCCGTAGATCTCGAGCGTGACCAAGCAGAATGTTCCAATCCGAGACGCTACGCGTGACAGGTTCGCCGGGGCTACCCACGTGCACCGATACGAGCGAATCGTCGCGACGGATCAGCGCGACACCCGCACGTCCTGAGATCAGCGCGTCCATTCCTTGACCTCGATCCCGGCGTTCTGCAGCTTCTCCTTGATTGCGTTGGTCAGCGCGCCCGAGCCGGTTGGCTTGCGAAACACCGTCACCCGCTCGATCGAGCGGATCGTCAGTGGTCCCCAGATGTGAATCTCGACGAATTCATCATCTTCAGACGTCTCACCCTGCTTCATTAGAAGCCCTGGATAGTCATCCGATGAGCTCGACGATTCGAGGCGGCGCGCCAGCTTCGCGACACAGAGCTTGGCCCGATACTCCCAAGTAGATCGAAACCCCAAGGGCAGATCGTGTGCGTCGGCCATCGCGATCTTCTTGCGGATCACAAACAGCACCGAATTCTCCTCAAAGGCGGAGGCCCGATGAGCGATCATCCGTTCTCGGAGAAAGAGCGAACATTCACCGTAGTTGAACAATCCTCTATCGTCCATGGTCAGCGCGGCGAACTTGATATCTTTTCGGTATCCGGTGAACAACGCACCGTCAGCCACCTCTCGAAGCGCGGCCCACTTTTGGCCCTTTGGCAGTTTGACGCCGGCCTCCGTCAATTGGTAGTAGCTAGCGTATAGCTCGCTGTCGTCTGACGCGAGCCGGAGCAACTCCGCTATGGACCTCGTAATAGAGACGGAAGCGGTCAGCACCGCGCGTTCGAACTCTTGCAGAGGACCGTCGATCCCTCTCGCTAATGCGTCGGCCCTGGCACCTTCGTACCTTTGGTTGAGTGCCGCGACCTCGGCCTTTCGTTCCGCGGCGCGCACATTTGGAAAAAGACCAGGTAGCCCGCAGTGCGGACAGCGCTCTGCCGGCGCCGGGATCGGATTGCTGCAAAAGCCACAAGGCGGGACGTCATTGGGCGCCATCGACGCGATTGTATCGAACCGCAGCGCTGGAACGTTCGGCCCGCAGTCCGAGCGCGTTCGTCGATTCAGCGCTGCCGCTCTTGTACCGCCTCGCGCTCACGCCGTTCCGGGATGGCCAGGCCCCGCCGTGGACCGATATCAGGAGTGACCGACGCCGCGAACCACGGCACGCTCCTGCTCGACGAGATCGGCGACATGAGCCTCGACGTGCAGCCGAAGCTCCTCCGGTTCCTGGAATCGAATGAGATTCATCCCGTGGGTGAATCGCGGCCGATCGAGATCGACGTCAGGGTGATCGCGGCTACCAACTGCGACCTGGAAGCCCGGGTGTCTCGCGGTGAGTTCCGTGAGGATCTGTACTATCGGCTGAACGTGGTGCCGCTGCGCCTCCCGCCGCTCAGAGAGCGGCGCGCAGAGATCCCGGCGCTGGCCGTTCACTATCTCGATAAGTACCGGCTCGAGTTCGCGAAAGGCGACCTGCGGCTCGCGGAAGACACGATGGAGTACCTGCTGCTCTATCGGTGGCCCGGCAACATCCGGCAACTGGCCAACGAAATGCGACGGATGGCCGCCATCGCGGAGCCAGGTGCCGTCCTCACACCCGAGCATCTGTCGACGGACATCGCGAAGTCTCGCCGCACGGTGCCTGCGTCCGAACTGAGCATCGACGCCGACGAAGTGGTGGTGCGGCTGGACCAGCCGATTGCCGCGGCCACGGAACACCTCGAACGCACGATGGTGGCGCGCGCGCTGCGCCGCTGCGGAGGTCGCATCGACGCCGCCGCGAAGATCCTCGGGCTATCCCGAAAGGGGCTCTACTTGAAGCGGCAGCGCTACCAACTGGAAGAGACGGTCACCGCGGGACCTGGCGCCAACGATTGAGGGAACCAGGGCGGAGCGCGACCTTGCTCACTCGCGCCCATGCTACGCACGACTCCTGCGGCATGCGCCGCAGGAGCTTGGCACTAGACGAGGTCGTTCTGAGGTCTATCGGACGGCGGTTCTTCGCCGCCGTCCGAACAGAAACGCAGAACCCAGACCAAGGAGGCTCAGCGTCCCGGGTTCCGGTACGGCGCGATCCACCACCACGTTGTCGATGGCGTAGTAATTCCCGCCACCTGCCAGAGCCCCAGCTCCGTTCAACGTGAAACTCGACAGACTGCCCCACCCCGCATCGAAGACAAACGTCTGGAAATAGTTCGCAAAAACGTTATTGACCAAATTGTTGTCAAGGAAGAGCGTCTTGGAGACGGTTCCTCCGCCGAACAGGTTGCCGGTGATTTCGACCTGCCTGGCGGTAAAGAACGCCGAGTTATGCGCCTCGGAGATATCGAGCGAGGTCAGCGCGAAGGGGTCGCCGGAGAGGGCCGAGACTGTGATCGCGTCCGCACCGAGGACGTCATCGACCACCATGGAAGTGCCACCATTGTCGGTGCCCCACACCCTGTTGGCGATGTGAGAGTGGCTGGCCGCGTCAAAGCGAAATCCACCCGAGATCGGGTCATTGGCGCCGTTGTACAGAACCTCTGTTCCAGAGAGGACGCCTATGTCCTCGAAAGTGATGGTCGATGCCTCCGCGCTCCCGATGCTCCCGGCCAGAGCCAGTGCGCCCAGCGCCAGTAATCGTTTCATCATTGATCCCTCCAGGCAGGGCCGCGCCGGCGGCCGAGTGTACGGAAGCCTCCAGTCAAGCAAGTCGCTCCTAGCAACTCGCGTTCCAGATGAGCTTGATCATTAGTCATGCAGTTTCGTGGGCGCGCCCGAGGTTCGGTTACCTGTGAAGGGACATTAGTCAACTTCCGGATCCCGTTGGGCGACGCAAGCCGGTGATGACCGCCATCTGCTCGTCGACTCGCGTGAGGCTCGCCCGAATGAGAGTCATGAAGTCTCCACGTTCAAAGAAGCGCCGCTGAACGATCGCAGCGGAGTGGTGTATTGCCGTGCGTTTCGCACGCGCACGCAATCGGCAGAGCAGCCAACCGGGAATCTAGGAAGTCGCGATCCCTTTACAGATCTATCGTGGCGCGAGGCGATGCGCATCCTCCAAATGGAGCAGTGCGGATGCCACAACGCATGGCCACTTGATAGACTTGCTGTCACATCTCACGACACCTGCCGGTGGGAGAGAGCACGTGCCGCCAAGCGAAAGCGATCTACTCGGCCTGATTGAATTGATTTACGACACGACGGCGGAACCCAGCCGCTGGCCCGAGTTGCTGGAGGGCATCGCGGCTGCGATGACGGCGGACGTGACCTTTGTGCAGAGGCACAAACTGGCGGCGCGAACGTCGCGCATGATCACCACTTTTGGCCTGAACAACCGATTCAGGGATTCGTACAACCAACACTACACACGGGTGAACATCTGGCGGGATCGCGGCGCGCGCATGTTTATCCAGGGCAAGGCAGTCCTCGACGAGCAGATGTGCCCGCGGGCGGAACTCGTCAAATCCGAGTTCTACAACGACTTTCTCGTGCCGATGGGCTCCGTGCGTTGCGCGTCGGGCGTTGTGCTGCGCGAAGGGCATGAGGCGCTCATGCTTGCCGGCATGCGCTGCCAATCCCGTCCAGCGTTCGAGGAGGGGGATCGGCGGGCGTTGGAACTCCTCCTTCCCCACGTGTTGCGGGCGCACCTCATCGCAGAACGCCTGCAGCGAGTGGAAGGGTCTGAATGGGTTCTCGAGACCCTGGGTGCCTCGGTGGTGTTCCTCACAGCTTCGGCAGGCGTGCTTCACACTACAGCTTCCGCGGAGCGCATCCTGTCGGTTGGTGACGGCCTGTCCGTGCGAAACGGAACGCTGTGCGCGGCGGATTCGACGGCCGACGCGCACGTTCGGCAGGCTGTGCGCACGGCGGCGTCCACGACGGATTCAGTCGCGGCTCCGGAAACGGTCCTGGTGGACCGACCCTCGCTCAAACGTCCCTACCAGCTCCTGATGTCACCGCTGCGCCATGGGCTACGGGAGTTCGCGGGCACGCGATCACCACAAGTCGTCGCCGTCATCATCGATCCGGAGAGCCATGCGCCCACCGCACCTGACGTCCTCGTTCGTCTCTTCGCGTTGACTCGTCGTGAGGCCGCTCTGGCATCGGCTCTCTCCAGCGGAGAGACACTAGAGGACGCGGCCGATCGTTTGCGAATGACGTACCAAACGGCACGGAGTCACCTGCGACGGATCTTCGACAAGACGAGCACATCACGACAAACGCAGCTTGTGATGATGTTGGCGCGCCTACCCAAGAAGACCGGAGATACCACGTGAGCACCGCAGCGATGGTGCTGGTGCACGGGGCGTGGCAGGCTGGCTGGTGCTGGGACGAGGTCGCCGCGCGTCTGCGCGCCAGAGGACACCTCGTCGTCACTCCAGATCTGCCCGCGCATGGCGGAGCTCCAACACCACTCGACGCGCTGACGCTGCAGCATTATGTCGACGCCCTGATTTTCACGATCCGGGCTCAGGACGATCCCGTGATCCTGGCAGGCCACAGTATGGGTGGGCTGGTGATGCGGGTGGCTGAGTCCGTGCCGGAACGCGTGCAAGCCGTCGTCTATGTGGCCGCGATCCTTCCTCCAGCCGGGGGAACGATGCTGGATATTGTCGGCGGCTTCGACGCCGAGTACCTGGCACAACTTGCCTGGTCACCTGACGGCGCATTCGCCACCATCCGTCCCGAGGGGGCGCGAACGTTTCTCTACCCTTTGGCGCCGGCAGCGCTCGCCGACAACGCGATATCGCGCTTGACACCGGAACCTGCGGCCCCCTTTCGGGATCCGGTGCACACAACGTCTGAACGACTTGGACGCGTGCCCGCGTTCTATGTCGAGTGCCTGCGAGATCGGGTGGTTCCCCTGGCGCTTCAACGCCAGATGCAGTCTCACGTCCGCATTGATCGTGTATTGAGCCTCGAAGCCGACCACTCACCCTTCTTGTCCACGCCTGAAGAACTCTCACGCTGCCTCGAGGCTATCAGCCTTCCGCGGGTTTGGCAGTGAGGCCAACTCCAAGCCCGCGTGGCTCGCTCCGCGTGTGAAGATGATGCCGATTCGCTTCGACGATCGTGCGACGCACAACACGCCCGGCGTCGCCAAAGTGAGCGCGACTGACCGGCACTCGGGCATGAATCGTCGGCCCGAAGAGAGGCGGGGCACCGTGTGGCGTCGATCGTCTGGGCCTCAGATACGTGGCCGACCTGGCCGTGCCGAAGACGATCGCTGTAGACCCTCGAATCGCAACAGGAACTCCGCCGCAGAAGAACCCCTCGAGGCATCCCTCACCGGATTCTGAAGCGATGCCGCGACGGCGACCCGATGGACGAAAGCGCCATGCGAGGGCCAGAGACTCCCTCGGCGTACTGGCTCAGTTTCCGAGCGGCGCGCGCAAGGGCAACACTGTGACCACATCTGCGCCGTGGAACAAGCTGCCATCAACCGTTTGGCCCTCAAGAAACCCGAGGTTGTCCGACGCGTTCAGCGTCAGGTACTTGGTGTCGAATTCCACCACGAAATCGAGCACACCATCGCCATCGACATCGAAAGGCGCGGCCACATACTTACCTTGCTTGTTCTGTGAGACTGGAGCACCGCCGAAATGAATCGTGTTGACGGCTACGTGAGTCGCATCGAACGTCGGCGAACTGAGAATCGCGACTTGGAATTTACCCCGCGAGTTGAGGTTAATCACATTCGATGAATCCCCAGGATAGACGTCAATGACGGCGTGAATCGCGTCACTTGAAGCGGCCTGCACCGTCGCATTGGGAACGACGGCTCCGAATTCGTCTGTGGCTTCCGCGCTCACGAGGCTCAGAGTGTGAGCAAAGTCAGCTTGGAGCGTGCCCAAGCCGCTCGGAGAGATAACCGACGCGAAGGACGCGAAATCGGCCCACAGCGCAGTCCAGTCACCCCACACAAACGGCACTTTGGCCGTAATGGTGGTGCTCGTGGTCGCAGGAAACTCCCAGATCTGGCACAAGGCGCAGTTGTTGATCCCGGAAATGAATTGGATGTTCCACGGACCAAGCAGATTGTTGGGGTTCAGTGGCTTGGCGGGACCGGAATCCACAAACAGGGCAGCCTCTACCGAAGTCTGGCCCGGCGCAGAGACCACCGTCCCGTCCACCTTAAAGGTCAGGAGCGCAACCCCTGGGCGCCCCCGTAGCCGAGGAGACTCGTAGCGGAAGAAGCTCAGTGCACCTCCATACGCCTGAGCAGAAAAGCGCTTATTGGGGGCGCTCCGAATGTCGTAGCCCACAGCGGCGTAGGCCCCCGCGTTCAGGCTTAATCCCTCAGGGCCTTTGACTAGTCCCTCGGAGGTTGAGAAGGACGAGAACTCAAACGAGTCCCCCATGAACCCTGCCGAGAGATCCTTCTGGATGGTGGCATCGCCTGTTTGGGGGCGCGACATGCCGCTCTGTGAAACTGGAGTGCCCAATGGCCCATACGACGCGAGAAACGAGTACCCGGCATGGATGTACGGTGCGAGAGGGACTGGGCTAGGCGGTTGGCCTGGGCCTGGCGTTGGAACGGCAACGCCGGTCCCTTTTAGCTCCCACGTCTGGTCCACGCAGCCCAGATTGCAGAGCGTGTAATGCGCCTCCACTGTTGCCGTCAACGCACCCGGCGATGTTGGGGCAAAGATTACAGTCACGAAGCAATCTGCCGACAGGGAGATCGGAATCGTAGGGCAGGTACTGCTCGGACCGCGCCTGAAATTTGTGCCGAGTACGTTCACAGCAACGCCGTTGATCGAGCCAGGAAAATGTCGGACCTGTACGACCAGTTTTTCTCGACTATCAGTACCGACGCCTTGCTGACCGAAGTCGATTGTTGAACCAGGATAGAACTGGGCGTGGGCGATAGCTGGCAGTCCCAGAAGCCCGACAACACACAAAACCACGCGAATAACGCGAGACTGGTGCTTCATGGATGCCAATCCTTCAACAATCGTTAACGTTCCTGAGCCGATGAGGAGCGAATCGTAGCAGAGCCGGCTGGCCAGTCAAGTCATTCCACACGAAGTAGTAATGCTCGTAGGCGCCGAGTGGATAGCGCCAATGGCGGACATCGCGAAGTCTCGCCGCACGGTGCCTGCCTCCGAACTGAGCATCGACGCCGACGAAGTCGTCGTGCGCCTGGACCGGCCGATCGCCGCGGCTACGGAACACCTCGAGCGCACGATGGTGTCGCGCGCGCTGCGCCGCTGCGGAGGTCGGATCGACGCTGCCGCGAAGATCCTCGGGCTGTCGCGGAAGGGCCTCTACTTGAAGCGGCAGCGCTACCAGCTTGAAGAGACGCTGATCGCGGAAGCTGACGCCCAAAGATTGAGAGCCAGTATCAGTTAGGCACTTGGCGGCGCGGGGCGCCCGCTACGCGCCGTCGGCGCCGCAAGATCACCCCGGCAAGACCGCTGGCGACGAGTGCCATCGACATCGGCTGCGGCACTGCCACGGGTGTGATGGCGAGAACGCCGGCTCGCAAGCCGTCTCGTTTGGATCGCGGGACCTGATCAGTGCTGGTTACGAAGTCACGGCGGCAATGGGATCACCACCGCGCAGCACATCCAACGTGTAGACGAGGCTAAAGGGCGTCCCGTCCCAGCACCGCAGAGACTTTTCGTCTATCGCGTCTATCGCATCTGTCGTGACACCAGGTTCGTGCGCGCCTGTCCACTTCAAGCGAGGCGACGGATCCAGTCGCTTGCGATCGGGACCAATGAACGCCACGCCGCGCGGCTCGCGCGCTACCTCGTAGCCTCCTTCATGCACCAGCCGGTGGTGGCGCCGGCACAGAAGCAGCAGGTTGTCGAGTGCGGTCGCGCCGCCGTCGGCCCAATGGGTGATGTGATGGGCGTCGCAGCGGCGGGCCTCGCAGCCGGGAAAGCGACAGCGCGTATCACGGGTGCTGAGTGCCCGGCGAATCGCGGTCGGAATGGTTCGCGTCTTGCGCCCGACATCCAGCACGGACCCATCGGGCGCTTCTCGCATCACGACCACCGACGCGTCGCATGAGAGACGTCGCGACGTTTCCGCGGAAACGTCCACGCCGCCGTCGCCCAGCTCGATCACGGCTTGCGGCGAGGCGCCAGCCGTCGCCGCGGCCTCCACGTGGAGCACGACCTGGTAGCGATCGCCGGCAGAGCCTCGATCGAGATCGGCGACGAGCGCGCACTCCGCCATCAGCCCCAGGGCATCGGCACGCCGCTGCGCGGGCGTGACCTCGTCCACAACCGCCTCCGCCGGGGCGGCCTGCTTCGACTCCTGGTACAACCGCTGACTCGCAGCCTCGAGCGCGCGCTGCACGACGGCGCCCAACTCCGGCGTCAACCGCGCGCGCAAGACCAGCATCCCGTCGTCGTCCACCCAGGTCGTGACGGACCGCGCAAGATGGCGTTCCCCGGCCTCGTTCGTAGACTCGACGGCGTCACATCGGCGCCAGGCCCGAACGACGCGCTCGACATGGGCCGCCGTGGCCGCATACGCGAGGTCGAGCAGCTGCGCCTCGTTCTCTGGCGTGGCGATACGGGTGAGCGCCCGTACTTTGGCGTAGGAGATCTCGCCGCGTTGCATCGCACCGCTCAGGTGCGGCAGATTCGCCAACGCCTTGGCGACACGGACCTTCTCGCGCGCGGCGCCGAGATCGATGCCGGTTCGCCAATGTAACCAGTGCGCGCAGGACAGGAAG
>Ga0193753_10004224_pt1 | contig 10318 bp, 7 predicted proteins | sample H1c2metaG_FD_144925 | JGI IMG/M metagenome (GOLD analysis project Ga0193753, IMG submission 144925) | Soil microbial communities from a riparian zone of the East river system, Colorado, United States - H1c2 | ecosystem: Environmental > Terrestrial > Soil > Riparian zone | place: USA: East River... | reverse complement strand
GATCGTGCTGGAAGTGTGTTACCAGCGCATTTCGGTGGAACCGTTCCGTGAACCACCTGGAGCCGAGTCCTCGACAAAGGGACTCCCTCGCCGACGCCAATCCACCTGACGAAGGTTAGCGAAGCGCGAAGCGGTACATGAACATGCCAGGCCACGATCAAGGACAAATCGTGAGCCGACTCTAGGGCTATTCGTTCCGCTATTGTTCGACCCCAGTCAGGATCGCTCGCGCAAAACGGCGTAGTGTTTAGCTTCCGAGTTGCTCTCGGGGGTCCGTCATCCTGGACGTTAGTCGGACTGAAGAGCGTTTATAGGTACTGATCGTCCGGTCCCTTCTTGTCGTTGTGACATTCGGTTGTACAGTTATAATGTGTTCGTCGACCTGACCTCTTCGAAACGGTGTTATGAGTTGCTCGCGCGGTGCTGCAGAGCCAACCAGTCATACTGCCAAGCGTCTTTTTGCAGCCTCTGCTGGATACTGTCAGAATCCAGCATGTCGGCTTCCATTATTCGCCCAAACAGAATCAAATCACGTTCTGATCGGCGAGATTGCACATATATGCGCCGCTCAAGATGGAGGCCCTCGAGCCATCCCGTCTTTGTCTCAAGCAGAGCGCGGCAGTTTCGACAACTTGATCCTTCTTTGTGCAAACTGTCACACCAAGGTTGACAGGGCCTCGGCCGACTATCCGGATGAGATGATCCTACGGTGGAAGCGTGATCAGCAACTCACGCTAGAGAAACTATTTGGCGCGGTAGTGCTTCCAACGCGCGAAGACGTCCGCGCAGCCATACGACCACTACTAAGAGTCAATCGTATACTCCACGAAGAATATAGTCCAAATCTCAGTTACAGAGAAGATCCTGAAAGCGGATTAGCGATGGACTGGAAGCGGCTGATGCGGGAGAAGATAATACCTTCTAATCGGAAACTTCTGGCGATCCTCGACGTCAATCAATCGCATCTCACGAGCAACGAAGAGCGGTTATTAGAGCTATTCCGGCAGCATGTCTACGACCTTGAAGCTCGTCACATCCTGAAGGCCCCCGCAAACGCACAGAGGCGCTTCCCGACGGAAATCAACTACATCCTGGGAGTGGATTCTCCCGGCGATGCCTAGCGGACCCATCGACTCCACGAGCTGGGTCGCAAAACAAATCGAAGCGATGAAAGAGATCTCAAACACCGAAGTTACTGGTCCGCACACCTTTCGCGTTGATCGTTCCAATCTCCCGTCCTTTGAGGTTTTGGTGTTCTCTTCGTTGTCTGTTACAGATGATGTACTCGCGCCACTTTTCGCTTCGTCTCCAAACGTGTCTATGGTGGTGAATATTCCTAAAGATGCCGCGTGGTTGAAATCAGGAATTTTGATCGTGACTGAGAAAGGCGTGGCGTTTGGCGGGATGGGGGACTTAATGTCCGCGATAGGTCGCAACCTTGAGGACATTCGACGGTTCAAGAAGAAAGAAAACGCATTCGTCGAACGGATTCTGACGCAACATACGAAAGTGTCCAGCATCGAGCAGGAAGCGGACCGTGCCTATCGTATTTTTCGGACAAACGGTGTTCCGTTACGTATCGTTCTTCTGAATGAATATGAGCTAACGGGGGATCGTATACGTACAGCTGTTGACGAATATGGACCTTTCGACATCGTACTCATGACTAACCCGTGCGGAACGGCAACTAGCGATGCACAATGCGTAAGTAAGGTACTGGAGATCCCACTTCTCACATCCAAGCAACTGCTGGGGAGACTGAATGTTCCATGACGCACGGTATCCATTGAACGAAGTTCTCGCGATGATCATTCGCGACCCTATCTTGAAATGTTCCGCTCACTGGTACGGATTCGGGTCTTTTTTTGACGGTGCCGAGGTATTCTCGGACGTCGATCTATTAGCCGTTTGCGACACGCTTAATGCTGCGGTCCGGATTCGGCGAGAATCGGTCATTTTCTGTTCGCTCTGGCCGATCCATCTGCTCGTCATGACCCGAGAGGAATGCTCCGAGACGGATTTCATCCGTTCAGAAGCATGTCGACCGCTCCTGATTGCCGGAACATTAATTCAGACAGGCTGAATCAATTAGGCAACGCCGAGTGCATACCAGCCTTCTGTTAATCCATTGGACCTGAGGAGTCATGAAAAGTAACCGGAAGTCGGCAAGGCTACTGTGATTCGGCGTCGACAATTTCCCAGTCGTACTGGTGTTTGCTGTTCTCAATCCAACAAGAAGTGCTTGGTACCCACAGTCTGCACGTGACATCACAAGAACGCTTCTCAATCAAATTTACACGAAATGCCTGCCTTCGAACACTGAAGCCTAAGTGTCGCTATTCTGAAATTGGATGGTTGGTACCTGCAAATTGTGTTTAAGGCTCGGCATCGAACTCCGAGAAAGCCACTATATGCCAGCGGCGCTGTACCCGAAGAAGATAAAACTTGAGTATCTTTCGCGCGGCGGAATTCGTACCCTTGTCGCCGACAATGAGATCAAGGCTCACCTCTTGTGCCACGAGTGCGAGCAACGATTCTCTGAAAATGGCGAGTCGGAGGTGTTACGTCATATAGCGGGGAAAATTGCAAACAAGGCCAACCCCTTGTTACGCAAGCTGGCGCCTGTCACGGTGAAGAGGAGGATGAGTCACTAAGGTCATATTGCGGCGCCAATGCGGGCCTCAATATGGACATGTTCGCCTACTTCGCTCTCAGTATGGCGTGGCGCTCGACATATTCGTGGCCAGTGCCAGGCGGGGAGGATACAAAACCGCTAAGCCTAGGATTCTACAGAGAACCAATACGGCAGTTCTTAGCGGGCGAAACGAATCAGTTCCCAACAGATACCGCGGTGATCGTTATCGTCTCTACTGACAAGGTTTCACGCGAGGCTTGGCTTCTCCCTGCGCAATCCGATGACGTTTGGCATCACGATTTGCGTTTTCTCGCCTTCGGAGTCCTCTTCAGGCTTGTGCTAGGAAAAAATATGCCTGCCGTCTTGAGGCGCGACTCATGCCACGCTGACGGAAAACGGATTCACGTGGGTGACACATCTAGCAAACTGCATGAAGCGCTCGCCTTTCTCGAGGACTTTTCACCAGAAAAATCCACACACGGCAACGCGGAATGACTTTCTTGGCGAATATTGCGCCGCTTGCCATAGTTGGCCCGTTGCGTGCCGGCTGGACGTCTTGCGCGGTTCACCAGAACGACCGTTAGGGGAGGTTTGAGGGAATCAGTACCGAAAAGTCGGCTTCCATCCTGTAATCAATTGCTGCATCACTTGTCTGTCTCACGCGCTGGCGGGCCATCCCGGCCACTTAGACATCGGAAACCGCTCCGTCACCGTCGCGGCTCGGTTTTCGAAAAAAACTCCGGCTGGAGATTCCTTAAATTCACGCTTATGGGACGGGAGTCCGCCCCCAAAACATAAGTGGCATTGGGCGGAAGCGCTGCTAAGTGCCGGCTAAAACTGGACGCGGACTACTAACTGTAGAATGCGCGGCGAGCCCGGAAGGGCGGCGGTGTTGGTTGGTAACTGCGTGTTGATCGTTCCGAACCCAGTCTTATTGAGAACACCGTTGGTATAGGCGCTATTGGCGACTGTCAGACCGCCCGGATACGCACCGGTGAAATTGAGGGTGGTGTTCAGGGTGGTGAAATTTGCGTGGTTGAAGACATTGAACGCATCGACGCGGAATTGGAAGTTCAGGCGCTCGCGCACCGTAAATTGCTTTTGGAGCGACATGTCGAAGTTGACGAAGCCGGGAGCGTATAGGGAATTGATGCCCGACTCGAGGCCGAGGCTGCCCGGCTGCGGCGCGGTGAAGCACGCGGAATTGAACTTGTTCCAGGGGTCGCTCGAGCCGGTATAGGGATTGCACCCGGGCACCATGGCGAGCCGGCCGCCCTCGGATGTCCCGTTGGCGAGCGTGTTGCCGGTGATGTTGGAGCTGCCGGCGGTCGAAATACTCACGCCAGGAGTGAAGGGCGCGCCGGTGCCCGCAGTGGTGACGCCGGAAACCTGCCAGCCATTGGTGACCGCGTGTGTCAGGAAATTTCCACGGGCCAAATGCGGGAGATTGTAGACGTAGTTCAAGGCAAATATCTGGCGACGATCGAAGTTAGCGGGCCCGTAGTCGGCGGTTCTGGTGAATCCGTCCGCGCGCACCCAGGTGGAGTCCGTGGTCGCGGTGGTGATCGCTTTGCTCCAGGTATAGGAGAGGCCGAAGAACAATCCGGTAGTAGCGCGCTTGTTGAGGCTGACCTGTAGAGCGTTGTAATTGGATGTGGCGGCGCTTTCATAGAGAGAGATCTGTCCGTAGCCGCGCAACGGACGCAGAAAATTCGGGGTGAGCGCATTGCTACCGAGCACGGTCGACGACGTGACGGCTAGCGTGGGATCCTGATTCTGGGGCAGCAAAGCGGCACCGTAGGGTACCGGATTCAAATTGCGGTTGTCCTGTAAATGCCTGCCGAGCCCGCCCACATAGGCCGTATCGAGCATCATGTCCCATGGCAAACGGGTCTGCAAATCCATTTGATAGCTGTAGGTCGTGGGGAGCTTGCCTTCCGGGTCGGCGGCGTATAGGTTGGGCGGGGGCAGCAGGACGTTGTTCGGGTTGATACTTTGCGCGAATCCATACTGAATCTGCGGATCGAGACCTTCGGGAGGGTTTCGCACCATATCGAAAACGCGATTGCCTTGGAAGCGATCGTAATAGATGCCACCGCCAGCGCGCAGCACAATATTTTGCTTGCCGGTGATGTCCCAGGCGAAGCCGAAGCGGGGTCCCCATTGCGGCCCACGATTCTTTTGCAGATACTTGTTGGCGCACTTGGCTCCCTGGCATACGCCATTAAAGGGATCGCCGGTGTTGGGCACTTCGAGGCCAATGGCGGACAGGGGCCGAATGTCGGATGGATTCGCGGCGTCGTAGGCCATGCGCTGCCCGCCGATCAGAGTGGGCTGGTACAAGCGCGGCGCTTTGGCGGGATCCCATTGCGAAAGAACGAAGGTGGATGCTTGCAGGGAGGCATCGTACTGAGGCTGATACCAGGACAGGCGCAGACCGTAATCGAGCGTCAAGCGTGGAGTGATTTTCCAGGTGTCTTGAATAAATCCTTCGATATTCCAATAGCGATATTGCCCGTTGATGTAGGCGCTCGCCTGGTCCATGTTCTGAAACACGCCAGTGGCGGCATTTGAAAAGCCGTAGCCGGTATCGAAAGGATTGTTCGGGGTGTCGCCAAAGTTGTAGAAGCCATTGTTGTTCCCAAACGAAGTCTGGTCCTTGCGGCTGCGCTGCAAGTAGATGCCGCCTTTAATGGTGTGGCGGCCGGTGACTTTGCCAATGTTGTCGCTGATATCGATGGTGGTGTTGTAGTTGTGAAACGGCGCATCTCCCACGGAAGTGAAGTTCGGGCTGTTGGCCGAGGCGATGTGCGAGCCGCTGAAGTTAAAACCCGGAATGTAATCGTCCTGCACGGCACTCGGATAGAGCAGCGGCAGATTGATGCCCGAGGTCTTGCGCGTGAGCGCGGTTCCGGCTTGCACGATGTCGATCGAGTTGTGCGTCGTGCCCATGTTGAATTCGTTGGTGGTGGTGGGGTTGATGATGTAGGTTGCGCCGCCCGCCCAGCTTGTGCCCGGATTCGGATACGAAATCGGGACGACGGGAACGTTGATGCCGAGAACAAACGAGCCGTAGGGATAGACGAGAGGCTGCGCATTGTTGATGTAGTGTCCGAAAACACGCCATTTCGAGGAGATGTTGTAGTCGACGCGCAGCAGATCTTCACGTCGCGGCTGGTGCCCGGAGACTTGTGACGCGTAGTTATAGCCGGTCTGCCCGCTCACGTTCGGCAGTGGGAACAAATTGAGCAGCGCAATTCCCGGCGCATACAACTGGCTCGCCGGAATAATGTTGTGTGTGCCAAATTCTTTTCCAGTCGTCGGATCCTTGATGGTGAACGGTTTTCCGTTCTGATCCACGCTATGCGAGAAATCCCCTAGGCGCTCGGCGGCGGTCGGGACGACTACGTTACGCGGCGTGTTCGGCACGAGCTGGTTCTGCCACTCCTGGCTCCAGAAAAAGAAAAGCTTGTCCTTAGTGGCGTGCAGCAGCTTGGGTATGAAGACCGGGCCGCCGATGGTGTAGCCAGGATCGTTGTAGCGGTAGAGGCTGCGCGGCTGGTTGTTGGAATTGTTGAGCCAGGTATTGGCGTTGAACTCCTCATGCCGGTGGTAGAAGTAGCCGCTGCCGTGAAACTGGTCGGTGCCGCTCTTGGTGACTAACGAGATTTGAGCGCCGGCATTGCGTCCATATTCGGCTTGGTACATCCCGGTGAGAATTTTGAATTCAGCCATCGAATCGAGACTGACGGTGACGTTCTGGCCGCCGTTCGAGCCGGTATCGATGTTGCCAATGCCGTTGATGGTGAGCTGGTTGGCGGAGCCTCGGTTGCCGTTCACGTTGATGCCGCCTAAGCCGCCCGCGCCGCCGACCTGAAAACTCGAGGTACTGACCACGCCGGGAATGAGTTTCGTCATGTCGAGCGGATTGCGGCCGTTGACCTCGATGTTTTCCATCTGGCGATTGTTGATCGTCGCCGACCGGTCGACGCTTTCGGTCTGGAGCAGCGCGCTTTGCGCCGCAACTTCGACAGATTCGGTCACCGCGCCCACTTCCATCAGCAGGTCGCCCACGGCCAGCTTGTCGTTCGCGTCAAGCGTGATGTGACTTTTTTCGAGCTTCTTGAATCCGGGGGCTGAGGCCGAGATCGTGTAGCTACCGGGTTGCAACGCCGGAAAAACAAATGTGCCGGAGTCATTTGTTTTTGCCGTAATGGTGACGTTTTTCGAGGGCTCGGTTATGGTCACCGCGGCGCTCGAGATGACGGCGCCTTGCTGATCGATCAAACGTCCCGCTATCGACCCGCTGATTTGCTGAGCATGGCCGCAGAGGGCGAGCGTCAGCAGTGAAGGCAGTATCGCCAGGGATACTTTACGCATTAACTTTTTTAAACCTCGGGTTCCTTGTAAGGAACGAACCGTCAGACCCTAGCGACAGACAATATCCAACTAACTAGCGAGTGTCAAGACAAGTTTTCACGAAACGGCGCACATGTTACGCTCGGCACTTATTGTAAGTGCGACCTCCCTTCGATTGGTTCCGATCGATTGCAGCCGAAACGCGGGATTTCGTCAATCGCGGCGCGGAGTTCGACGATCGCCGCTCGGTTGAAGAACAGAAGCCCCGTATCCCCCGGCTGAACTCCCGCTTGCTAACCCGCCCCGCAATGGGCTCTTCACCACTGCGCTCGACAGTTTCGGTACTCTCAGTACGTTCGTTTGCCGCATTATGATACGCTAGACCCACTACACGGAGGTTTATGCGACTACGAACTTCTATTTGGCGCGCTGCAGCAGTATTGCTGGGCGCTTTTTTTGTGGCATCGAGTGGAAATGCGGCCCAGCCGCTCACTTTCAAGAGTCAAGCCGCTCGGCAGCAAAACGTTGAATTCGATGTATTCCTGCCGCTGCGGAATGCCGATCAACTGGACCGGCTGATCAGCGCGCAGCATACACAAGGCTCCGCCAGTTATCATCAATGGCTGACGCCGGATCAGTTCCGCGCGCGGTTCGGGCCGAGGCCGCAGGACATAACCCGCATCACGGCGCGTTTGCGCGCTTCCGGCCTGACCGTGACCGGCATTCACTCGCATGGCGTGCATGTCACCGGCAAAGTGGACAACGTGCAGTCGACGTTCGGAGTGGTGTTATGGAATGCCACCACGCGGCGCGGCCGGGCCACGCTTGCGGCCACGCGGCCGCTCGCGTTGCCACAAGAGTTCGTGGATGCGGGCGCGCAGGTGCTGGCCTTCTCGCCGAGAGTGCATATGCGGAGCCACGCTTCCCGTATCAAACAAATTCCCGCTAACCGCCTGGGAGCAGATGGCGCGTATTGGTTTACCGATCTCAAGCAAGCCTACGATTTTCCGTCGGTGCAGGCTCTGGACGGCACCGGGAAGACGATTGGCATTGTGATTCCTTCGGATGTTTTGGACAGCGATATCGCGGCGTATTTTGCGCATGAAAAATTGAAGCCGCCGACAGTCTTGCGCCGGCCGGTTTTCGGTGGAACGCCGTTCGACCCCAATGACGGGAACTCGGTGGAGGCCGCCCTCGATGTGGAGCAGAGCGCCGGCATGGCGCCTGGAGCCACTATCGTGATCTACAGCATTCCGGATTTCAGTGACACGGCTGTGCTCTCCGGGTACTTGACGCTCGTCGAAGATAACCAGGTTGATATCGTGAATTCGTCGTTTGGCGAAGCCGAAGGATTTTACACCGCCGCATATAACGGCGGTACCGATTTTACCTACATTGTCCGGCTCACGGAGGAAGTTCTCAAGCAAGGGAACGCACAAGGGATCACGTTTGTTGCGAGCTCGGGCGATAACGGCGGATTGGGCCTTCCACCGATCGCCTATTTGACTACGCCTCTGCAAGACTCACCGGTGGTGGTTGGTTCCTTCCTGCCGGGAGTCGATTTTCCGGCCTCGAGCCCGAGCGTGACGGCGGTAGGCGGTACCAACCTCGTGACCACTTTCAATCCGCCGAGTCTCGAATCGAACTATGTTTCCGAAAACGCATTCGGGGATCCCGAACTGCCGAGCGATCCGTACGGTATCGGCAACCTGATTTCCGGCGGCTACTGGGGATCGGGCGGAGGCAAGAGCGTTCTTTTCGCGAAGCCTGCCTACCAGAAACTGGTGATGACGCACGCGGCGACGCGGGCGATTCCGGACGTGTCGCTGCAAATGGGCGGCTGTCCGGGCGGCATATCGGTCTTGCCTTGCGGCCCCGATCGAAGCAGCGTGGTGGTGGCCTGGAACGGAGCGTTTTACGGGGTGATCGGCACCAGCGCTTCGTCGCCTGAATTTGCTGGGCTATTGGCGCTTGAAGAGCAAAATCTTGGCGGCAGGCTGGGCAACGTGAATCCCCTGATTTACGCGCAGGCGGCTATGCAACAGAATGACGGCGGTCTGAAATTCTTCCGGCAGGGCATTCCGGGGTTCAACGGCTACTATTCCACCACCTCGTCGGGTTACAACATGGTGCTCGGCAACGGCACGGTTCACGCACGAAATTTCATCTTTGCGCCGTCTGCCCCACCGGCGGGCGATCCGCAAACGCCGTCGAATCCGTAAGAAACGTTCAGCTTTTTTTAGTTATCAGCAGGACGCTGGCCACGACCAGGGCGGCTCCGGCTAGCGTGCGTGAGGCCAGTGCCTCGTTGCCGATGAAGTGGCCGAGCAGCAGCGCGACGACCGGATTCACGTAGGCGTAGCTGGTGACGGTCGTCGCCGGCATACGGCCGAGTAGCCAGAGATAGGCCGTGAACGCGACGATGGATCCCGCAACAATCAGGTAGGCGATTGCGCCGGCGGCGTGCGGCGAAATGTGGGGACGAGGATTCCACTCGCCGGCCAGCAGCGAGAAGAGAAGGAGCAGTGTTCCGCCGATGGCCATCTGCGCGCCGGCGCTGGTCACTTTCGATTCGGGTAAAACCGCCTCTTTCGCGATCACCGTTCCGACGGCCCAGGAAGTGGAGCACAGCAGAATAATCAGACAGGCGGCGATGCTCGCGCGGCCCGGCCCGGGATCGAGGGCCAGCACTCCGACTCCCGCGAACCCGAGGCAAAGCGAGGCGAGGAGCGACCAGCGAAACCGCTCCTTCCGCAAGACCAAGACTTGCAGCAGCGCGGTCGAAATGGGAATGGTCGCGACTAGCACGGAGGCGATTCCCGAAGGCACTGTTTTCTCGGCCCAGAACAGACCGCTGTAGGGAATTAGAAAGAGGAGCGCGCCCAGGATGGCGAGGTTACGCCACTCGAGTGCGGTGGGATTGCGGCCGCCTCGCGCTCGCGACCAACCATATAGGACAAGGCCCGCCAAGGTGAAGCGGATGCCGGCCGCGAGGAAAGGCGGCACCGTCTCGACCGCTACGCGAATCGCAAAAAAGGTGGAGCCCCAGAGGATGTAGATGGCGAGGAAGGCTAGGACAACGCCGGCGCCGATGCGGGTTTTTTCGGAGACCTGCGGCGTGGGCATTTGTGTTCGATGCATGCGCACGCCCGAAGGATGTACCTGTTACGATGAGGTTTCCATCTCCGCGATGATGCTTCGCGCTCAATCCGGCATCCTTGCCGAGATCGTTTCACATAAGCGGCAGGAAGCCGCCGGGCTAGGGGTTCGTGCGGCCACGCTCGAGCGGGAGGCGCACGAGCGGAAATCGCGTGCGCGGCCGTT
>Ga0193753_10004223_pt1 | contig 10319 bp, 8 predicted proteins | sample H1c2metaG_FD_144925 | JGI IMG/M metagenome (GOLD analysis project Ga0193753, IMG submission 144925) | Soil microbial communities from a riparian zone of the East river system, Colorado, United States - H1c2 | ecosystem: Environmental > Terrestrial > Soil > Riparian zone | place: USA: East River... | reverse complement strand
CTTGATTTCCGCGCGCGCGACCGCGGCGTTGAGAAATCCCAGATCGAAGGCGGCGTTGTGGCCCACGAGCACCGCGCGCCGGCAATCCTGTGCCTTCATGGCAGTTCGCACCTCGGTGAAGATGCGGCCGAGCGCGTCTTTCTCCGGCAACGCGGGTCGCAGCGGATGAAAAGGGTCGATGCCGTTCACTGCGAGTGAGGCCGCTTCGAGGTTGGCTCCTTCGAATGGACGCACATGGTACGAGTGCGAAACGCCACGCTGCAGCCGCCCGTCCTGGCCGAACTCGATCATGACCGCCGCGATCTCGAGCAGCGCGTCGGTGGCGCAGTTGAAGCCGCCGGTCTCGACGTCGATGACCACCGGCAGGAACTGCCGGAAGCGCCTGCTCATGAGCGGCGGTCCCGTGAAGCTTGCGTTGTCCGCCGGTGGAAGGATTGCCGCCATCAGGACACCAGCTGCCAGCTCACGGCTTCGTTGGCGCGCATCGGCACGAGCTTGCCGCCATCGAATGGGTAGTTAGCCGGCGGGCGCCATTCCCGTTTCGCGAGGCGGATCCTTTCGGTGTTGCGCGGCAGCCCGTAGAAATCCGCGCCGAAGTCGGCGGCAAATCCTTCGAGCTTGTCGAGCTTGCCCACTGATTCGAACGCCTCGGCGTACAGCTCTATGCCCGCGTGCGCGGAGAACATGCCCGCGCATCCACAGGCGTTTTCCTTGGTGTGCTGCGCATGCGGTGCGCTGTCGGTGCCGAGGAAGAAGCGCGGATTGCCGCTGGTGGCGGCGACCAGCAGCGCCTCGCGATCCGGTTCGGTCTTGAGGATGGGGAGGCAGTAGTAGTGGGGGCGAATGCCGCCTTCGAAGATGGCGTTGCGATTGTGCAGCAGGTGCTGGGGCGTGATCGTGGCGGCGACGCCGTCGCGCGTGCTCTTCACGAATTCCGCCGCGCGCGCCGTCGTGATGTGCTCGAACACCACGCGCAGTTTCGGAAATCGCGTGATCGTCGGGATGAGCACCTCGTCGATGAAGCGGGTTTCGCGATCGAACACGTCAACGTGGCGCGCCGTGACTTCGCCGTGCACCAGAAGAGGCATGCCGGCCTCGCTCATGCGCGCCAGCACGTCGTCAATGCGCCTTATGTCGGTGACGCCGGAATCGGAATTGGTGGTTGCGCCCGCCGGATAAAGCTTACAGGCCTTCACCCACTGAACTTTCAGCGCCTTTTCGATCTCAGACGGATCGGTGCGGTCGGTGAGATAGAGCGTCATCAGCGGCGCGAATTTCGCGCCTGCGGGCAGTGCCTTGAGGATTCGTTCGCGATATTCAATGGCGGCCTGCGCGGTCGTCACCGGTGGCTTTAGATTCGGCATCACGATGGCGCGCGCGAAGCGCTCGGCGGTGAACGGCAGAACGGCCGCCATGGCCGCGCCGTCGCGCAGGTGCAGGTGCCAGTCATCGGGGCGGCGGATTTCGATTTCCACTAGTAATGGGACGCGCAAAACGCGCCGTAACCTGCTGTGCGGATTGAGGTTTGCTTGACCGGGAGGCGCCGAGAAACGATCATATCGCGCCTTGTTTTCCCCGCTTCCTCACCTCATTTTCAACGCGGCGCATGCTAGCACAGCACGCACCGCTTTCTTTGCTTGCCGACCGCTCGGCGATGGATGTGTATGACGGAAATTCAGAAGCTCGAAGATCTCGATCCAACCGAGACACGCGAGTGGATCGAATCGATTGACTCGGTACTGAAGTCGCAGGGCGCGGAGCGCGCGCACTACCTGCTCGAGCAGCTCATCGACTACACGCGCCGCTCGGGCGCGTACCTGCCGTTCCGTCCGAACACCGCCTACGTCAACACGATCGCGCCGGGCCAGGAGCCTGACTACCCGGGCAACCGCGAATACGAGAAGCGTATCGAGGCCTACATTCGCTGGAACGCGTTGGCGATGGTGCTCAATGCCAACAAAGTGTCGTCGGAGTACGGCGGACACATTTCCACCTATGCGTCGTCGGCCACGCTTTATGAAGTGGGCTTCAACCACTTCTGGCGCGCCACCTCGGAACAGCAGCAGGGCGACATGGTGTTCGTGCAGGGCCATTCCTCGCCCGGCATCTATGCGCGCGCCTACCTCGAAGGCCGTCTCTCCGAAGACCAGCTGAAGCATTTCCGCCAGGAAGTCGGCGGCAACGGCCTGTCCTCCTATCCGCACCCGTGGCTCATGCCTAACTTCTGGCAGTTCCCGACGGTGTCGATGGGTCTCGGGCCGATGATGGCTATCTACCAGGCGCGCTTCCAGCGCTACATGGAACACCGCGGCATGGTGCCGGAGTCGGATCGCAAGATCTGGGCGTTCCTCGGCGACGGCGAAATGGACGAGCCGGAATCCATGGGTGCGCTCACGCTGCCGGTGCGCGAGAAACTCGACAACCTGGTGTTCGTCGTCAACTGCAATCTGCAGCGGCTCGACGGTCCGGTGCGCGGCAACGGCAAGATCATCCAGGAGCTCGAGGCCGCCTTCATGGGCGCGGGCTGGAACGTCATCAAGGTAGTCTGGGGTTCGCGCTGGGATCCGCTGCTGGCGCGCGACACGCAGGGCCTGCTGCAACGCGTGATGGAAGAGTGCGTCGACGGCGAGTACCAGAATTTCAAGGCCAAGGGCGGCGCGTACACGCGCGAGAATTTCTTCGGCAAGTATCCCGAGCTCAAGGAAATGGTCGCCAACATGTCGGACGACGACATCTGGCGTTTGAATCGTGGCGGCCACGATGCGCAAAAGGTGTTCGCGGCCTATGCCGCGGCGTCGGCGCACAAGGGCCAGCCGACCGTTATTCTCGCGAAGACGGTCAAGGGATACGGCCTCGGCAAGGCTGCCGAAGGCCAGATGGTGGCGCACCAGCAGAAGAAGATCGACGAGGCCGGCCTCAAGGACTTCCGCGACCGGTTCAACATTCCGTTGTCCGACGAGCAGGTGGCGAAACTCGCGCTCGTCAAGCCCGCGGACGATGCGCCGGAAATGCGCTACCTGCACGAAAAGCGCAAGACGCTCGGGGGCTATCTACCGACGCGCAAGATCACCGCGACGCCGCTCGCCATTCCCGAGCTCTCGGCGTTCAGCGCCATGCTCGAAGGCACCGGCGACCGCGAGATTTCCACGACCATGGCGTTCGTGCGAATCCTCACGCAGCTGCTGAAAGACAAGACCATCGGCAAGAACATCGTGCCGATCGTTCCCGACGAGGCGCGCACCTTCGGCATGGAAGGCCTGTTCCGCCAGATCGGCATCTACAGTTCGGCGGGGCAGCTCTACACGCCGGTCGATTCCGATCAGCTCATGTCCTACCGCGAGGACAAGAAGGGTCAGATGCTCGAAGAGGGCATCAACGAGGCGGGTTCCACCTGCTCGTGGATCGCCGCGGGCACCGCGTATGCGAACCAGGGCATCCACATGGTGCCGTTCTACATCTACTACTCGATGTTCGGTTTCCAGCGCGTCGGCGATTTCTTCTGGGCCGCGGGCGACCTGCGCACGCGCGGCTTCCTGTTGGGCGCCACGGCGGGACGCACCACGCTCGCGGGCGAGGGCCTGCAGCACCAGGACGGTCACAGCCTGCTGCACGCGGCGACCGTACCGAACTGCGTGGCGTACGACCCGACGTATGCGTACGAGCTCGCCGTGATCATTCACGACGGCATGAAGCGCATGTACACCAATGACGAAAGCGTCTTCTTCTACATCGCGGTGATGAACGAGAACTACGTTCAGCCCGCCATCCCCAAGGGCGTCGAGGAAGGCATCCTCAAAGGCATGTACCTGCTGCAGGTGGGCGGCGCCGGCAAGGTGCGCGTCACGCTCATGGGCTCGGGCACCATCCTGCGCGAATGCATCGCCGCCGCGGAAATCCTCGCGCGCGAGTTCAACATTCCGTCGGACATCTACTCCGCGCCGAGTTTCTCGGAGCTGCGGCGCGAGGCGCTCGAGGTGGAACGCTGGAACCGGCTGCATCCGGGCGAGACCGCCAGGGTGCCGTACGTCACGCAGGCATTGTCGAAGGCGGTGGGGCCGTTCATCGCGGCCACCGACTACATGCGCGCCTGGCCCGACATGATCCGCCAGTGGGTGCCCGGCCGCTTCGTCACGCTCGGCACCGACGGTTTCGGCCGCTCGGACGCTCGCGCGGCGTTGCGCAAGCACTTCGAGGTCGACGCGAAGAACATCGTGTACGCCTCCCTGCAGTCGCTGGCCGAAGAAGGCGCCATCGACAAGGGGACGCTCAAGGCGGCGCTCGCCAAGCTCGGCCTGGACCCTAACAAACCGGACCCGCAGCACGCATGAGCAGTCTCATCGAAGTACGCGTCCCCGACATGGGGAATTTCGACTCGGTCGCGGTCATCGACGTGCTGGTCAAGGTGGGTGATTCCATCGAGATCGATACGCCGCTGGTCACGCTGGAAACCGACAAGGCCACGATGGATGTGCCGTCGACCGCGAAAGGCGTGGTCGAGAAGGTGCACGTGGAAAAGGGCGGAAAAGTCTCGCCCGGTGCGCTGGTGGTGACGGTAAAGGGTGAAGCTGCGGCGGCTCCTGCCGCCAAACCCGCGGCTCCCGCGCCTAACAAACCTGCCGCTGCCCCGGCGCCGCGCCCCGCAACGCAGGTGCAACAGGGGATGTCGCCGGCGAGCGGTGCTCGTGGTGGCCTGCCGCCGATCGACGAAGGCAGCTTTGGCTCGGCTCACGCTTCGCCCTCGGTGCGCAAATTCGCACGCGAACTGGGTGTAAATCTCGGCAGCGTGCGTGGCAGCGGCGAAAAGGGCCGCATCCTGCTCGACGACGTCAAGGCGTTCGTCAAGATGGTGATGGCCGGCGGGATGCCTATGGTCGCCGCCGCCCCGGCGCTGCCCAAGGCGCACAACTACGACCCGGCCGCTTTTGGCGCCGTCGAAGTCAAGCCGCTCAATCGCGTGCAGAAAATCTCCGGCCCGCGGCTCCAGGGTGCATGGATCAACATCCCGCACGTCACGCAATTCGACGAATCGGACATCACCGATCTTGAAGCACTGCGTGGTTCGTTGAAGGAAAAGGCCGCCGCAGCCGGCGTCAAGGTGACTCCGCTCGCCTTCATCATCCAGGCCGCGGTGCGCGCCATGCGCGAATTCCAGTCGCTCAACAGTCAGCTGGACGAATCCGGCCAGAACCTGATCTACAAGAAATTCTTCAACGTCGGTTTCGCGGCCGACACGCCCAATGGATTGCTCGTTCCGGTGATCAAGGGCGCCGACAAGCTGGACGTATTCGCCGTCGCCAAGGCGCTCGGCGAGCTCAGCGCGAAAGCGCGTGAAGGCAAACTACCTGGCGCCGACATGCAGGGCGCCGGTTTTTCGATCTCCAGCCTGGGCGGCATCGGCGGCACGATGTTCACGCCGATCATCAATTCGCCCGAGGTCGCGATCCTTGGAGTTTCCAAGTCGGCGATGAAACCGGTGTGGAATGGCAAGGAATTCGCGCCGCGACTGATGTTGCCGCTGTCGTTCTCCTACGATCACCGCGTCATCGACGGCGCGCTCGGCGCGCGCATCGCGAAGTTCATCGCCGATACGCTCGCGAAGCCGGCTGATCTCGTCGGGGCGATGTCGTGAGCAAGATCGACCTGACCGTTCCGGACCTCGGCAATTTCGACGAGGTCGCCATTGTCGATGTCCTCGTCAAGGTCGGGGACAAGATCGAAGTCGAAACGCCGCTGGTCACGCTCGAGACTGACAAGGCGACGATGGATGTGCCGTCCACCGCGGCCGGCACGGTCACCGAAGTGTTGGTGCAGAAGGGCGGCAAGATCGGCAAGGGTGGTTTGATCGCGCGCGTGGAGGGAGAAGCTCCTGCGGCGAAGCCCGTGGCCGCTGCTCCGGCTAGGGCGCCGGCATCTGCCGCGCCCGCCGCGAAGGCCGCGCCCACTGCCGCGCCACAGGCTGCGACACCGCGCGCGAGCGCTCCGGCTCCAGCCCCGAAACCTTCGCGGCCCCTCAAGCCCGACGTGCCGCACGATCGCGAGACGCAGTTGTTGGTGCTCGGGGCTGGTCCCGGCGGCTACACGGCCGCGTTCCGCGCCGCCGATCTCGGTCTCAAGGTCACACTGGTAGAACGCTGGCCGATGCTTGGCGGCGTCTGCCTCAACGTCGGCTGTATTCCTTCGAAGGCGCTGCTGCACGCCGCCAAGGTCATCGATGAAGTCGGCGAGATGAGCCAACACGGTGTGGTGTATGGCGCACCGCAGATCGAGCTGCCCAAGCTGCTCGAATGGAAGAACAGCGTCGTCAAGAGACTCGTCGGCGGCCTGTCGACGCTCGCCAAGCAGCGCAAGGTCGAAGTGGTGCAGGGCACCGGCACGTTCGCGAGCCCGCATGTCATGGAAGTCGCCGGCGCCGACGGCAAGACGCAGAAGATCCGTTTCGAGCAGTGCATCATCGCGGCGGGTTCCGAGGCCATCAAACTACCGTTCATCCCCGATGACCCGCGCGTCATCGATTCGACCGGCGCGCTCGAGCTCGGCGGTGTGCCGAAGCGCCTGCTGGTCATCGGCGGCGGCATCATCGGCCTCGAAATGGCGACGGTGTATGCCTCGCTGGGTGCGAAGCTTTCCGTGGTCGAGCTCACCGGTCAGCTCATGCCCGGTGCTGACCCCGATCTCGTGAGGCCGCTCGAGAAGCGCCTGAAGGCGCGCTACGAGCAAATCCTGCTCAACACCAAGGTCACCGGCTGCACGGCAACTCCTGCGGGCTTGGCAGTCGACTTCGAAGACGCCAGTGGCAAGCGCACCGATACCTTTGATCGCGTACTCGTGGCCGTGGGTCGCAGTGCCAACGGCAAGCTTCTCAAACTCGAAGCCGCCGATATCGACGTGAGCGACCGGGGCATCATTGCCGTCGACAAGCAAATGCGTACCAACCTGCCGCATGTGTTCGCCATCGGCGATCTGGTGCCGGGTCCGATGCTGGCTCACAAGGCCATGCACGAGGCCAAGGTGGCCGCGGAAGTCGCCGCCGGCGAAAAGAGCTACTTCGACGCCCGCGCCATTCCGTCGGTGGCGTACACCGATCCGGAAGTCGCCTGGGTGGGTCTCACCGAGACCGACGCGAAGAAGAATGGCACGCCGTACAAGAAGGGTCAGTTCCCCTGGGCGGCCAGCGGCCGTTCGCTGGCGCTGGGGCGCGACGAAGGCTTCACCAAACTACTGTTCGACCCGACGACGCATCGCGTTCTGGGCGGAGGCATGGTGGGGCCGAACGCCGGTGAGCTGGTCGCCGAAGTGGCGTTGGCCATTGAGATGGGCGCGGACGCGGCCGACATCGGGCTCACGATCCATCCGCATCCGACGCTGTCGGAGACGGTTGGGCTGTCGGCCGAAGCGTTCGAAGGAACGCTGACCGACCTCTATATCCCCAAGAAAGCCTAACTAGACAGATTCTTTCAATATTCGGACGGCGCCGTTTCGGCGCCGTTTTCCGTTGTGGCGCGCGAGCGCCTAAAGAGAATGCGCCGTGGGCGCGGCCGCGGTGAGCTCGTTCGCCGTCGCTCCGAAGGCGTATTCGACGATTACGCGCACGGCCAGCGTGTCGTCGACGCTCCAGTTCGACATTTCCAGGCACACCGACCGCTGATCGGCGCTGACCGGATATTCCGCGGGCGCGGCGGCAATGTGCAGGCTGCCGAGCGTCGGCGCGCCGGCATCACGTTCCAGCCAGGGCGACTCGCTCTTCGGGACACGCGCCTGAACGCGGACATTGGTGGCATGCGCCGCTGACGGAATCGCCGCGCATAACGCGATCGGCTGCGCCACGCGATCAGTGCAGGTCACGGGGCCGACTTCATCGGATTGAACGCTGATCCGGCAGGGCGGGAGCTGCGCCAGGGATTCGGCTGACCCGTTCTCGCCATTGCGCGCGGGGATTGCGGCGCCGGATTCGCCCGTGCCCGCACCCGCGCCGGCTTCCGCCGCGTTCGGGTTCTGGTGCGCGGCGAGGGCGGCAAACTGCTTGGTGAATTCGGCTTCCATGGTTGCCGCGAGCTCTTCCTTGGCGCTGACCGCGCGCAAAGAGGACCAGGCGTAGCCGCCAACGATGCAGCCGATCATGAGCGCCACGGTGGCCAGCACTGAGCGCATGCGATTCTTTTTCGGCTTCGGCCGGCCGTCGCTGGGCGCACGGTTGCGCACCAGCTGGACGATGGCCGTCAGCATGGTCGCGAGCGCGCCGATGATCGCGGCGATTATGGTCTCGGAGATGCCCATCCTTAGAGAACCTCGGCAGCCTCAAACAAGCTGGGACGAGTGTAGTCCGGCGCTTTCGCGCGGCAGCGCAGAGGCATTCCTTTGTGGGTACTGGTTCACACTTCGCCGGGCACAATTCGGGGGTGCCCGGGAACGCCTTCAGGCAAGGCCCAGCAGACGCGCCAGATAGGCGTTTTCATCGGGCGCCTTGCCGGCGCGCTGCGCTTCCCAGAGCTGCTCGGCGAGTACCTCGATCATGCGGTGTTCGGCCTCATGAGAGCCGCCAGCCGATGCAGCCAGCTTCGCGTGAAGCTCGGTGATGCCGACCGGACGGTTGGTGGCGACCTGCTCGCGGACCGCGAGGTGCAGGCCCATATGCAGCCAGGGATTGAGCTGCCCGCTGCGCGGAGAGTAGTTAGCGAGATCGGCCGCGGCGGAGTCCACGATCACGTGGTATTCGGGATGCTCGGAAATCACCGCCACGACCTGCTTGTCGAGCGGCGAAAGCGTGTGCTGCTGCTTGTATCGGCGCCACGCCGCGCGATAGGCCTCGCGCAGCTGGTCGCGGGATTGGCCCGCGAAAATCATCGAGCCTTCCTCGCCGCGGCGATGATTTTGCGGCGCGGGGGGTATTCGCACAGTGTGTTGACGAGACAGCGTTCGCATTCGGGCCTCAGCGCCTTGCAGACGTAGCGGCCATGCAGGATGAGCCAGTGATGTGCGTCATGAGCGAATTCCCCGGGCGTGAACTTGATCAGCGCGTCCTCCACCGCCCTTGGAGTTTTCCCTGGAGCGATCCTCGTACGGTTGGCGACGCGAAAAATGTGTGTGTCCACTGCTATTGTCGGCTCGCCGAAGATTGTGTTCAGTACCACGTTCGCAGTTTTGCGACCCACTCCCGGAAGTTTTTCGAGCTCATCGCGCGTGCGAGGAACAATACCCGCGTGTTCGTCGGCAATCGCCGACGCGGTGGCGATCACGTTCTTCGCCTTCGCGTTCCAGAGTCCGATCGTGCGGATGAATCTCGACAATCCGTCGACACCGAGTGCGGCGATCTCCTTTGGAGTACGGGCAACCGGAAACAGTTTCCGCGTGGCGGCGTTCACGCTCTTGTCGGTGGCTTGTGCCGAGAGAATGACCGCCACCAGCAATTCAAAGGGCGTCTCGTACTCGAGCTCGGTAGTCGGGTGAGGATTCGCGGCTCGAAAGCGTTCGAAAATCGCGCGGCGTTTTGCAGGATTCATTGTTGTACTTTCAGGGTCGTACTCTCACGGCGTCGGTCGGGCGCCGCGCTTCTTGGCCGCGAGAGTCGCAGCGCGTGCCGCGGCCAGACGCGCCAGGCGCGCGTTGTGCGCTTGGAAACGCGCGTGCGAATCCGCGGCGGGCGGCAAGGCCAGCGCCGGCAGCGGGCTCGTGAGCAGCGGGATCATTACGATGCAATCGACCGGACACGGCGCGACGCACAGCTCGCAGCCCGTGCACAGTTCGGCGATGACTGTGTGCATGCGGCGCGGCGCGCCGGCGATGGCGTCGACCGGGCACGGCGGCAGGCACTTCGTGCAACCGATGCAGCGCGCTTCATCGATGAAGGCCACGGTGGGCGCCGCCTCGAGACCGTTGTCGCGATTGAGTGGCGTTGCCGCTCGGCCGGTGAGCGCCGCAAGCGCGACGATCGTCTCCGTGCCGCCCGGCGGGCATTGATTGATTTCTGCCTCGCCGCGCGCGATCGCCTCGGCATACGGCAAACAACCTGTGTATCCGCAGCGCGTGCATTGCGTCTGCGGCAGCAGCGCGTCAATGGCAGCAGCGCTGGTCATGCAACCCTCAGGTGACTTTCATTCCAGGCGTGGCGCCATCGTCCGGCGACAGCAGAAACACTTCCGGTGCATTGTCGGCGCTCGCGCACAGCACCATGCCTTCAGAGACGCCGAAGCGCATCTTGCGTGGCTCGAGGTTGGCGATCATGACCACCTGGCGGCCGATGAGCTTCGCCGGGTCGTAAGCCGAGCGAATGCCGGAAAACACGTTGCGCTGTTCGGTGCCGAGATCGAGCGTGAGCTGCAGTA
>Ga0193753_10004222_pt1 | contig 10320 bp, 8 predicted proteins | sample H1c2metaG_FD_144925 | JGI IMG/M metagenome (GOLD analysis project Ga0193753, IMG submission 144925) | Soil microbial communities from a riparian zone of the East river system, Colorado, United States - H1c2 | ecosystem: Environmental > Terrestrial > Soil > Riparian zone | place: USA: East River... | reverse complement strand
AGGTTTGTTTTTTCTTTCAGGAATTGATAATTGCCATTTTTATGCCAAATTCCGGATTCATGGGGATTGGAGTTATGACGAAAAGCGCTTCAAGTGCCTGCAATTGTTTCCCAAAAGAATTTTGTTTTAAAATAATAGAACGGGTTTAATGCCGTTATTCATTGCGGCGCAAATGTAAGAAGAAGCGGGTTTCAAATAAACTGCCGGTAATATCTTCGCAACTCTAACTAATTTCGACGATAGGACCCTCCAAAGCAAATTATCTTTCCTGCCAAGGCTTTCACTTTGATAAATCCAATAATTTCCAGCAACTTTGCACACATTAATCCAATAATACAGAATGGGACTTTTTAACTGGTTTACACAAGAAATAGCGATGGACCTGGGTACAGCGAATACCCTTATCATACATAACGATGAAGTAGCCGTAAACGAACCGAGCATTATCGCCCTCAACCGGAATAATCCTAAGGAAGTGCTGGCTGTGGGTAAGAAAGCCCTGATGATGCACGAAAAGACCCACGAAAGCATCCGCACCGTCCGTCCGCTCAAGGACGGCGTTATAGCCGATTTTAACGCTGCCGAACTGATGATACGGGAACTGATCAAACTGGTCAACCCCAAAAAACCTCTATTTCCCCCAAGCTGGAGGATGATGATCTGTATTCCGTCCTCCATTACCGAGGTGGAAAAAAGAGCCGTACGCGACAGCGCCGAGCAAGCCGGGGCCAAGGAAGTGTACCTTCTTCATGAGCCAATGGCGGCAGCGCTGGGTATCGGGATCGATGTAGAAGAGCCTGTTGGAAATATGATCATCGACATCGGTGGTGGAACCACAGGTATCACCGTCATCGCATTGGCGGGTATCGTATGCGACCAGAGCATACGGATCGCGGGAGACGAGTTTACGGCTGATATCATGGAGGCGTTACGCCGCTATCATAGCCTGCTGATAGGTGAACGCACTGCAGAGCAAATAAAGATCAATGTCGGCGCCGCAATGAAGGACCTCGACAATGCGCCGGAAGATATCCCTGTCAATGGACGCGATCTTGTAACGGGTATTCCAAAACAGATCATGGTCAGCTACCAGGAGATAGCAGAAGCACTCGATAAAAGTATTTTCAAGATAGAAGAAGCCATCCTCAAGGCGCTGGAACAAACGCCTCCCGAGCTGGCAGCCGATATCTATCGTCGCGGTTTATACCTCACCGGTGGTGGCGCCTTGTTAAGAGGCCTTGACAAAAGGTTAAGCCAAAAAATCAAATTGCCCGTGCATGTTGCCGACGATCCCCTGAAAAGCGTGGTTCGTGGTACAGGGATTGCGTTAAAGCATTACGATAAATATCCTTTCGTAATGAGATAGTACGAGAAGGAGGATGAATGACGGCACCCGTTTACTTTGCCGGTCTTGTCCTATTTGATATCCGTTTACAAACCTGTTCCGTTGCGTAACATATTTCTCTTCATTCGCCGCTATTTCACTTTTCTTGCTTTCCTGGCTTTGCAGGCGGTGGCGTTGTGGTTTCTCATTACCTATAATAAATTTCATCGCGCCAAGGGCCTGGGCGTCGCAAACGAGGTCACCGGCTGGTTCAACTCCAAGTATAACAATGTCGAGGATTTTTTCAAGATGAAGGAAGAGAACCGGCGCCTTCTCCGGATGAATGATTCACTCATCAATCTTCTTTCTTCCAATTTCGTCAGAACAGATACAGCGGTTCTATTCACGCGCGATTCCATTCCTTTCGATACGCTTGGCCATTACCGTCACTATGCCTGGCGCGATGGACAGGTGGTGTACAATACCGTCAACTCGGATAAGAACTATGCACAATTGAACCGCGGCTCCAACCAGGGTATCAAGGACAACATGGGCGTTTTCAGTTCGGATGGCGGACTGGTAGGACAGGTAGTCAATGTGAGCCCCAATTTCAGCCAGGTAATGAGCCTGCTTCATGTGCAGAACAAGGTGAACGTACTCGTGAAGAAGTCGAAGAACTCCGGCACACTTTCCTGGGATGGAAAGGATCCGCGCTTCCTCACCTTGTCCGGCATCCCCAAGAGCGACTCACTCAGTAAGGGAGATACCATTCTCACGGGAAATTATTCACTGAGCTTTCCGCCAGGGCACCTCGTAGGTACCATTGCGGAGATCGTTCCCGACAATTCCACCAATTTCTATATCCTTAAGATAAAAACGGCCGCCAATTTCAACAACCTGCAGCAGGTCCTGATCGTAGAGAATCTTCAGTATGAAGACCAGGCGGACCTGCAGACAGAGACCAAGAAGAAGGTGGACGAAGCAAAAAAGAATACACGGTGAGCGATTTTTTTAGAAATATCATCCGCTTTGCACTCTTCATCTTCGTACAGGTGTACGTGTTTGATAAGGTTCCGCATTTGCACAGGTTCATCGTGCCTTACATCTACTACCTCTTCATCCTCTGGCTGCCTTTCAGCGTGTCGAGGATAGGGCTGTTGTTCATTGGCTTTATTACCGGCATGGCGCTCGATTATTTTACCAATACCCCGGGCCTGCATGCGGCGGCTTGCGTATTGATTGCCTATGTGCGTCCATTCCTGATCAATATCCTCACACCCAAGGATCCCTCCGAATTCAACTACCGCGAACCCTCGCCACGTGCGATGGGCTGGACCCCTTACCTTGTTTATGTGCTCGTGCTCACGTTTCTTCACCATGGCTACCTTACCGTTCTCGAATGGCTATCATTCGGCAGCTTCTTCGATTTGCTGATAAAGGTGGTAGCAACTACGGCCATCAGCATGCTGCTTATCATCACAACCGAATTGCTGTTTACGAGGAAGATGAAGTTTAGGACCAATACGGCGTGAGGTTGGAAGGAATGAATAAGGAATTTTGGATTGGGAATTGGTGTAAATGTTGAAAAATCATTACTGATAAATATCGGAACTATTCTAATGAGGCCTTATTCCTAATTCCCTATTCCTAATTACACCATCTTCTTAAAATAATAATAGCAAGACAAACATGTCTGTCTTCAACCAATCACGCAGTCGCATCATTCGCCTCATCTTCACTATCACCTTCATCATCATCGTGAGCCAGTTGGTGTATTTGCAGGTGGTCTCGGGAAAATATCAGCGGCTGGCAGATGAGAATGCGATCCTGAAGAAGACCGTCTATCCTCCACGCGGCATTGTATTCGACCGGAAACGCAGGGCTATCCTGAATAATACCATGACCTACGATCTCATGGTTACTCCATCGCAGGTTCGCGGGCTCGACACAACGCTCTTCTGCCAGTTGATGAATATCGACACAGCGGAATTCAATAAGCGGATCATCACTGCCATTATCCGCAACAGGTCTTTCAGGCCCTCCGTCTTCGAGGCCTCTCTCTCCGAAGAGAAGTATGTGAGACTGCAGGAGAACCTATGGCGCTTGCAAAACGGCTTCTACATCCAGGAACGCCCCATCCGGTCATACCCGTATAACTGCGGCGCCAATATCGTGGGCTATATTGGGGAAGTAGACTCCAATTACCTGAAGAATCATTCCGAACAGGGGTACCAGAGCGGCGACTATGCCGGCATGACGGGCATGGAGAACAGTTATGAGAAAGCACTCATGGGCGAACGCGGCGTGCAATACCTGATCAAGGATAATTTCAACAGGATAAAAGGGCCATATGAGAACGGCACACTCGATGAGCCTGCCATGGCCGGTAATAGTCTCTACACGAGTCTCGATGTAGAACTCCAGGAGTTGGGAGAGAAACTCATGACGAATAAAGTGGGCGCCATCATCGCCATCGATCCACGCACGGGCGGGATCCTCGCAATGGTCAGTAGCCCCACCTACAATCCTGCGCTGCTAACAGGAAGTGAAAGACGGAAGAATTTTGCGGCATTGTATAAGAATCCACAGCTTCCCTTGCTCAACAGGACGATGTCCACTTACTATCCTCCCGGCTCAACATTTAAGACGCTGCAGGCATTAGTAGCCTTGCACGAAGGAATGATCACGCCGCAGACAAGCTTCTCCTGCTCCGGTGCATTTTATGGATGCGGAAAGCCGATGCGTTGTCTCGATCCCGGCGTATTTCAACTGACCGGCGCCATCACTCACTCCTGCAATACCTATTTCGCCAATGTCATGCAACGCGTGATCAATAATCCGAAATACCCCGACATCGACAGCAGTCTCCGCCAGTGGGCGCGCTATATGAATGCATTCGGACTTGGGCATAAGCTTGGTGTGGACCTGCCATCGGAGAGGAGTGGATCGATACCTACTCCCGCTACCTATAACAAAGTATATGGCGAGGGACATTGGAACTTCTGCACCTTCCGCTCCGTCAGCATTGGCCAGGGTGAAGTACTGGCAACGCCGTTGCAGGTGGCTAACGAAATGGCATATCTCGCCAACAAGGGATGGTTCATCACGCCGCACGTCGTGGATTCGATCGCTGGCGGTGACAAGTATGGACTATTGAAATCATATAAAGAAAAACACTTTCCACTTGAGATATCCGATGAGGTGTTCGAGGCTGTGCACGATGGCATGCAGGGAGTGGTGGACAACGGAACCGGCAGGTCGGCGAAGTTAGCGGACATCGTCATCTGTGGAAAGACCGGTACTGCCGAAAATTATTATAAGGGTGTGAAGCAAAAGGACCACGCTTTCTTCGCTGCTTTTGCCCCCCGTAGTAACCCGCGGATAGCCATCGCAGTTATTTGTGAAAATGCCGGTACCGGTGGTAGTATATCTGCGCCGATCGCGGGACTTATGATCGAAAAGTATCTTAATGATACAATAGCCGCTAGCCGCAAGCCGTTGGAAGAACGTATCACCAATACCTTTCTTATACCTGCCCGCATGCTGCAACAAATGAAAAGCCTCGACTCGCTGGAGAAAGCAAAAGCTGCCGAGACGATCGCGAGGAACCAGTTGAAGGAATTGAACGACACGCTCCAGACCGAAGAGGCTCCGGATGAAGAATGGCTGAGGCAGGGCAATAAGGAGAAAAAGGACAGTTCGCGCAAGATGAGCTTTCCGGGCGCCAATGATCCAGACCGATGATCCAATGCAGAAGAGATCGGCTCGCCAGGCGCGTTAAATGTTAGGATTTTCAGAATGATCTTATTATAGATACCCTATTGTTAACCGTTTGTACCGTAGTTCGTAGTTTTGCGCCATGTCTGTGTTTAATCAGTCCCGTAGCCGTATCATCCGCCTGATTTTTCTCCTGGCATTCGTCATTATTATTGCCCAGTTATTTCATCTCCAGGTCGTATCCGGAAAATACAGTAAGCTGGCAATGGACAATGCCGTTTTTCCAAAGATCGTATACCCCGAACGCGGCATCATTTACGACAGGAAGGGCAAGGCCATCCTGAATAATGCGATCATGTATGACCTGATGGTAACGCCTGCCGAGGTGAAGAACTTCGATACCTTATCCTTTTGCCGTTTCATGGAGATCGATACCGCCGAGTTTGTCAAGAGAATAAGGGACGCGGTCTTCAAGAACAAATCGGTCCGTCCTTCCGTCTTCCAGGCGCTTCTTACTCCGCAAATGCAGATCAGGTTCGAAGAGAATAGCTGGCGTTTTCCCGGCTTCGCCCTGGTAGACCGTCCCGTGAGAGTGTATCCATACAATGTTGCGGCGCATATTCTCGGTTATATCAATGAGGCCGATGTGCGCGATATCGAGCGCTCGGGAAATTTCTATCGCATGGGAGATTATGTCGGGAAAAGCGGGCTGGAATCCTATTATGAAAAGGTACTGATGGGGCAACGCGGCGTTCAACACCTGATCAAGGATAACCATAACCGCCTCGTGGGAAGTTATGAGAATGGCATCTTCGATACGGCGGCCACTGCCGGCCGCGGCCTCCGGACATATCTCGATATCGAATTACAGCAACTTGCAGAACGCCTGATGACGAATAAGGTAGGTGCGGTGGTTGCCCTCGATCCGAAGACCGGTGGAGTGCTTGCCATGTCATCGGGACCCACCTTCGATCCTAATCAACTCACCGGTCCCGATAAGAATAAGAACTATGGCAGGCTCGTGCTGGATGTTGCGGCGCCATTATTGAATCGCGCCATCAAGGGCCAGTATCCGCCCGGATCTACCTTCAAACCGCTTGGCGCATTGGTGGCATTGGATGAGGGCGTCATCACTCCATCCTATGGTTTTCCCTGTCCGGGGCGCTATTTACTTTGTGGAAATGGAAAGCCGGCCTGTACCCATTCCGGAGGAGGCCATGCCGCGAATCTTCGCCTTTCAATCGCGAATTCGTGCAACTCATACTACGTGCATGTGTATCGTCTCGCCGTCGATAACCCTAAGTTCGGCAGCGTGAGGAACGGCTATATGCAATGGAAGGGCTACATGAACAAATTCGGACTCGGCACGCGGCTCGGTGTCGATCTTCCGAGCGAGGATATGGGCAATATACCGGATACAAGTGTATATGATAAGGAGTATCGTGGTTCCTGGAGCTCCTGCACCAATCTTACACTTGGCATCGGCCAGGATAAGATGACGGCAACGCCCATGCAACTGGCGAATGCCATGTGCATCATCGCCAACCGCGGATATTTCTATACGCCGCATTTCGTGAACACGATCGACAACGAAGGCGTAGCAGATACATCGCTCATGAATAAGTTCAGGCAGAAACATGAAGTGCTGACGCATATCTCCGACGATGCCTACCAATCGGTGATCGATGGCATGGAGGATGTGGTGACGATGGGCACTGCCCGGGTAGCGCAGATACCGGGCATCGATGTTTGCGCGAAGACGGGAACCGCCGAGAACTATACGATACTCGATGGAAAGAGACTGAAACTGCCGAACAACTCGATGTTCGTTTGCTTCGCGCCGAAGGAAAATCCAAAGATCGCTATCGCAGTTGCTGTGCAGAATGCCGGTTTCGGCGCCACCTGGGCTGGTCCCATAGCCAGGATCCTGCTCGAGAAGTACCTGAACGATACATTGCAGACGAAGAGCCAGGTGGACCTGGAACGTATCGAGGGTACCAACCTGATGCCTGCCTACCTGAAGAGACTTCAGTATAAAACGGATTCGATCCGGGCGTTTGATTGGTACAACAAGACAAAGGACAGCTCCTATATTCTAAAATATACCTACCAGCAAACGAAAAAGCAACCCATTAAGAAAAAGGAAGAACCGGCCCGGCGTAGAAGCGATGAACTGGTGGCGATGATCCCGGATGAAAAGTTCCTGTATAAATTCCGATCCCCTATTTTTATACTTTCATGAGCCAACACAACCCCGCTATATCTAAAGGAATCGACTGGAGCCTAATCTGGATCTACCTGCTATTGGCCGCTATCGGCCTCACCGCCATCTTCGGCGCTACCTATAAAGAAGGAGATGCGATCTTCCAAAGCTTCATCGGCTTCAAGACCGACTATAGCAAGCAGCTTTATTTCTTCGGCGTGGCGATGGTCCTCGGCCTGTTCATTCTCCTCACGGATAGTAAATTCTTTTCGGCGACGTCCAATATCTGGTATGTCGCGGGCCTCCTCATGCTGCTGATCGTTTTCCCGTTCCATTCGAATATCAAGGGAACCGAATCCATCATAAAGCTCGGGGGCTTCAATTTTCAGCCGGCGGAGTTTTGTAAGATATGCGTTGCGCTCGCGCTGGCGAAGTATCTCTCGCGACCGGATACCGACTTCAGCAGGACGCGCTCCCAACTCATTGCAACCGCCATCGTGCTGTTGCCTGCCGCGCTCACTATCCTGCAGAAAGAAACAGGGCTCGCATTGGTCTTCTTTGCATTCTTCCTGGTGATGTATCGCGAAGGGCTGCCTGCCGGCATTCTCGTTATCGGTTTTGCAGTGGCTGCTCTCGTCGTCGCTACCCTGTTGCTCGAGAAAAATACATTGGCGATGGTATTGACGGGTCTTGCTGCACTGGTGGCATTCCTGATGCGCAGGCAGATCAAGCGGGACAAGTCGCTACTTGTCAGGATCGTTGTTCTTACCGTGCTATGTGTCGGTATCCAGCGCTTCGGTGTGCCCATTATTTTCAAGAATGTCCTGGCGAAACACCAGGTGGAGCGTATCTACAGCACCATCGGGCGGGATGTACCGGAGGAGTATATGAAAATGACGGGACCCAGTGAAGGCAAGCAGGTAAATACGGCGGACTATAATGTAAAGCAGTCGAAAATTGCAATCGGTAGCGGTGGCATCCTCGGGAAGGGATTGTTGAAGGGTACGCAGACAAGGTATGGATTTGTTCCGGAGCAACGAACCGACTTCATCTTCGATACCATCGGTGAAGGCTTCGGATTTACAGGCTGCTTCATCCTCATCATAATTTACCTGTTGTTATTGTTTCGCATCATCACTGTTGCCGAGCGGCAGCGAAGTGTGTTCAGCCGCGTATATGCGTATGGGGTGGCCGCGGTATTCTTCTTCCATATTGCCATCAATGTGGCCATGACCATCGGTCTCGCTCCCGTGATTGGCATCCCACTGCCATTTATCAGCTATGGGGGTACATCGCTCCTCACATTCACGATCCTTCTTTTCATTCTCATCCGTCTCGACGCCGACCGCCAAATGGTGTTGCGTTAATATCGATATTTGCAGAATGAAAATAATTCCACTGTCCGAAGGAAGCTTCACCATCGATAAGACCAAACTCTTTGTACCATTTGACGAGAGCGAGGATGATCTCCAGGCGAGGCCCACCGGGAGCCTGCTCGTGGAAGTTCAGCCATTTGTCGTTATTACACCAACCGATATCCTGTTACTCGATACCGGGTTGGGATTCTCCGACCAAAATGGAAAGATGCAGGTGCATAGTAACCTGGAGAAGGCCGGGATCGATCCGGCAAGCATCACGAAGGTGCTGATGAGCCATCTCCACAAGGATCATGCAGGCGGTGTCTCGGAAGACAGCGATCGCACTAAACTCTGTTTCCCCCAGGCAAGCTATTATATACAGGAAAGGGAATTTAAATTTGCTTTGGAAAAAGGAGCGCCATCATTTATCCCGGAGGAGCTTGAAGTATTGAAGGATTCTTCGCAGGTGGTATGGCTGCAACAGGACAGCGGCGTGATCGATGAATACATAAAATACCAGGTCACTGGTGCTCACTCACCTTACCACCAGGTGTTCCGGATCGAAGCGGACAACGAGATCGTTTTCTTCGGGGCGGATGATGCGCCGCAACTGCAGCAGATGAAACACCGCTTCGTGGCGAAATACGATTATGATGGAAAGAAAGCGATGGAACTGCGGAGGAAATGGTGGGAAGAAGGGGTGGGGTGGACGTTTTTGTTTTATCACGACATTGAGTCTGCTGTGCTGAAGAGATAATTATCGAATTAGAAAATGTGCCAATTAGCCAATGTGCAAATTAGGCGTGCTACGATCTGTGGTGACATTGCGAATAAGGATCATTGGCACATTGGCACATTTTCTCATTGGCTAATTTATCCTTTGTTCTTTCTCTCCTGCCTTATTCGCCGGATCTCCTGTATGAACACCTTTTGGTGGCCGAAGACCTGGTTGCTTCGCTGCTCACCGATGATATCCTTGAACTGGTTACGATACCGGAGCTGCACTTCCGCCACTTTCTGGCGGCGCAGGATATCGTCATTCTTATTCTCGCGTAATGCCTTTCTCCAGTCCTTGAAGTAGTTGATGAAGACGGGAGCGAATTTCTTCGACTCGTCATTGGAAAGATTGAGGCGCTTCTGGATGTATTCACTCATCTTATCCCTGATGCTCTCATTATCATCCTTGTCATCGTCTTCCTGGGCGAAGAGCCCGGTGAAGCAGACCAGCAGCAAACTTGATATCAGGAAAATGCGTTTCATGTTAATTCAATAATATATCATCATCATCATCCGAAAGGGGATCGTCGGTTTGTGTATCGTTCAGGAAATCCTGGATCTCCTTATCGGGAACATTCTTCATCAGGTTCTTTATCTCATCCTGTGCGGCCATGGCCACTACAGGCTGTTGTTTTTCATCAACGAGCTCAACAAAATGATCGATATCTTCTGTACTGACCTTCGTCATATTCTTTTCCACCCATGCATACGAATCTGTAGCAGGCTTGTCGGAGCCGTTGTTGCCCCTGTTGAGGAAGAGCACACTGGCTATGGCAATAAAGCCGACCACGACGGCTGCCGCTGCATAACGGTACAACCTGCGCGCACCCATGGTGATCACCTTCGCCACAGGCTTCTCCTCATTCTCCATCCTGGCCCGGAGCGTATCGAAATAACCGTCGGGAACGGAGTAAGGGGTTTCTTTCTTAAACCCTCTCGCT
>Ga0193753_10004221_pt1 | contig 10320 bp, 9 predicted proteins | sample H1c2metaG_FD_144925 | JGI IMG/M metagenome (GOLD analysis project Ga0193753, IMG submission 144925) | Soil microbial communities from a riparian zone of the East river system, Colorado, United States - H1c2 | ecosystem: Environmental > Terrestrial > Soil > Riparian zone | place: USA: East River... | reverse complement strand
GAGCTCCGCGGACTGATAGACGCGGCACGGAGATCGTCCCTTGGCCGGGCGGTGACCGCGCGCGGCGAGCTGGTCCGATCGCTCGACGCCGAGCGCCGCCGCGGGCAGATCGCTCACGTAGTAATAGGAGAGACGCGGCAGGCGGATCGTCTCGACCCGGTCGACGAACAGCTTCAGCCCCTTGCGATAGATGCACTCGCTGCGGCGGGCCGTCTCGCCCGGCGCCAGCGCGAACGCGTCGTGGGCGATGTCGCTCTTGCCATGACAGGGCCGAAGACCGCGCGAGGACTGGGTGACGATCCGGTAGGCGAGGTGATCCGCGGTCGTGTTCTCGACGGTGAGGACCAGCTGCCGGCGCGGGAGTTCGGCGGCGCGCTCGATCGACAGGGTCATCGCGAGGCCGAGCACCTCCGCGCTGGCGTGGTGGCCACCGGGCTCGAGCACGCGGCGCTTGTCGTCCCACTGGTGCGCGAACACGCCCGACAGATCCGCGGGAGTCGCGACCGGTTCGATGCGCAGCGCCTTCGAATCACTGGCGAGGCGATCGGCGAAGGCGGCGGGGTCGCGATCGATCGCGGCGGTGGCCCGCGCCGTGACGACCTCCGCGCGCGCCGGCACCGGTGGCGGCGGGATCGCAGGGAGATCGACCGGATGGAAGAAGCTGACGCGCGCGACGATCGCGGCGATGCCGAGGAAGATGATGCCGACCACCACGCGGAAGCTGCGGTCGGTCACCCGACCCTCGCGATGCGACCCGACTCGCGCTGCGCCGAGCGGCGCGCGCGGCGCCCCCCCGAGCAACCCAGCACGTCGGCAACACTAGCACCGGCGCGGCGAGCTCATCGGTCGACTCACGCGAGGTGATGTCCGACGATCGACGTATGCGGCGTACTCGACCACACCTGAAGTTTCCGACATGTGAACATCGTACGGGATGCTAGGCTCGTTCGAAGAGCACGGTCGGCCGCCGTAGCTCCACGCTTTTCCGATGAATCCAAGCTCGTTGTCCTTCACCTCTGCCAAGCGACAGCGATCCTGGTCACGGTGCCCAGGCCGACCGCGCCGCCGACCGTTCCGCAGCACCCTTGTGGGGCTGGTCGCCCTGCTGCTGGCGCTCGCGGCGACGCACGGTGGTGGCCGCCCGGCCCGAGCCGAGCGCGTCCACGATCTGTCGCGCGCCCTTCTGCACGGCAAGCACGTCAAGACGCGCCTCTCGGCCGCCACCGCGCTCGACCGCATGCGCGACCCGCGCGCGCTCCGCTCCTTGATGCAGGCGCTCGGCGACGCGAGCTACATGGTCCGCGAGCTGGCCGCCGTCGCGCTCGGTCACCTCGGCGATCCGACCGCGCTGCCGGCGCTCGAGGGCGCCCGCTCCGATCCCCGGCGCGCCGTCCGCCGTCAGGTGCTCGCGGCCATCGATCTCATCCGCGACAAGCAGCGCCGCGCGCGAGGCGCGAGCGCGGCGCGAGCACCACTGGCGGGTGGCGCTCCGGTGCGCGGCGCGGGCGGCCTGGCGTATCAGGTGCCGGGGCCGAAGCCCGGCGACCCGCCGCCGATCTACGTGATGCTGAAGTCGACCAGCGACAAGTCGGCCGGCGGCGCGGCGCTCAAGGTCCGCAAGATGCGCGCCCAGCGGATGCGCTCGCTCATGGCCACCGAGCTCGCCCACGGCAAGCAGGTCACCCTCTTGCCGACGGTGTCGCGAGATCCGTCGGTGGACCGGTACGCGATCGATCTGACCGTGGTGAAGCTCGCGCGGGTCGAGCGCGGACCGCACGTCGAGGTGGAGTGCGAGATCCGCGTCGCCATCTCGACCCGCGAGGGCCGGATGCTCTCGTTCCTGACCGGCGGCGCCAAGGTCCAGGTCCCCAGGGTCAGCTTCCGCGAGGACTTCCTGCCCCAGCTGCGCGGCGAGGCGCTCGAGGGCGCGGTGCGAAGCGTCCACCGCGACCTGGTCAGCTATCTGCTCAAGCTGCCGCAGCCGGCGCCGCCGCCGGCGCTGCCCGCCGCGGCGATGGTCAGAGAGCAGTAGCCTGGCCGAGCACGACGGCGGCGAGCAGACCCAGGATCGCGAGCAGGTAGGCGCCGAGCACGGCCGCCGACCACCACCAGCGGCGCGACCGGCCCGGCTGCGAGATCAGCCCGGTCGGCTCCGCCCGCGGTCCCGACGGTGATGGATCCGGACCGAGGTCCGCCCAGCCGTCCGGCGCCCGGCCGGGCGCCGCGTCCCCGCGGCGCTTTCCCACCAGCGCCCGACGCGCGCATCCCGGGCAGACGGCGCTGGCCAGGTGGACTTCCGCGCAGTTGCGGCAGACGGCGTACACCCTCATCGGCTTGCTTGTTCAACGCGCGGAGCCGGCCGTCGATTTGATCGCGGGCACCATCCGGCCAGAAACTCGATCGCCGGCTGCATGCCGGCCGAGCCCGAAGCCGGGGCCGAAACCGCCGCCGGGGCCAGAAATCTGGCCGCCGCGACCCCCACCGCGGGCGCGAGTATACTGTCGGGCCTTGCGCGGTAGGCTGGTTGCCATAGCCGGGTCGGTGGGCGCGCTCGTCCTCTGGATCCGGCCCGCCTGGGCGCAGGAGGGCGCGCGCCGCGACCAGTCACCGCCGGCCGCGCAGCCGAAAAGGCCGGTGCTGACCTCGCCGCCCCGGCTACTCGAGGGGGCGGCGCCCGAGTATCCGCCGGCCGCCGCGGCCGCCGGGCTCGAGGCGGTGGTCAAGGTGCGCCTCACCATCGACGCGACCGGCGCGGTGACCGACGCGGTGGTGGTCGCGCCGGTCGGCAACGGCTTTGACGAGGCCGCGCTCGCCGCCGCCCGCCAGTACCGCTTCGCGCCGGCCCAGTGGGACGGGGTCCCGGGCGCGATCACCGTCGAGACCGGGATCAACTTCGTCCTGCAGAAGGTCGAGACCCCGGCGCCGGTCGAGGGGCCGCCCGCTCGCGGTGAGAACGGCCCGCCCCCCGCGCCCGGTCACGCCGGCGATCCGCGCGCGCCGGTGACGATCGAGGGGACCGCGTTCGAGCGCGGCGTCCGCCGCCGCCTGTCGGGCGTGATCGTGTCGGTCGCCGAGCTGGGCCTCGACGCGGTCACCGACGAGGAGGGCCGCTTCTTCTTCCACGGGGTCCAGCCCGGCAGCTACGCGCTGGTCGCGGTCGACGAGAAGTTCGACCGGTTCCGCCGACCGCTCGCGCTGTCCGCCGGCGAGAAGGTGGAGGTGTCGCTGTATCTCCGCCCGAAGGGCGGCAACCCGTACGAGACGGTGGTGGAGGGAGAGCGCGAGGTGCTCGAGGTCACCCGCCGCACCCTCGAGCGCCGGCAGCTGACCAGCGTGCCCGGCACCTTCGGCGATCCGATCCGCGTCATCCAGACCCTGCCCGGGCTGGCCCGCACCCCGTTCGGCGGCGGGTTCCTGCTCATCCGCGGGTCCAACCCCGACGACAGCGGCGTCTTCATCGACGGCCACCGGGTGCCGCTCCTGTTCCACTTCCTGGGCGGTCCGTCGATCCTCAACCCCGAGTTCCTCGACCGCATCGACCTCTACCCGGGCGGCTTTCCGGCCCGGTTCGGCCGCGCGATCGGCGGCATCGTGTCGGTCGACACTCGCTCGGCCAAGAGCGACGGCGTCCACGGCGCGGCCAAGGTCGACCTGCTCGACTCGGGCGCGTACCTGCGCGTGCCGGTCGGCAAGCACGGCGCGCTGGCGGTGGCGGGGCGGCGCTCGTACCTGGACGTCATGCTCGGCCTGTTCGTGCCGGAGCAGGAGCCGGGCAACACGCTCATCGTGGTGCCGATCTACTACGACTACCAGGCCCGGCTCGACTACGACCTCGAGCGCGAGGGCAAGGCGACCATCTTCCTCATCGGCTCGGCCGACACGCTCGACGTCCTGTCGGAGGACGCCGACGACGAGGAGACGCTCAGCCTCGACAGCGCGATCCGCTTCTTCCGGATCATCGGCAGCTACCGGCGGCCGATCGCGGGCGGCTTCAACCTGACCCTGTCGCCGGCCTGGGGCCGCGATACGTTCGAGTTCTCCAGCGGTCAGATCGATGGTCCGGCCTTCACCAAGGCCTCCGCGGTGCAGGAGACGCTGGCCTATCGCATGCGCGTCGAGGGGCACATCGGCCCGCGCGTGGTGCTGGACGCCGGGCTCGACCTGGAGTCGCGCGTCAACAAGTACGCCGTGCTGGCGCCGCTCGACCTCGACGTGCGGCCCGACAACGACCGCGACGTCCCGCCGGTCGAGGCCGAGCGGACCAGCGACATGTACGGCTTCGGCGCGCACGCCGACGTGGCGATCGACGTCGGGCGGCTGCGGCTCGTCCCCGGGCTGCGGTTCGACGGCTACTTCCTGGCCGGCAAGACCCGCACGTCGCTCGACCCGCGGCTGGTCGCGCGCTACGCGCTCGACCGGCGCTGGACCCTGAAGGGCTACGTCGGGCTGTTCCACCAGCCACCCCAGCCGGAGGCGCTCGATCACCTGTTCGGCAACCCCGGCCTGGGCATGGAGCGCGCGCTCCACACCGGCGCGGGCGCGGAGTGGAAGCCGATCGAGGACTGGACGCTCGACGGCGAGGTCTACCTGATCGACCGGCGCAACCTGGTCGAGGGGACCAACGACTTCACGCGCGATCCGGACACCGGCGCGGTGCGGGCGATCAACTTCCGCAACAGCCGGATCGGCGACACCATCGGGCTGGAGGTGCTGGTGAAGCGCGAGGTGACCCGCAAGCTGTACGGCTGGCTGTCCTACACGCTCAGCCGCACGCGCGAGCTGGAGTTCGACGACGACAGCTACGAGCTCAGCACCTTCGACCAGACCCACGTGGCCAACGCGGTGGCGAGCTACCGGACCGACAACAACTGGGAGCTGGGCCTGCGCTTCCGGCTGGCCAGCGGGCGGCCGGAGACTCCCATCGTCGGGGGCACGTTCGACGCCGACGACGGCGACTACCGGGGCGTATCGGGCGAGTTCCGCGGCCAGCGGCGCAAGCTGTTCCAGCAGACCGACGCGCGAGTGGAGAAGACGTGGGTGTTCGACACGTGGATGATCGGAGCGTACCTGGACGTGCAGAACGTCATGAACATCGAGAACCACGAGGCGATCCAGTACGACTATCGCTATCGCGCGGCGTCGCCGGTGACCAGCGTGCCGATCCTGCCGACCGTCGGGGTGCGCGGCCAATGGTGACCGGGGCCGCGCGGCCGGGGCGGCTCGCCGCGATCCGGTGGGCGTGGGCATGCGCCGCGATCGCGGCGTCGGCCGCCGCGTGCAGTGACTTCGAAGATCCGGCCCAGGTGGTCGACATGCGGGTGCTCGGCATGCGAGCCGACCCGCCCGAGATCCTGGTGCCGTACGATCCGGACGACCCGACCCGGGTCGAGATCGGCGACCTCGGCCAGGTGACCGTGTGCGCCCTGGTCGCCGATCCGGCCGACCGGCGCGGCCTCGACTACTCGTTCGCGTTCTGCCGGCCGACCAGCAGCGGGCGCTGCCGGGGCAGCGTGCTCGCGGTCGAGGTCGGCGCAGGCTCGGTGGAGGACCCGGAGGAGTCGGGCGAGCCGGTCCAGATCTGCGCGACGGTGAGCGCGAGCCCCGACCTGGCCGTGGTGCTCATGGACTCGCTCGACGCGGACAGCTTCCTCGGCTTCGGCGGCATCTCGCTCCAGATCGGCCTCGAGGTTACGCCGGAGGGCAGCGGCTCCGACGACACGCTGTTCGCGTTCAAGCGGATCCGCTACGCCCCGGAGTTCCCGGCTGGGCGCACGCCGAACACCAACCCGTCGGTGACCGGGTTCATCGGGCTGCGCACGCCGACCGGCGAGCGCGGGCTCGACTTCGAGGTGCCGATCGGTCGGTGCGGCGACGTGGAGCCCTTCACGGTCGCGCCGGGAGAGCGGGTGTCGGTGCTCCCGGTCGAGCCGGCAGGCGCGCGCGAGCGCTACGTGGTGGCCACCTTCGACGGCGGCGAGAACCGCTTCACCGAGAACCTCACCTACCAGTGGCACGCATCCGAGGGAGACTGGTCCCCGTTCGAGAGCGGCGGCACCATCGACGTGGCCGGCAACGAGCCGACCCTCGACGCGCGCTGGCGAGCGCCGACCGATCGCGAGCTCATCGGCGACGGGCTCGACGTCAGGATGTGGATCGTGCAGCGCGACGAGCGCGGCGGCCAGGCCTGGTACGAGACCTGTGCGCGCGTGGTTCCGTAGCGGAGCCGCCGCGCCGGGGATACGCTCCGCGGATGAAGCGAATGCGCGTGGCGAGCGGTACCAGCTGGGAGGACGAGGTCGGCTACTCGCGCCTGGTGCGGGTCGGCAGCCACATCGCGGTGACCGGCACCACCGCGACGGTGACCGGCGGCGGCCACGTCGGCGACGGCGACGCCTACGCCCAGGCGATCCAGATCGGCCGCAACATCGAGTGGGCGCTCGAGCAGGTCGGCGCGTCGCTGGCCGACGTGGTGCGAACCCGCATGTTCGTGACCGACATCCGGCGCGACTGGCAGGCGGTCGGACGCGCCCACCGCGAGCTGTTCGTCGCCGCCCGGCCGGCGACGTCGATGATCGAGATCAGCCGCCTCATCGAGGACTGGATGCTGGTCGAGATCGAGGCCGACGCGATCGTCGTCGGTGACGAGTAGCGAGGCGGACGAATCGATGGAGAAGGAACGGCCCGGCCTGGTGAAGCTGAGCGGCGACCAGCTGCGCGAGATCCGCTCGGCGACCGTGGCCCACTATCAGGCCGGCGCGCGCTCGTTCTGGGCCGGGACTCACGACCATGACGTGAGCCAGAACGTCGAGGCGCTGATCCGGCACCTGCCCGGCCCGGCGCCGCAGACGATCCTGGATCTCGGGTGCGGGCCGGGGCGCGACCTGATCGTGTTCCGCGACCTGGGGCACGTGGCGGTCGGCCTCGACGGCGCCGAGGAGTTCGTGCGCATGGCCCGCCAGCACTCCGGGTGCGAGGTGCTGCACCAGGACTTCCTCGAGCTCGACCTCGGGGACGGGCGGTTCGACGGAGTCTTCGCCAACGCCTCGCTCTTTCACGTGCCGAGCCAGGAGCTGCCCCGAGTGCTCGGCGAGCTGTGTAGGGCGCTGAAGGCGGACGGCGTCCTGTTCAGCTCCAATCCGCACGGGCCGAACCGCGAGGGATGGTCCGGTGATCGCTACGGCTGCTACCTGGATCTCGACGAGTGGCGGCGCTTCATGACCGCCGCCGGGTTCGACGAGCTCGAGCACTACTACCGTCCGCCGGGGCAGCCGCGCCACCGCCAGCCCTGGCTCGCGTCGGTGTGGCGCAAGCGAGCTTGACCGGCTCCAGCTTTGGAGTTCCGATGCGCTGGTCGAAGGCCACCAGCAAACCGGAGGAAGCGAATGAGGGCACGTAACACGACGGTTGCAGCGGCGTTTGCGATGGGTCTGCTCGCGGCAGCATGGGGCAGCCACACGGCCAGCGCGCAGGCGCCTGGCTTCAAGCGGGTCGAGCTGCAGCGGCACGACCTGGGCGCGCCGGGCCGCGAGGCCGTGGTCGCGCGCGGCGAGTTCGAGCCGGGTGCCGCGGCGCCCAAGCACACTCACCCGGGCGAGGAGCTGGCCTACGTCCAGGAGGGCCAGCTGGTGGTCGAGATCGAGGGCAAGCCGGCCGCGAAGCTGAAGGCCGGCGACGTGTTCTTCGTGGCCGCCGGGCAGGTGCACTCGGCCAAGAACCCCGGCAAGAGCAAGACGGTCGTGATCTCGACCTACGTCATCGAGAAGGGCAAGCCCCTGGCCACGCCGGTGAAGTGACGGCCGCTCGAGACGCCGGCAGACCCGAGCCGTGTCGGCGGTGACGCGGGCGACCGCGGCACGCCAGACACGGCGTCGCCGAGGGCTCGAGAGCGGCTGAGCAGCGCCGCGGGCACCGAGCTTGCAGCCGCTGCGGAGATGCGCGAGCCCGGAACGTCGAGCCCCTCGAGCGAAGACCATGACGCGGCGCGGATCGGCGCCGCGGCCGCGACCCGCTCGGGGCGGACCGACGCCGCCGCGCTCGAGAAGCAGGTCGAGCCGCACCGTCCGTGGTACCGGCGCGAGCGCCGGGCCGCGGCCGGCCTGCTCGCGTTCAGCGCCATCACCCTCACCGCCAGCGTGACGCTCCTCCACTGGACCTTCTCGCGCCCCGCGTCGCCGGCGGTCGTCCGCGCCCCGGTCGCGGCCGCGGCGGTGGATGCGACCGCCGCGTACGCCGCCAGCGAGACACTCGAGGAGCCGACCGCGTGGGTCGCCTCCGACGATCCGATCGGCGATCCGATCGAGCGCCTCGCGCCTCGCGATGGCGCCCCGCTCCTGCGCGGCGCGGCCGCCGCCGCGGACCGCTACGGCGTCGTCGCCCTGTGGACCGACCGCGTGGTGTGGGTCAGCCGCGACGACGGACGCAGCTTCCGCCAGGAGCTGGCCGCGCCGCAGCCGCTGACCGCCGTGGCGGTCGGCACCGACGGGCGCGTCTACGCCGCGCGCCATGGCGGCCGGCTGGGTGAGCTGACCCCCGGCGGACGGACGCGCTGGCACGACGTCGACTGCGATCAGGTCCTCGCCATCGACGGCTCGTCCCCGTGGCTGGCGCTGCTCTGCCTCCACGCCGACCAGGCCAGCGGCCTGTCCTCGATGCTGTACCTGAGCAGCGACGACGGGGCGACCTGGCGCCGCCAGATCACGCCGCACCACGGCACCGCGGCCAACCAGATCCGGGTCAGCGCAAACGGTGTGGTCGATCTGCTCACCCTCGACACCGAGACCGACATCGACACCGGCCAGAACACCGACGGCGCCGACGCAGGTCGCGCGGGTCGCCTCCGCCACTACACCGGCCACGTGGATGGCCGGCCGTTCGAGCTGGTGCTGACCGGCGATGGTCCCGAGCCGTTCGGCCTCGGCCACGACGGGCAGAGCTGGCGGCTCGACGGCGAGCGGCGGATGCACCTCACCGGGTCGACCAGCGCCGGGCGCTCCTCTCGCCTCGCCGTCCGGAACTGGGACGTTCTTCTCGCGGCCAGCAGCGAGCGCACCATCGCCGCGGCCGACGGCCGCCTGGTCGAGCTCGGCGCGGACCGCCCACGTGTGGTCGCCAGCCGCATTCCCGGCCCGATCGACACACTGGCGCTGGATGGCCTCGGCCGCGCGCTCGCCACCGCCGGGGGCGTAGCGGTCCGATATTCAGCCCTCCACGGCTGGCGACGCCTGTTCGAGATCCCGGCCCACTGATCTGTGCTGGTCCCGCGTCGAGGGCCCCCTATACTCAAGCAAGGGGGTCCAAGGGACCGATGTTCGAGTACCTGGCGAGAGATCGCCGGCGGCTGCGCCGCGGAACCCGCGCCTTTGCGCGAGAGGTCTCGATCGGCGAGGCATGCGTGTTCGTGGACCACGGCTTCCAGTGGGACGGCGCGAACAACGTCTGGCTGACCCGCGCGCGGGCCTCGTTCGTGATGCAGGCCGGCCCGAGCTTCGACATGCGCCCGCGCACGCTGTGGAACCGGCTCATCGGGGCGGCCGCGCGCACGGCGACGATCGATCCCTACTTCGACGCCTTCTTCTCGGTGCGCACGCCGTCGCCGGATCACACCTGGGACGCCCTCACGACCCGGGCACGCACCCTCATGGCCCACTGGTTCGAGGACGCGCGGGTGGTCTCCGACGGCCGCATGGTGACGCTGTGGCGCGAGGCCGAGTTCGGCCGCGAGGCCGACGGAGATGCCGCCGCCGAGCTGGTCTCCGAGATCGTCAGCCTGAGCTCGTCGGCTCTCGACGCGTATCGCCGGCTGCCCGCGGCCACCTACTCGTCGGCGAGCGGCCCGTGGTACGCGCGTCGTCCGCCCAGCATCGAGATGGTCGCGCCGGTGCCGGTCCGGATCGAGCCGAGCGTCCTGCACGGCCGCCCGGTGACCTCGGTCAGCGCCGCGTGCGGCCGCGTGACCGAGCCGTTCGCCATGAACTTGCTCGGCGTCGGGTCGGTGGTCGGCTCCAGCTACCGCGCCCCGGTCCCCCGCGGCCTCATCCGCGCCGCCCGCGAGCTCGGCGCCGCGCTGCTCCGCTGCGATGGCCAGCGCGTCATCGTCTGCTGGGACAGCCTCGAGACCGATCGCAACCGCCTCACCTCCGCGGCCAGCTTGCTCGCCTCGTTCGCCGCCGGGCCCGGCGGCGGCATGTACCGCTGATCGATCGCCCGGCCCCGGGTCAGAGCCAGCCGAGCTTGCGGAACAGCCAGATCTGCAGCCCGGACAGACTCACGAGGGAACCGAGCAGGATGAGGAACCCGTACGGACTGTCGGCAAGCGGGATC
>Ga0193753_10004220_pt1 | contig 10321 bp, 10 predicted proteins | sample H1c2metaG_FD_144925 | JGI IMG/M metagenome (GOLD analysis project Ga0193753, IMG submission 144925) | Soil microbial communities from a riparian zone of the East river system, Colorado, United States - H1c2 | ecosystem: Environmental > Terrestrial > Soil > Riparian zone | place: USA: East... | reverse complement strand
GAGAATGTGCGTGACTGGTTGTATGTAGAAGATCATGTGAGAGCGATCGATGTGATATTTCATAAAGGAAGGATCGGCGAAACATATAATATCGGCGGCCACAATGAATGGACCAATATTGATCTTGTAAAAGAATTGTGCAGGCAGATGGATGAAAAGTTGGGAAGAGAAAAAGGCGAATCAGAAAAACTGATCACTTACGTAAAGGACCGGGCAGGGCACGATCTTCGATATGCCATTGATGCAACGAAATTAGAGAACGAACTTGGCTGGATGCCTTCGTTGCAATTTGAAGAAGGGCTTTCTAAAACGATCGATTGGTATTTGAACAACACAGATTGGTTGAATCATGTTACCAATGGAGATTATCTGCATTATTACGATCAACAATACCATAAAAGATAGTGATTTAGAAGTTTAGAGGTTTAGGAGTTTAGTATTTAATTCGGTACCCTTAAAATTAACTTTATGAAGAATTATTCATTTGAGAAATTGGAAAGCTGGCAGCACGCCAGGCAGCTTGCTGTGTGGACTTACAAAATGACAAAGAACTTCCCCGCAGACGAAAAATTTGGATTAGTGTCACAAATGCGGAGGGCGGTAATTTCTGTTGCATCCAACCTTGCTGAAGGGACATCACGTAAAACAAAAAAGGAACAGGCTCATTTCAGTACTATGTCATACAGTAGTACGATCGAGTTGTTAAATGATTTGATAATTCCCCACGACTTGCAAATAATTCCGGATGAATTGTATATTGAAGGAAGAGAAAGAATTGAGCGCCAAACGCTACTTATCGCTGGGCTGCGTAAATCTCAACCGTCCGCTCCTAAACCTTCTAAACATCTAAACTCCTAAACCAAATGAAAGGTATTATACTGGCTGGAGGCTCGGGCACAAGATTGTACCCAATTACCATGGGTATCAGTAAACAACTTATGCCGATCTATGACAAGCCGATGATCTATTACCCGCTTAGTACATTAATGCTTGCAGGCATAAAAGAAATTTTGGTCATCACTACACCTGAAGACCTGGAACAATTCAAGCGCTTGCTTGGCAATGGGAGTCAATGGGGCTGTAGCATCTCTTATGAAAAACAAGAAGTTCCCAATGGACTCGCCCAGGCATTCGTAATAGGAGAAAAATTTATCGGCAGCGATAGTGTAGCTTTGGTTTTAGGCGATAATATCTTTTACGGAAGCGGCTTCAGTAAATTGGTGCAGTTGAGCGCAAACCCCGATGGAGCAGTAATATTTGCTTACCCGGTCAGTGATCCGGAAAGATATGGTGTTGTGGAATTCGATGAAAATAATACAGCAGTGAGCATTGAAGAAAAACCGGTAAAGCCAAAAAGTAATTATGCAGTGCCGGGTCTGTACTTTTATGACAATGATGTAGTGGGCATTGCAAAAAGCATCCAACCAAGTGTACGCGGCGAATACGAGATCACGACGGTGAACGACCACTATTTACAAAAAGGAAAATTAAAAGTGGCGGTATTGAACCGTGGCTTTGCATGGCTCGATACGGGAACATTCGAATCATTGCACGACGCATCAGAATATGTAAGGGTGATAGAAAAAAGACAGGGATTAAAAATAGGCTGCCCCGAAGAGGTGGCATATCGTATGGATTTTATCAGCAAGGAACAATTGACGGAGCTTGCAAAAAAAATGGAGAAGAGCGGGTACGGGGAGTATTTGAAAAGGGTAGTAAAGTAGTAATAAAAAAACGCTGGAATGAAAAATTTTGCATTGATCGGAGCAGGGGGTTATATAGCGCCACGCCACATGAAGGCGATCAAAGACACGGGCAATAACCTGATCGCGGCACTTGACAAGCATGACTCTCTCGGGATACTGGACAGTTATTTTCCTGATGCAGATTTTTTCACGGAGTTTGAACGCTTTGACCGGCATATTGAAAAACTCAAACGCCAGGGAACGAAAACAGATTTTGTTAGCGTTTGCAGTCCTAATTATTTGCACGACTCCCATATCAGGTTTGGTTTACGCGTGGGAGCCAATGTCATTTGCGAAAAGCCTGTGGTGTTAAATCCATGGAATATCGACGCACTGATGGAAATAGAAAAGGAAACGGGGCGGGAGGTTTTCACCATCTTGCAGTTGCGTCTTCACCCTGCGATCATTGCACTAAAAGAAAAGATAGCCGCAGCGCCACCCGATAAAAAATATATTGTGAACCTGCAATATATCACTTCCCGCGGCCATTGGTATCATACTAGTTGGAAAGGAGACATACAAAAGAGTGGTGGAATTGCTACGAATATAGGCGTGCATTTTTTTGATATGCTGCTTTGGATCTTTGGTGACGTAAAAGAAAGAATCCTAACGCGGCAGGATGGTCATACTGCAGCAGGTCAACTGGAGTTAGAAAAAGCGACCGTGACCTGGACATTAAGTATTGATGCGAACATGTTACCTCAAGACGTAAGGGTTGATGGTAAACGTACCTTCAGAAAGTTGAGCGTTGATAATGAGGAATTTGAATTTACTGATGGATTCACAGAGCTGCACACTCAGTCTTATAGTGACATTATTAGCGGAAATGGATTTCGGCTAAGTGAAACCAGGAAGGCAATTGACTTAGTGAGCCAAATAAGAGATCAAAAACATGTCGATTAAGAAAAGTATATCATTTACGTTTGGCGCACAAATAATAAATACTGCAATAGGATTTATATCATCTGTAATTATTACAAGGATCTTAGGTACAGGGGGCAGAGGAGATAACGCAATATTTTCGAATGCTGTTGCCTTTTCCGTTTTGGCTTTTGGATTTAGTATCAGTTCTACCATCCCCTATTTTATTAATTCGGGTAAAGCAAAAGCCGAAGAACTGCTTACAACAATTGTTGTTTTTATTTGCGGCAGTACTGTACTGGTGTATGCTACTTTGTTCTTACTAGAACGCAACGGAAAACTTCATTGGGCATTGCCAGATAGCATACAATCAATGCAGTTTAAATTGATCTTTACCGGCATTTATTTTGTAACGCTCCTGAGTGGGATATTAACCAGCTATTTGGCCGCATACAAAAAATTTAAAGAAGTAAGTATTTGCAGCATTGTATTCCAGGCTTTACCCACTGCGGTCTACATACTACTCTACTTTGATATCATACCCTACGATCATCGCGACCCCTTTACTGTTGTAGTGATCATTACTTCGATCGTAGCATTAGTTTCGGCGGTGGTTATTACGGGTTTATTCGTGAAATTATTACCGATACGTCCGGTAAAAAAAATGATCCCTTTGGGTCTAATAAGACAATTCATCTTTTTTTCATCAATGGCCTATTTTGGAAATGTCGCCCAGTTTTTTAATTATAAATTAGACTTTTGGGTTGTGGATGAATATTGTGGAAAATCGCAACTGGGAATTTATTCTTTGGCAGCGCAATTAGCACAACTGTTGTGGATGCTTCCCTTAGCAATAGCAACGGTATTGTATTCTTATGCTGCTACTGTAAGCAGGGAAGATGCGATTAACTATACGATACGACTAAAGCAGATTGCATTTTATGGTACATTGATTCTTGCTGCTGTCGGGTTATTCCTGTCATATTATTTTATCCCCATATTGTATGGGAAGCCGTTTAAAGAGGCCTTTGATCTAATGAAGATCTTTGTTATTGGTGTGGTCCCTTTTAGCATTCCAACTGTGATAGCAAGTTTATTCGCCGCAAGGGGGAATTTTAAAATAAGTTTTGTCGTTTCAGGAGGAGTTTTCATTATCTCTACTATTATGTATTTTACTTTGATACCCCGTTTTGGTTTGACAGGAGGTGCTATAGCATCCTCAATTGCATATCTCATTGCTTCGATCTTTGCTGAGATATGGTTTTGTAAAGAATACAAAGTTTCTTATTTAAACCTGTTTCAAATAGATAGATCGATGTTGTCAGTAAATAGGATCAGGAATATGTTTAAAAATTAATTCTAAAAAGCAGCCCAGATAAAAAAGGTCAATAAAAATGCACAATAGCACTAAGAAATGCCTGGTTATTGGCGCCAATAGCTTTATTGGCAGGCATTTAATTGCTAAATTGAGAAAGCGTGACGAGGTTTTTGGCATCTACCATAATAGCAGGAATAATCTGTTCAGCGATATCAATTACTGGCCAATTGAAAAACTTGATGATATAGAAACAGAATTTGACCTGGTTTATTTGGTAAGCGCACATATCCCCTCAGCTTCAATTGATAAAACAGAACGACTGAAAATGTTCGAAGCGAATGTTGAACTAGTAGATAGGGTTTGTTCAAAATATCAATCAAGCAGGATTGTTTTTTGTTCAAGTGTTTCGGTTTACCAGGCAAAAGAGGGCGACATAACAGAATTCGATGCTGAAGCCGGCATCAACGAATATGGGGTGTCTAAAATATGGGGTGAAAGATTAATTAGCCGGCTCGGTAATTATGCCATAGTGCGTTTTTCATCCGTTTATGGTGAAGGAATGAAACAAAATAGTATTATTCCAACTTATATCAGGCAGGCTGCTGAAACGGGCGAAATAAAGGTTTTTGGTTCCGGGGAAAGAATGCAGAACTATATCTATGTTAGCGATGCAGTTGCTTTTTTGGAAGCTGCCGGGAACTATTCACAGAAAGCCAGATTTTTGGCGGTTTCACCAGGGAGCATAAGTAATAAATTTTTGGCGGAACATTTGGCTAAAAAATTGAATTGTAAGGTAATTTTCGAAGGTGGGGATAACAGCCCTTCTTTTTTTTATGAAATGCCATCATCAACAAAAACTTTAGGATATGAATGCCAGGTTTCATTTGATGATGGCATTAATAAAGTACTAAAATGGACAAAAGAAAAATATTAGTTACTGGTATTGGCGGAAATGTTGGACAAGGGATTTTGCGAAATATCAAAAACTCCGGTTATGATATTTACATTGTTGGATGTAACACCGTTTTATTTTCGGCTGGCAACCATTTGTGCGACGCTTTTTATGCCGTTCCATTTGCTTATGATCCGGCTTATATTAATGAAATAAATGCAATTGTAGAAAAAGAGAAAATAGATCTAATTATACCTTCTACCGATTATGAGGTTTATTACCTGGCAAAAGAAAAAGATAAGATCGATACTGTTATTGCTACTTCAGACATCGATGCAGCTGAAATTTACCTGGATAAGTTCCATAGTGCCTTACATCATGAACGGTACAGTATTCCCTTTGCTGCAACCTGTTTGCCATCAACATATAAAGGACAGTTTGAAAACTTTGTTGCAAAGCCAAGAAAAGGAAGGGGTTCACGAGGTTTAGAGATCAACCCCAAAAAATGGGATATGTTCCCGGATGAAGAGTTTATCATCCAGGAACTTCATAGAGGTGATGAAATAACCACATCATTTTATGTAGATAAAGAGCGTAACCTACATGGGCATATAACGTTAATAAGGGATCTTGAAAACGGGACTACCTCAAAATGTAAAGTGACCTTTGACCATGATAGGGCAATTGAGCCTATATTAAAAACCATGATCAAACATAGCGGGATAAAGGGAAGTGCAAATCTTCAATCAATAATAACAAACTCAGGAGATATCGTTCCTTTTGAAATAAACTGCAGAATATCCGGAACCAACTCCATCCGCTCTAATTTTGGGTTTGAAGATGTAAAATATACATTGCAGGAATATCTTTTTAATGAAGTGCCCGCAGTTCCAAAAATTATTCCTGGCGTAGCGGTAAGACTACTAATGGATGTTATTTATAAAAATAAACAGGATTATGATCAATGCCTGGACAATAGATCGGGGCCTTATATTTTTTGATAAATGTTTATGAAGCTGTTAGAAAAATATAAATATATTCTTTTTGATGCCGCCAATACGTTGATCCATAAACCATCGGTTTGGGAAAAAATGTTTGCCGTACTGGAGAAGCACGAAATAACAATAGCAATTGACAAGCTCCGGTATAATCATAAATTATTATCGGAGATCATAGATTTTCCTGACAGGACCTCTTTTGAATTTTATAGGGGATTTAACCAGCAACTTATATTATCACTAGGCATCATTCCAACAGATGAACTACTGGATGAACTATTTTCGGCCTGCAAAGGGCTACCGTGGGAAAAATTCGACGATACTGAAAGTTTAAAAGAAATTAATATTCCTATGGGGGTGCTTTCAAATTTTAATAAAGATCTTCCTCAATTGGTGCAGCAAATATTTGGAGATATCTTTTCTGATATTATCAGTTCTGAACAGCTTCAATTGCGCAAACCATCACAGGAATTCTATGAACGTGCGGTTGCAATGACCGGCTTTCAGAAGGATGAGATATTATATGTTGGAGATTCTCTTAAACTGGATATCATTCCTGCGAATAAAATTGGAGTTGCAGCTTTGTTGATCGATCGTCCCGGTTTTTTCGGTCCTAACAACACTACGATTACTGATCTTTATGCGCTAACCAGATAAATAAAATTACTAATGGAACGACTGGCAATAATAGGTTCAGGTGACTTGGGTAAGCTGATCAGTTACCATGCACAAGCAGACAAGCACTACGAGGTTATTGGATTCTTCGATGATACCAAAGAAGCCGGCGAAATGATATCTGGCCACCCCGTTTTAGGAAAGACAAGTGATATAAGATCGATCTACCAGGATAGGGGGTTTGATTGCCTGATGGTGGCGATAGGATATAAACACTTTGAAGCAAGGAAAAGGATATATGAGCAATATGTGAAGGATATCCCATTTGGCAGGATCATACATTCTTCATCTTATATAGATCCATCTTGTACTATTGGCAATGGCATTTTTATACTGCCGGGCTGTGTACTGGACCACAATGCTATAATAGGAGACAATGTGTTATTAAACACAGGTTGTCGTATTGCACATGATTCCGAAATTAAAAGCCATTCTTTTTTATCTCCGGGAGTTTGTATGGCAGGATTTTCGCAAATAGGAAGCTGTTGTAATATCGGCACCAATTCTACAATAATTGACAACATCAAAATTTTCGACAACGTGCAAACCGGAGCAGGTACAATTGTTATTAAAGATATCAGCGAAAGCGGGCTTTATGTAGGTAATCCAGCTAAATTCTTAAGATCTATTTAACATGATCCCATTTAATAAACCTTTTTTGACAGGAAAAGAATTAGAATACATCTCGCAATCTGTTGCTTCGGGCAAGATCAGTGGGGACGGTATTTTCACAAAAAAATGTCATGATTTTTTTGAAGAAAGATATGGATTTAAAAAATGTCTATTAACAACAAGTTGTACAGACGCGCTTGAATTGGCGGCACTGCTAATAGGCATACAGCCTGGTGATGAAGTTATATTGCCCTCCTACACCTTTGTAAGCACTGCTAATGCCTTTGTACTCCGCGGAGCAAAATTGGTATTTGTGGATGGCACAAAAGAAAACCCCAACCTGGATGCCAGTAGCCTAGAGCCCCTGATAACTGCTAAAACAAAAGCCATTGTTCCTGTTCATTATGCCGGGATCAGTTGTGATATGGATACTATTATGGCGTTGGCAAAAAAATACGGGCTATATGTAGTTGAAGATGCTGCCCAGGCAGTTGAAAGTTATTATAAGGGAAAACCCCTTGGCGGGATTGGCCATTTGGCCGCATTTAGTTTTCATGAAACAAAAAATGTAATAAGCGGGGAGGGTGGAATGCTGGTGATCAATGATGAGGCATTTATTAACCGGGCAGAGATCATCAGGGAAAAAGGAACAAACAGGAGCCAATTTTTTAGAGGGGAGATCGATAAGTACGGCTGGGTAGAGCCAGGATCTTCGTTTTTGCCCAGTGATACCATAGCAGCTTTTTTATATGCACAACTGGAAAACTTAGATAAGATCCAGCTTAAACGAAAACAGCTATGGACGTGTTACAATGACAATCTTGCTTCCTTGGGATCTAAGATACAATTGCCGTCCATTCCCGACTATACCACCAATAATGCGCATATGTTTTATATAGTGTGCAATGGATTAAGTGAACGAACGGCGCTAATAAGCCATCTGAAATCACATGATATCCTTTCTGTGTTTCACTATCAGTCATTACACAAAAGCCAATATTACGCATCAAAACATGATGGCAGGGAATTGAACTATACCGATCATTATACTGATTGCCTATTAAGATTGCCAATGTATTATGACCTGGAATTGTCCGATGTTGAAAAAATATGCGGACTGATCTTAAAATTTTATAGTAAGTGAATTTACATTTAACCAACGATACCTATGGATTATACCCTGTTGAAATAGCCGAACGGATCAAGGGTTCCTCCAATAGGAACAATAACATGATGGTGAACTTATCTGAAACCTCCGTTCTTAAGGATGAGATCATTTCATATATCAGGCCGACCCGTAAGTCATTTAAAGAATACATAAAAAATATACAACAGCTTGATAAGATAATTTTTCACCCTTATGACCTTACAGGCTATAAGTTTCTGACAATGCTGCTAAAAAAATTCCCTGCTGTAAAAGTATACTGGGTGTGCTGGAGTTATGAGCTTTTTAACTTACCACATGTAGTTCATGAACTGTATGAACCGTTTTCAGCCAATTACGTGCTTCCAAACAACTCTCCTTCCAAAAAATATGCGCTGGCGATCAGAAAGAACCTGGTGAATGTGTTAAACATGCTGAAGATCAAAAGGAATTACCTGGAGACTTTGAAGCATTCGTATTCCCTGGTTCATTATTTCTGCGCTACAATGCCTTCTGACTTCATTTATCTCCAGAAGATATCATCCAATAACAAAATTTCGTACCTGCCTTTTGCTTACCTGTCTTTAAATAAAATAATGCCGGACCTGGATAAATTCAGGTCTGTCGGAAACAAACTCATGATCGGGCATTCCTCGTCACCAGACGGGAATCATTATGAAATAATTCAAAAGATCAGCTCTCTGGCTAATGATCATCCTGTTTTTCTACCCTTGGCGTATGGCAGTAGTGAGTACGGTAGTATCATAAAGCAGGAAGCTCAAAAGAAATTCAAAGACCTGGAAGTATTAGAAGAAAAACTGGAACGAACAGCGTACTATCAAAAGCTTACAGAAGTAGGATGGGCAATAATAAATGTGAAAGTGCAACAGGGCTTTGGAAACATTATGGCACTTATCTGGATGGGAGCCAAAGTTTTCCTGGATAAAAATTCTAATATCTATAAAGATTTTTGTGCCTGGGGTATCAAAGTGTTCAATATACAGGATGATCTGAACAAAGCCGAATTGTCAAATAGACTTAATTTTGAACAGGTGGAAAATAACAGGAAGATCATTTTGGGGAAGTTGAATGATGATAAGGTCGATGAATACTGGGACCAGATCCTATATTAAAGAAAGAACGCTAAATAAAAAGTAACGCAATTATGTGTGGTATTGCAGGCATCATCTCCCTCGATAAAAATAATGTTTCTCCTGCCCGGCTGAAGGGGATGACCGATATTATTGCACATCGGGGGCCTGATGGAGAAGGGCAATGGATCAGCGACAATGGCCAGGTGGGTTTGGGGCATCGCCGCTTATCTATCATTGACCTGAGCAGCCTGGCCAGCCAACCCATGACTTATTTGGATAGATACAAACTGACCTTCAATGGTGAGATATATAATTATGTAGAGTTGAAAGAAATACTTTTAAAACAAGGATATTCTTTCAAAACATCAAGCGATACGGAGGTGCTGCTTGCTTTATACGACAAGCATGGTGAAGATTGTCTTCAATTCCTCGACGGCATGTTTGCATTCGTGATCTATGATCGCCAAACGAATGAGATATTTGCCGCAAGGGACAGGTATGGTGAAAAGCCTTTTTTTTATAGCCATAAGCCTGGTGAATATTTTTTGTTTGGTAGCGAAATGAAATGCCTTTGGGCAGCTGGCGTAAGCAAGATGATAAATAACCGGATGCTTTATGATTACCTGAATTTCGGTTCGCTGAATAATTACAATGATCCCAGCGAAACTTTCTATGAAGGTTGCACCAGGCTTCCCCACAGTCATTACCTGAAACTAAATGTGACGACATTTAAGTTGGTCATCAAGCAGTATTATGATATTGAGTGGAGAAATACCAACCATGGCATAACGCTCGCACAGGCAAAAGAAAAATTCCACGAACTTTTTTATACCTCAGTATGCAGAAGATTACGCAGTGATGTGCCCGTAGGCAGTAGCCTGAGTGGTGGCCTCGATAGCAGCCTGGTGGTAACGGTGATCGATGAATTGAGAAAGCAAGGCAATCAAAAGCAAGCGACGTTTTCTGCTGTTTTTCCCGGCTT
>Ga0193753_10004219_pt1 | contig 10321 bp, 6 predicted proteins | sample H1c2metaG_FD_144925 | JGI IMG/M metagenome (GOLD analysis project Ga0193753, IMG submission 144925) | Soil microbial communities from a riparian zone of the East river system, Colorado, United States - H1c2 | ecosystem: Environmental > Terrestrial > Soil > Riparian zone | place: USA: East River... | reverse complement strand
GTACGACGACTCCGGTCTCGGGATCGGCTGGAAAGCCCAGAGCCTCGACAACGACGCGGCGAAGGCCCTGGTTGCGCAAATCGCGAACGCGCTGTCCTAAACTGCGCACGAATCGGCAGTTGACCCGTGGCCTAGTCCCGCTATTACACGGCCATCCTTGAGGAGGCTGATGCTTTCAGTACAACCAGGGCCCGATGAAGTAGGGCCCGGAATCGCGCGCTTCGAGACTCGTTACGAAGATCTCACGCAAGACGGACACGTAAAACTGACCGCGCTGCCGACCGCACTCGGGCGAGCGTGTTTCACGGAACTGTGGCCACAACATCCACTCGCGGGGCTCGCGCGCGAAGGCGTGCACCCGATCTTGAGCCGGCTCGCGATCGAAGTAGAGCCCGCATCCGCGAGGCTTCTCGGTGCGCTCGAAGGCCGCGGGCTGCTGCGGCTCGCGCACGAACGCGACGCAGACGACAACGTGCGCGCGATCTTCTTGAACGCCGAAGCGAGCGTGTGGGCGACCGCGCGGCGCGCACGCAGCGACGAGACCGCGCGGCAAGTGCGCGTCGGTCGCGTGTTCGGCGATCACGTGTTCACGCGACCGCACGCCGACCGGGCATCGCGCAAGGTCCTGGCGTTCGAAGTGCCCGGCTACCCAGCGCTTCCGACGCAGCGCTACGCGCGGCCGAAGTTCGATCAAACCGTTCGGATAGCTCCGAAAGCGCGCGCGCTCGAGACCGACTTCAGCGCGGACATTGCGCCGTGGGTGTTTGGACTCACGCACACCGACCGCAATCAGCACGTCAACTCGCTCGTGTACATCCGACTGTTCGAAGACTCGGCGCTCCGCCGGCTCGGATCGCTCGGTCGCAACACGGCGGTGCTCGCACGCAGCGTCGAGATCAACTACCGCAAGCCGTGTTTCGCCGGCGAACAGCTGTGCTGCATGCTTCAAGCGTACGTGACGCGCGACGGCGACGGCGTGGTTGGCTACATCGCCGAACCCGATGAGCCGGTCAGCCGCGCGCGCTGCGCGGTTCGAATGCAGTTCTCAGCGCCGTCCGATGGCGACGTCGAACAGCGCGCGAGTTAGGGAAAGCCCTAGACCCACGCTCGAATGAACTTACCCATCGCGTCGAGCACCGTGTGCGGAAGCTCGTGGCCGCCGCGGAACTCGACCCACTCGACCTTCGAGCCGGCCTTCTCGAGGGCTTTGCGGAGCTCGACCGCGATGTCGAACCCGAGCAGCGGATCTTGCATGCCGTGCGTCTGCAGGACCGGCACGTCCATGCGTGCAGCCATCAGCGGCTCCCACACGTCGCGATTCAAGAACGTCGACGAAAGCAGGATCAACCCGGCGAGCGCTCGCGACGTGTGAAGCGCAACGTCCGAGCGCCAGCATCGCACCCTGCGAAAAACCTCCGAGGATCAGCTGATCCGCAGGCACCGAGAGCTCGCGGACGAGGGCCTCGAGCATCACATCGACCTGCCCGCGTGCGTCCACCAAGCCGGCGGCGTCTCCCGCATGCGATCGCGCGCGCGACCGGCTGCAGCTGCTTGCTGCAACGCCATCACGTCGATTGGCCACCAAGCCCGGCCGCCGTACATCGCGAGATCGGGCGGCGAGAGCGGCGCCTCGGGAAACGCGAAACGAACCTCGCTCGGAACGTTCAAGACGCGCTGGAGCGGCACCAAGTCGTCGCCAGGCGCGCCGTATCCGTGGAGCAAAACTACGAGCGGCCCATTGCCACCGCCTTCCCGGTCTTCTCCGCCCACCACACGTACGTTCAGGTCCCCAAGTTGCAGCGTTCGCATGCCGCCGTATAACACGCGGCGGGTTTCGGACCGAGCGAACCGCTTAGTGCTGCTCCCGACGCGGGAGCAGCACCAGCCCGAACCCCTTCACGTTCAGGTCAGTCGCAGGCGCCAGTCGGACTGCCGAGCAGCGTGCACGGTGCGCAGAGCTCACCTTGCGCGCAGGTCTCGCGCGCGAGGATGCCGGCCTGCAGCGGATCGAGAATGCACGAGTTCACGCACGCGCCAGTGCCGAGCGCGCCGTAACAAACCGGGAACCGGTACGTCGGGTCCGCAGCCTTCGCGGTTGGGGCGCACACCTTCTCGCGCGCGCAGCTCTCTTGGCGAAGGATGCTCGCCTGATCGCCCGCCAGCGCCGGGGACACGCACACGCCCGCAGCAGCATCGCCACGACCGCAGCACTTCGGGAACGCATACGCAGGCTTCGCCGGCTTGTCGCCGTTCACCGCGCACGCGCCCGTGTCTTCACCCGTGACCGGGTCGAAGCAAGGCGCGCAGACTTCGTTTGCGCTGCAACCAGCCGTCGGCAGCCGATCCTTTTGTTTCGCGACCGGACCTGCGACGCACGTCGACAAGCAACGACCTTCCGCGTTGTCGATCGAGTTGCACGTCTTCGGCTTGTACGTCGGATCGGTGAGCTCTTTCGGAGCGCACACGTTGCCGGCGCTACACGTCTCACGCTCGAGGTTGCGCGCTTGATCACCGGCGAGCGTCGGCGGCACGCAGAAGCCGCGATCACTGCAGCACTCGGTGAAGGTCTTCGGCGGTTGGGTCGGGCCCATGTCACAACCTTGCGTGCATGCACCCGTCGCTTCACCGGTTCGCGGATCGTAACAAGGCGCGCACAGGTCGGCCCCTTGGCAGACGTCGCGCGGCAGCTGACTCGCTTGCTGCGCGACTTGCGGAACGCACGTCGAGGTGCAGCGACCTTCAGCGCCGATGAGTGACGTACACTTCGTGAGGATCGCGCGGCCAGCTTGGCTCGCGAGCGTGACCGGTACGCACTTGGCCATCGCGTCGCAATCGGCGAGCAGATCGACCGTGGACTGCGGAATCGCAAGCGCCGTCAGCATCGTGCGCTGAACGCAAACGCTGTCTTGCGCCGGACAGATGTCAGGCGAGCACTTCGGAAAACCGCCGACGTTCAACGGCGTCTGGAGGGGCTCGCACAGCATGCCCGCGTCGTCGTCATCCATGCCCATCGACATGCCGGAATCTTGCGTGCTCGACATGCCGGCCGCGCCACCGCTGCCGCTCTTACCGCCCGTACCCGCAGCTGTCATTCCAGCCGCACCGGCGCCTGCCGCGGGAGCTCCCGCACCACCGCTACCCGACCTCCCGCTCGCCCCTGTGCTCATCATGCCGGCGGCGCCAGACCTGCCGCTCGTAGCAGCACCGGACGAGCCGGCCGTGCCACTCGACCCAGATGTTCCCGCCGCCGGAGTACCGGCCCCGGTTCCGGCGCCTGTCGCCGGGTTCGTGGTTTTGTCATCGCTAGAACAACTGATGACTAGCCAGGTTGTGAGACTGACCACTGCATACCGCTTCATACCGCGGGCAGCGCGATTACCGACCGAGAGCGCAGCCAACATAAAGTCTCCTCCGAAATAACCCCTCGTGTCCGCGTGTGGACAAGATCATTCGTCCCGGTTTTCACCCATGCAAGTGAAACCGCCTGAGACAACTAAACTCGAACAGCTAACAACTACCAAGCAAGGACGACCATGACCTCAGTGTCACATGTTGCGAAACCATGCATGGGTTAGTCGTGGTGCCGATGTTGGCGCTGGCATGGCGCGGATCGCAGGCTCGAACGGACGCGCGGACGGCGCACTCGGGTTCAGCGGGTCGCGATCAGCAGTCGGCAGTTCGGGTGTCCCGCGTCGATCTGAAGATCGCGTAGCACGCCAAACCCTGCATGTTCGACCGCATCGGACATCTGTTCGCGCGTACGCAAACCGATTTGCGGCTCTCCGACACCGCGCGTAATCACGCGATTCCAGGCCATCAAGCGGCGCGCCCCGCGGGGCAGATGGTAGTGGAGCAACAGCGTGCTGCCGTGGGCCGAGAGCGCCGCGACTGCCCGCAGCGTTTCCGCGAGCGCCGCATCCGTCAGGTACATAACCACGCCTTCGCAGATCCACACGCTCGGCTGCGCGGGCTCGAATCCTGCAGCCGACATCGCGGGCGCGAGTGCATCACGCTCGAAGTCGTTTCGCACGAAGCGAAGCGACTTTGCCGCGACTGGCAGTGTCGATGCCTTACGTTTCTTGAACTCTTGTGAGGCCGGGTGATCGACTTCGAACACATCCGCCTGCGCGAGCGCCGACATTCGCAACGCGCGCGTGTCGAGCCCCGCGCCGAGGATCACGACTTGTCGCACGCCTTCTGCGACCGTCCGCTCGAGCTCGCTGTCGATGGCGCGCACGCGCCGCGCCACGATGTCGAGCTCGTCGATGATGCGATCGCGCACTTCGGGTTGCAGGCGCTCGAAGCCGCGTTCAGCGACTCTGAGCACACCCGACCAGAACCCCGAAAGCAGATTTCTCGCGACTGGGTCGGCGAAACCTTCGACGTGCGTGTACCCGCGATCGGCGAGTGCGCGCAGCACCGCGACCTGCGCGGCAGTTTGACTCGGACGCCGTTCGCGCATTTCGCCTCTGTAGCACTTACCAAGTCGCAGAGCGCAAGCGCGCGAGCGCGTCTTGGAAGTCTTCCGGTGGCGGCTGCTGAAAACGCAACATGCGACCCGTGCGCGGGTGCGCGAATCCGAGACTCTCCGCGTGAAGCATCGGCCGATCCGCAGCGAGCTGATCGCGGTTGAAGTCGCGAATATAAACTTGCTCGCCGATCAACGGGTGGCCGTCCTCGCTCAAATGAATCCGGATCTGATGCTGCCGGCCGGTCTCGAGCCGGCACTCGACCAGGCTCGCGATCCCGAAGCGCTCGAGCGGCATCAGATGGGTGATCGCGCGCTGTGCGGTCGCTGGAACCGGGCCGCGCGCGCGCCGAAACCGACCGTACGAGCCGCGCAGACCATCCCCTCGGTTTTCGATGAGATGCGTCTCGACGCGCTGCGCTTCAGGCTCACCGTGGACGAGCGCCAAGTACCTGCGTTCGACGTCGTGCCGGCGCAGTAGTTGTTGTAAGTGCCGCTTCGCCGCAAGCGTGCGCGTGAACACGATGAGCCCCGTCGTGTCTTTGTCTAGCCTCTGCACGACGCCGAGGTCTGCGCCTTTGAAGCCGGTCTCGCGACGCAGCCAAAACCTCACGCGATCGACGAGCGTGTTCTTGTCCGCTGCGTCGAACGGCACGCTGAGAAGCCCTGCCGGCTTGTTCACGACGACGACGTCCGCATCGACGTGGACCACCGCGCCGTCGTCGAAGGCGTTCTCGCGCAGGCGTCGTGCGCGCGGATCGATCTCGACGAGATCGCCTTCCGCGACGCGCTGAGCGGCATCGCGAGCGAGCACTCCGTTCCGCCGAACTTTCCCGCGCTTACACAGCTCGCGCGCTTGATTCCACGACGCGTTCTCGAGCATGCGGCGCACGCAATCCGCGAGCGTATGGGTCGCGAGCTCGGGTCCGATGCGAAGCTCCAGCGTGGCGTTCGGCGTGCTCAAATCGCGATTCCCCACATACCCGACATCCTGCGCAACCCCGAGGCGAGCGATGTGTCGTCAAAAATGTTGACCCGGTTGCGCCGCGGCCCCTGCACTTCACACACAGCAATCCAGATTGCAACAGTCAGGGCCTTCCTCCAAGATCAGCGTCTGGTTCGGTCGGCGCGGTTTCTAACGGGTTCGCGCCGGCGCGAGAGGTTTCGATGCACGCGTGGAGTTCGAGCGCCGTGTGGGCGCTTCTGGTCAGGGCCGCGGTCAGGCCTGCCTTCGGAGCGCTGCTGCTCTCAGCGGCAGCCACCTGCAGCAGCGACAAGCCCGCAAATGCCAACTGCGTGGGCGGCGCCGCGGAGTGCGGGACTGCGTGCAGCACCTCGCATCTGTGCCCCTCCGGTTTGTACTGTGGCGTAGATCAACGGTGCGCGAAGGAGTGCGACGCGACGCACGCCTGTTCGAATCGCAGCGTGTGCAGCAGCGACGGCCGGTGCCGAGCGCCGACGGGCGCGCTCGGCGGCACTGGCGCGGGTGCGGGCGCCGGTCGGGGCGCGGCGGGGCTCGATTTCGGGGACAACACCGGGATCATGTTGCCGGACGCTTCGACGCAGCCGATCGATCCGGGAAAGCCGACGGTGTGCGCGCGCTCGGACGTGGTCGCCGGGCGCGTGACGCCGACCGTGATCCTGATCATCGATCAGAGCTCGAGCATGAACGACTCGATCGGCTCGGGTTCGCGCTGGAACGTGCTGCGCGACTTCTTGTTGAAGACCGACGGTCTGATCAACAGCTTGCAGGACAAGATGCGCTTCGGCATCGCGATGTACTCGGCGCGCAGCGACATGCCGAACAACTGCCCGATGGTCACGCAGGTTCAGCCCGCACTGAACAACTTCGCGGCGATCTCTACTGCGTATCGCGCGGCCGAGCCGATCGAGGACACGCCGACTGGCGATTCGATCGACAACGTGATCGCAGCGCTGCCGAAGCCTGCCCCGGACGCGCCGCGAGATCCCGTGATCTTCGTGCTCGCAACCGATGGCGAACCGGATCGCTGCGAAGAGCTCGACCCGCAAAACGGCCAGGCTGAAGCGATCGACTCGGTCGCTCGCGCGTACGGAATGGGGATCAGCACGTTCGTGATCGGCGTCGGGAACGAGCTATCGATGACGCACGCACAAGATGTCGCGAATGCAGGCGTGGGTCATCAAGCCGGTCAGGCGAACGCGCCGTATTGGACCGCGATGGACGACGCGAGCTTGAAGCTGGCGTTGACGGACATCATCAGCGCGCAAGTGAGTTGTGACGTCGAGCTCAAGGGCCACGTCGAAGGCGATCCGTGCTCGGGCAAAGTGATGCTGAGTGGTCGCGACCTGACCTGCAAAGACCCGAATGGTTGGCAGCTCTCGGACCCATCGCACGTGCGGCTCCTCGGAACCGCGTGCAGCGAGTTTCAAAAAGAGGAAGTCTCGACGTTACATGTCGAGTTCCCCTGCGAAGCCCTGCGGCCGGACTGACGACAAACAGCGTCGCATGGGACGCGAGACGCATTGCGAGGCGCCGCCGGGACCGAGGAGCGCGCGGAGCGTACGCTTTGGTACGTGAGCACGCACCGCAGGGCGCGGTGGCGGATCGCGATGTGTCTCGCGTTCCAGGCGCCGCTGTTTTACTGATAGCGCCAGTTTAACGATAGGTTGAACGTCAGGTCGCCGTCGTTTGGCACTGGCGCTCCGATCTTGATCGGCTGACCGAAGTGAATCGCGACGACGATCGGCCCGAAGCCGACGTTCACCCCGAACACCAAGTCGAACACGCGCTTTTGCCAGAGCGCGTCGAGCGGGCGATGCCGGCCCCCCAACGTGTACTCGTCCGCAACTGCACCGATGTCGGCGCCGAGCACGCCTTCGAGATCGATCAGCGGAAAACTCGACAGCTCGAGAATCGGAAACTGCAGCTCCGTCGTCGCGTACACGAAGTTGCGACCGAGCAGAAAGTCGATGTCGCCGAACGGCACGCCGCGCAACGTGTGAAAGCTCGACAAGTAGTACTGCGGCGCTCGCTCGCTCCCAAACGTCGTGCCCGCGCCACCGCGAATGCCGATGTTCACCGGGCCGATGATGCGGATGTAGTGCTCCGCGTCGAGCCGCACTTGGTCGTAGACCATGTTGTCGAAGGGTTGCACGCCGACGTTCGTGCTGAACAAGAGCGAGGTGCCGCGAATCGGACCGGTCGAACGCTGCAACCCGACGCTCGTGTACCCGAGCGAGATCGAAGCCTCGGTCTGAAATCGCAAACCCGCGTTGTCGCGCAGCCAGGGCTGCAATAGCGGCCGAGACGAAAGGTCCGGGTCCGGCATCCGCAAATCATCGCGCGTGTCGTCGAGCAAGAAGTAGTCGGCGCCGCCGAACGCGAGCGAGCCTTGCACGTACGTGAAGCGCGAGAACGGATACCGCAACAACGCTTGTGCGCCGAAGAAGCGCTCCCACGACGAAAACAACACGTTTTCGGTCTGTTGAAACGTGCGATCGATGCGAGAACGAATGTCGTTGAATAACCCGAAGCCCCAAATCAGGCGTTCGGCTTCGTTCACGTAAGTAAGCTGCGCATCGGTGAGAGCGAGCTCGCCGTAGGTCGCGACCGACAACACGAGCCCGTGATCGCGCAAACGATCATTCGCGCCGGCCATGACTTGCCCGATCACGCTTCCGCTGCCGCTCACGCCCGCGAGCAAGAAGATGCTGCCGAGCTCCCAGTTCGAAAAGCCCAACACGTCGTACGGCTGGGCGCCGATGAGCGCACGCTGCCGTGGAGGCTCCGGCGTCTGCACGTCTTCGAGCGTCGTCTGCGGCTCGGACAACAAACGCTTGCGCGCGATCCGGACGGGACTGCGCTCGGCACTGTAGTGGTGAAGCGCCCAAATCGAGTTGTCGGGACCTGGGCTCACATCGAACAAGCCAGTCGCGACGTCCGTCTCTTTGCGCACGCCGTCCGGCTGCACCGAGTACACGTTGGCGCCTTTGGTGTCGTACGCAACGAACATCGTAGTTCCGTCCGCGAGCACCGTCGGATTCATCTGATCGCGCGGCTCGCTCGTGAGGCGAGTCACCCGCTGCGGATTTTCGGGCTGCATGCGGAACAAATTGTACTTGCCGTGGCCGGTCGCATCCGACGTGTACACGATCCCGTCGTTGCCCCAGGTCACTTCGCGCTCGGCAAACACGTCGTTCGTGAGCTGCAGCAGCTCGAAATCCTCGCCGTCCGGTTGCCCCGGCTTACGCGTCAGCATGTACAGATCGCGCTGGCCCTTCGCGCTCAAGCCGATGAAGGCGATGCGCGTTCCATCCGGCGAGATCGCAACCGATTCCACCGCGTCGATGCCGGACGCACCAACTTCGTACGAGTGCCGCTCCCCGAGTGTGATGTCGACGTCGTAGCCACAGATCTTGGGCTTCTTCGAGTCGCACATCTGAGGTTTCGCGGCTTCGACGAGGGACTGAAAAAAGATCGTATCTTGTCCTTTGTCTTGCCCGACAAAGCTGAGCTCGTGATCGGTGAGCGAGAAGTTCTGACCCGCGACGGGATGTAACGATTCGATCCCCGGCACGTCGTCCTCGGCAACCAGGACGTCGTCGCCCGGCGAGCGCCGATCGAACAAGTACAAGTGACTCTGCCCGGTGTCTGCTTCGATGCTGCGGTACATCACGAGCTCGCCGCTCGGAGCGGCACGCAACGCTTGAATCAGACCTTCGGTCTTACGCAACGTCGTGAAGTGGCCGCGGTCGTGTTTCGCCTCGAGAAACGTCGAATACGTCCGACGCTTCACCCAACGCTCGAAGCGCGCTGCGATCGCGGAGCTGCTCGCACCCGTGACTTTCGAGACGAGCTTCGCAAAGTCGCGAACGCCGCCGTCCTCTTCGTACAGGTAAAGACGCGGAGTCTCTTCGAGGATCTTCTGAATGGTCCCCTTCCCGTACGTCTCTTCCAAAAACGCGCAGCGCGCTTGCCCGACCTTGTACGTCCACAAGCCGCTCGTGTAGCGATCCTCCCAAAACGACCCGAGCACGTATTCGTTTTCGGCTTTGGGATTGACCAAGATGTCGCGCACGAGCATCTCGGTCTCCTGATCGATGCCGCGCTTCGCGTAGTACTCGGCCAACCCTTCGACGAACCACAGCGGCACCGCCGAGAGCGGATCCCCGACTACGTCAGCACGCGCGGCAAAGTGCGCGACCTTTTGAATCGTGAACTCGTGCGCGAGCTCGTGCGTCGAGACGTCCGAGAACAGCCGCGCATCGCCGAAGTAAGGCAACGTCACGTCGAGCGTCTCGGGACTCGTCACACCGAGCACGCCTTCTTGCAACGGAAACAGATCCGTCTGCAGGAACTCGATGTAACTCGCATACAGGAAGTACGCGAACGTCTTGCCCGGCCGATACCCGAACTCGTGCGCGAGATAGCGATACGAGTCCTCGATGCTCGCGGCCGCACGCTCGGCGATCGAACGCTCGCGCTCGTAGAAGTAGAGCCGCACGCCGCCGGCATGACCTGCACCTTCGCGCGATGCAGTCGGATGCGTCGACAGCGGCATGCCAGTGTTCTGGCCCGTCGGTGGAACCTGAGCCAGATCTGCGCTCGAGCTTCGCTGCGGATCGTTCCGCAACAGCGGCGCGTCTTTCAGGCTGGGCCACGCCCAACCGCCATCAGTCGGCGGACGAAACGTTTGCTGATGAAGCTTCGTGCTCTCACCCCAGGAGAGCTCGGGCTTCTTGTCCTTCTTCGTGCCGATGTCGATGTACTTCCAATCGAAGTCGGCGTAGCGCACGTTCGTCTGACTTGGCCGGCGCGGATACACGTAAACTTCTGCGTGCGCGCTCGCCGTCACAGCCAACAGCACCAAA
>Ga0193753_10004218_pt1 | contig 10321 bp, 7 predicted proteins | sample H1c2metaG_FD_144925 | JGI IMG/M metagenome (GOLD analysis project Ga0193753, IMG submission 144925) | Soil microbial communities from a riparian zone of the East river system, Colorado, United States - H1c2 | ecosystem: Environmental > Terrestrial > Soil > Riparian zone | place: USA: East River... | reverse complement strand
TGCGGGCGCTTGGACCGGAGCGGGTTTTCGGTATTTATGTCGATACCGGACTGATGCGGCAGGATGAAACGGATTTCGTGACGCGAATTTTCGCGGAATTGGGAGCGAAGAACTTTCTGGCGGAGCTCGCGGAAGAAGAATTTCTGACCGCGCTTGCCGGCATTGTCGATCCGGAGAAGAAGCGCAGCGTGATTGGCGAGCAGTTTGTCAAAGTGCAGGAGCGAATTCTCGCGACTGAACATTTTTTGGACGGCCGATGGGTGCTGGGACAAGGGACCATTTACCCCGACACCATCGAATCGGGCGGAACGGCGAAAGCGGATCTCATCAAGACGCATCACAATCGCGTGGCCGGCATCCAGGCATTAATCGATGCAGGCCGCTGACGTCTTTCTATAAAGATGAAGTGCGCGAGATCGGGCGTGAGATCGGCATTCCGGCGAAATTTCTTTCGCGGCATCCGTTTCCCGGACCTGGTCTTGCGATTCGCTGCCTCTGTGCGGACAAAGAAGCAGGCTTGACGGAGACGGCCGGTGGTTTTGTGCTGCCTTTGCGGTCGGTGGGAGTGCAAGGGGACGCGCGCAGTTATCGGGCCGTGTTCGCGCTTCCGCAACGGCCAACGCTGGTTGATATCGAGACGACCGCACCGGCGCTGACAAACGGGAGGCGCGATATCAATCGCGTGGTGGCGCTGTGCGGGGCTAAAGCGCCGCTTAGCTCTTTGCAGGTGTTCCAGGCTTCGATTACCAAACCGCGGCTCGACCTGCTGCGGAAGGCGGACGGGATGGTACGCCGTTTTTGCGACACAAGCGGATTTGAAGATCGGGTTTGGCAGTTTCCGGTGGTTCTACTGCCGGTTGGCGCTGGCCAAGCGCGTGAATCGATCGTTCTTCGGCCAATCCATTCGGTGGACGGTATGACCGCGGATGTCGTGTTGATGGAGCCGGATCAGTTGGACCGGCTGACCCGGGAGTTACTTGGGATCGATGAAATCGCGGCGGTGTTTTACGATCTCACGCACAAACCACCGGGCACGATCGAGTGGGAGTGAGGCTATAATCACAGCCATGTTTGGCAAGTGCTCCGGCGTCTTCCTAGCTATGGCCGCCTTAAGCGTGGCGCAAACGCATAGTTGTCGGACTGCGCTTGACGTTCCTTGCTACACGCTTCGGGGAACTGCAACGATTTGGCAACTATCAAAAACCGGGAAACTGGAGATAACGGAGCTCAAGTCTACCTATGTCAATGCTCTCAGGCGCGATGGCTCGCACGTCAGTTTGGATGAGAGCGAGTCCTCGCGATTTTTTAGCAGTGCCGGGTGGAAGGGCAAGATTACACGGATGTACCTTGCGCCAGAGAAAGAGATCGTCACCGTAGATCATGCACAGGGCACCATAGCTCGCCGGGAACCGCTCAGTTGGAGCGATCTTCCCTATCGGCGGTCCACCGCTGGAGATACTACGTGTGAATCTGGAATTCAACATTCGGGAACGGATTTTCGAATGGAAAGCACCTCGACGCTTGCGGGCATCGCGGTAGTGAGGTGGTCTCGGGCGATAGTGAATGGCCGCGAGGAACAGGATCTTGCACCGTCGCTCGATTGCATTGCATTACGAAGATATAGAATTCAGCGAAATTCTTTCTTGTTGCCGATTGAGATCTTCAGCACCGAAGCAACATCGGTAGAGTTCGGTGAGCCGAGTTCGGATCTTTTCAAAATCCCTTCCAGCTACCGTGCGATTGTAGATCCGCAGCGCGCCACATTAATTCGCTTGCTCGAGGAGAACGGCAATCGTGGTGCCGCGCCCCGAAGCCGCTAATAAGCGTCAGATGCGGTGGAAGCTTTTCAGAATATCTTTGGTGCCGTAGCGCAGTGCGATAGGACGTCCGTGCGGACAGGTCATCGGATATTCACAGGCGCTTAGCGCGCGCAGAAGCCAATCGATTTTCTTCGGTTCGAGACGGGTGTTCACTTTGATGGCGGCGCGGCAGGCAATGGTTGCGCAGACGTTGCGGCGAATCTCGTCGAGCGAGGCCGAGCGCAGCTCTTTTTCGGAGATCTCCAGAATTTCGAATACGATCTTTTCTATATCGCCTGGGCCGACGCCCGAGGGTGCGGCTTTTATGGCAATGGTGCGCTGGCCGAACGGCTCGGTGTCGAATCCATACGCATTCAGCTCATCAGCGATGCGCGCATATTCGAACTGCTGGCCGGGCGTGAGTTGGAGCACCAGAGGCATGAGTAGTTGCTGTATTTCGACTGTACCGGCAGCGCGCGCGCGCAGCACTTGCTCAAAAAGAATCCGTTCGTGCGCGACGTGCTGATCGATGATCCACAAGCCATCGCGTCCGGCGGCCACAATAAAGCTGTCGTGAAGCTGGCCCAGCGGGCGCAGGTCGGGCAGAGCCACGAGAGAATCGATGCGGTCCCAATCGCGCGGAAGCTCGTCAAGCGCTCCATGTGTATCCGGGATTCGCCGCAGAGGCGGCGCTGGAGGCAAGGGCGGCGCTTCGGGGAAAATGAGTGGCCGCGAAGGCGGCGCAATCGTGATCTCCGGGAGCATCTGCATGCCGTTCTCAAAAGGCTCGGGCGCGGCGGATTCCGGCTCGATGAAGACGGCTTCTGTCATGGCGGTAAATTCAGAAAACGGCAGGTCTGCCGCGCGCTGAACCGGAGCACGCGCCGAGGGAAGGGGCGAGACGGGCAAAATCGGCATGCTCGAAGCGGGACGGCTTTCGATCAACGACTCGCGAATCGAGTCGCGCACAAAATCGTGGATGGCAGAGCCGTGACGGAAGCGCACTTCCGTTTTCGAGGGATGCACATTGACGTCCACTTCGCTGGCATCGCAATGCAGAAACAGCAGAGCAAACGGATAGCAGCCCGAGGGCATCAAGTTGTGGTAGGCGGCCGAAATCGCATGCAGCAAAACTCTGTCGCGGATCAAGCGGCCGTTAACGAACAGGAAAATCGAGTTGCGATTGAGCTTCTGGATATGCGGGCCGGAGATCAGGCCTTCGAGCGCAAACTGTGCGGGCTCGCCCTCGGACGGATAGGGCGAAGGGATTTCAAATGTTTTTAGATGCAGGTCGCTGAGATCGTCGATTATTGCGGAGCCGAAGACCTGAAAGGCGCGATCGCGGACGTTATCGACCGGCGAAGCGTTCAATAATTCGCGGCCCTCGTGGTAGAGCTCAAAGCGCTTGTCGGCATGGCCCAGACTGTAGTGCGTCACAAGCGAACCGGTATGCGCGAGCTCGGTTGCGTCCGAGCGTAGAAACTTTTTGCGCGCCGGAACGTTGTAGAACAGATCGCGCACGGAGATAGTGGTGCCGGGAGGACGCGCGATTTCATCGCAGCGTATGAGTTTACCGCCGGCAATTTCGACAGCCGTCCCGGTTTGTTCTTCGCCCGAGCGCGTTTCGAGCAGCAAACGGCTCACCGAAGCGATGGAAGGCAATGCCTCGCCGCGAAATCCGAGCGTCGCGATAGCCAAAAGATCTTTAACGTCGCTCAGCTTGCTGGTGGCGTGGCGCTCGAAGGCGAGCAGCGCATCGTCGCGGAGCATGCCCACGCCGTCGTCCTGGATGCGAATCAGGCGGCGTCCGGCGTTCTCGAGATCGATACGGACCTCGGTGGCGCCGGCGTCGAGCGAATTTTCGAGCAGTTCTTTTACGACGGAGGCGGGCCGCTCGACCACTTCTCCCGCCGCGATTTTATTGGCGACGTTGTCGGAGAGTATCCGGATTCGGCCCATTAGGACTCACTGAAGAGGCGGCCTGAGAGGCCGCCGCAGGTCAAGGACCTGCTCCACTTGGCGTCTTCCTCCACATCTAGAAAATGAGGACATACAGCAGTCCCCATTTTTTAGCCGCTCATGGCGGCTAGGAATTCGGCGTTAGAGCGGGTTTTGCCGAGCTTGTCGAGCAGCAGCTCCATCGATTCCACCGGCGAAAGCGGGTTCAGCACCTTGCGCAATACCCAGACGCGGTTGAGTTCTTCGCGCGGCATCAACAGCTCTTCCTTACGCGTGCCACTGCGGTTGATATCGATGGCCGGGAAGACGCGTTTGTCGACCAGCTTGCGGTCGAGATGAATTTCCATATTGCCGGTGCCTTTGAATTCTTCAAAGATCACGTCGTCCATGCGGCTACCGGTATCGATCAAAGCAGTGGCGACGATGGTGAGCGAGCCGCCTTCTTCGATGTTGCGCGCCGCGCCAAAGAAGCGCTTGGGGCGTTGTAAAGCGTTCGAATCCACACCGCCGGAGAGCACTTTGCCGGAGGGCGGGACCACTGTATTGTAAGCGCGCGCGAGGCGCGTGATCGAATCGAGCAGAATGACCACGTCGCGCTTGTGCTCGACCAGCCGCTTTGCTTTCTCGATCACCATTTCGGCGACTTGCACGTGACGGGAGGCCGGCTCGTCGAAGGTGGAGCTGATGACTTCGCCGATCAGCAGAACGATCAGGTTGATCTCGGGATGATTTGTCGTGATCGAATTCGCCAGACTCTGCAGCAGCATCGTTTTGCCGGTGCGCGGCGGAGCGACGATCAGACCGCGCTGCCCTTTACCGACGGGCGTGAGCAGATCCATAACGCGGCCCGAGAAATTATCCTTGGCGGTTTCGAGCTTGAGCCGCTCGTCCGGATACAGCGGCGTAAGATTGTCGAAGAAAATCTTGTTGCGCGCTTCTTCCGGTGGCTCGAAGTTGATGGCGTCGACTTTGATGAGAGCGAAGTAGCGCTCGCCTTCCTTCGGGGGCCTGATCTGACCGGAGACGGTGTCGCCGGTACGGAGATCGAAGCGGCGAATCTGCGAGGGCGAAACATATACGTCGTCCGGCCCGGGCAAATAGTTGTACTCGGGCGCGCGCAGGAACCCGAAGCCATCGGGCAGGCACTCGAGCACGCCTTCGGAAAAGATCAGGCCGCTCTTCTCGGCTTGCGTCTGAAGAATTTTGAAGATGAGCTCCTGTTTGCGCAGGCCCGCCGCGCCGGGCACTCCCAGATCCTTAGCGGTCTGGTTCAACGCCTGGATGCTCATGTCCTTGAGTTCGACAAGATCGAGCGTGGTAGCGCCATTGCGCTGGCCTTGCGCGCCGGTGTTGCCGATCGAGTGGCGTCCGCGCCGTGGCGGAATGCCCTGATTGGCTTGCGCTGGCGGCGCAGATGCGGGTGGGGCCGAAGCCGGCGGCACGGGCGCAACCGGAGCCGCGGCAACCGGCGCCGCAGCAATAGGCGCCGCAGCAATAGGCGCAGCGGCAATAGGCGCAGCGGCAACAGGAGCGGGAGCGGCACTCGCGGCCTCCGCTACTGGCGGCGCCTCGGTGACCGGTTTCGGCTCGACGGCTTTCGCCACCGGCGCTCGTCCATTGATTCTAGGTTCCGCTGTTTTCGCACGCGCGGCGGATTTCTCCGGACGCGCTTCGCTCGCTTTCGAGTCGCTTGCTTCGGCAGCGGATTTGCCTTCCCCGTTAGTCTCTTGTGGCTTCTCGTTGGGCTTGCCTTCGGTGGCCGCCGCGGGGTTTACTTCTGATTCTTGATCTTCGAGATGGTTTGCCAAATTTCCCTCACTCCCCGGCCATCGAGGGCCGAGAACGGCAGTGGCTGCTGATCCGAAAGTTGTTTTTGGATCGCTTCCAAGCCGGCTTTCCGTTGATTACTGCTTTTCAATTTGTCGATTTTGGTGACAATCACCTGATATCGACGGTTATGGAACTCAAGCCAAGCTTTCAGTTCCAGGTCCATGTCCATCCAGCCACGCCTGGCGTCGAGGATGAGAAACGAAAGCCCCAAAGCCCGTCTCGCGACGAGATAGCTATCGATCAGCCCCTTCCAACGCGCACGCTCATCCAGCGGAACCCGCGCGTAGCCGTAGCCGGGTAGATCGACGAAATGCAAATCGTCGTCGATCCGGTAGAAATTAATCAATTGCGTGCATCCGGGGCGGGCGCTTGTGAACGCCAAGCCCGGCTGCCTTACCAGACTATTCAATAAACTTGACTTACCTACGTTGCTTCGCCCTAAAAAGGCGATCTCACATGGGCCGCCATCCTCGGGAAATTGACCGGGGTGCGCGGCGCTGATAATCAGGTTCGCCGCTACTGCTTCGGTTTCCACCACGGCTTATTTCACTTTTCCGATATGGCTTCTACGCGCCGAATCGACGCGAGCCTCAATGCATCAGGTTGTCTTCGTTCGGCCTTTGCGCCAGTTCCGCGCCGGTTGTGGGCGGAGCCAACGGCAGAGCGACGAGTTCCCGCTCCAATGCAATCTTCAAAACCTCGTCCATCGAAAACACGAAGTGGAGCTTCATTTCCTTGCGAATGTTTTCGGGAATGTCGACCAAATCCTTTTCGTTGTCCCGCGGCAAGACGATTTCGAGAATTCCCTGGCGATGCGCGGCGAGCAGTTTTTCTTTGAGCCCGCCGATGGGCAGAACCCGTCCGCGAACCGTAATCTCGCCGGTCATGGCAAGGTCACAGCGCACCGGAATCGTGGTGAGCGCGCTGCAAATGCTGGTGGCGATAGTGATGCCGGCGGACGGACCGTCTTTCGGAATCGCGCCTTCCGGCACGTGCACGTGAATATCAAGATGGCGATAGAAATCCTTGGGCAACCCAAGATACTGCGCCCGCGAGCGCACGTAACTCATAGCAGCCTGCGCCGACTCCTGCATCACGTCGCCCAGTTTGCCTGTTGTCGTGAGCTTTCCGCGCCCTTCCATCACCATGGCTTCCGTCGTCAGGATCGACCCGCCAACTTCGGTCCAGGCCAAGCCAGTGGTCGCTCCGATCTCGTTTTGTTTGTCGAGATCGATGTCGCGGAACTTGGCGGGGCCTAACATCTTCTCCACCGTTTCGCGCGTCATGACTACTTTTTCGATCGGAATCAGAGGCGGTTCTTCTTTTTTGACTTTCTTCTTGCTCTTCTTACCGGCCGCTACTTCTTCGACCGGCGCGGCCTCTTCTTCGATGACTTCGAGGGCGTCCCCGTTCTCGACGACGTCTTCGGTCACCGGCGACTGCGCTTCCACTACCTTGCGAGCCACTTTGCGGCAAAGATTGCCGATCTCGCGTTCCAGGTTTCGGACACCCGCCTCACGGGTGTAGGACTGAATCAAGGTCTGCAAACCGGCGTCGGGAAATTCGACCTGCTCCTCGGTAACGCCAGTATCCTTGCGTTGTTTTGAAACCAGGAAACGCCGGCCGATTTCGAGTTTTTCGAGCTCCGTATAACCGGACAACCGAATCACTTCCATGCGATCTTGCAGCGCGGAAGGGATGGTATGCAGAACGTTGGCCGTCGCGATGAAGAATACTTCGCGCAAATCGTACTCGACGTCCAGGTAGTGATCCATGAACATGTAGTTCTGTTCCGGATCGAGAACTTCGAGCAGCGCGGCGGACGGATCGCCGCGAAAATCCATCGACATCTTGTCGATTTCATCCAGCATGACGACAGGATTCCGGGTACCGGCCTTCTTCATCATCTGAATAACCTGTCCGGGAAGCGCGCCGATATAGGTGCGGCGGTGGCCGCGGATTTCAGCTTCGTCGCGCACGCCACCTAAGGACAGACGGACAAACTTGCGGCCGGTCGCTTTCGCGATCGACATGCCGAGCGATGTTTTGCCGACACCGGGAGGCCCAACGAAACAGAGAATCGAGCCCTTCGGATTCTGGACCAGCCGGCGCACCGAAAGGAATTCGAGAATGCGTTCCTTGATTTTGTCTAGCCCGTAGTGGTCGCCTTCGAGAACCTGGCGAGCGTGCCGGAGATCGCGGATTTCCTTGGTGCGTTTCTTCCACGGCACCGCGAGCAACCAATCCAGATAATTGCGCGAGACGGTGGATTCGGCCGACATCGGCGGCATGGCTTCGAGCCGCTTTAATTCCGCAAGCGCCTTTTCATGGGCGTCTTTGGTCATACCGGCGGTATCGACTTTCTTCTTCAGTTCGTCGAATTCGCTCTTCTCGCCGCGGCCGAGTTCTTTCTGGATGGCCTTGATCTTCTCGTTGAGGTAATACTCTTTTTGCGCGCGCTCCATCTGGCGCTTGACGCGGCCCTGGATGGTGCGATCGACGTTCAATTTCTCGATTTCGATATCGAGCAGATCGGCGACGCGCGTGAGCCGGTCGATGGGATCGAAGATTTCGAGCAACTCCTGCTTTTCTTCGATCGTCAACTGCAGGTTCGCGCCGACCGTATCGGCCAGCTTGCCAGGATCGTCCACGCGGATCGCGGCGATCATGGTTTCGTAGTTCAGGTTCTGGCTGAGCTTGACGTACTGCTCAAAGAGCGTGGTGACGCGACCGGTCAGGGCTTCGAGCTGGGTTCCGGGCTCGACTTTGTAGGCGACGGTCTTGACGACAGCGCGAAAATAGCCTTCTTCTTCGCTGACCGAAATGATCTTCCCGCGCTCGACGCCTTCGACCAGCACTTTAATATTGCCGTCGGGCTGCTTGAGGCTTTGGACGATATTCGCCACCGTGCCGACCGAATAGATTTCTTCGGGGCGCGGCTCGTCGACGGAGGCGTCGTGCTGGGTGGCAAGAAAGATCTTCTTGTCGCCGAGGAGCGCTTCTTCGAGGGCACGGACACTCGATTCCCGCCCGACCACGAACGGCGTCATCATGTATGGAAAAATGATGACGTCCCGGATGGGCATCATGGGCAATCGTTTCGTGTCCGTCTTATCTTTGGTTGTCACCATCTCTCAATTTTTTCCAAGGCGGTTTACGTCCCGAAGCCCAGGGACTGGAGAACGACTACAGCTTCAAAAAGGGCTCGAAAGAGCGGCCGGATCGGCGTAGCGAACTGCGCGCCGAAAACGGGCTTACCCCGCCTTTTCGAGTACGGCCATATTAATCTTTTGCGAGAGCACCATTTCCTTGGTGACCAAGAACTCGCGTACCTTCTTGAACGTTGGAAGATAATACATCAGGTCGAGCATAAGATCTTCCAGGATCATGCGCAGACCGCGAGCCCCCACTTTGCGCTCCATGGCCAGTTGCGCCACGGCTTCCAAGGCATCCTCGCTAAATTTGAGCTTAACATTCTCGAACTCGAACAGCTTTTGATACTGGCGCACGATGGCGTTCTTCGGTTTCGTCAGAATCTGGACCAAAGCTTCCCTGGAGAGATCTTCCAAAACCGCGCTGACCGGCATGCGTCCGATGAATTCCGGGATGAATCCGTACTTGATCAGATCGATCGGCTGGCATTGCTGCAAAAGGTCCACGTCGCGACGCGCGGGATGGGGACGGCGCAGCGAATCTTTTTCTTCCGGCGGGATGAAGCCGATGGATTTCGTACCTACACGCCGGGCGATCACTTTTTCGAGACCGATGAACGCTCCGCCGCAGATAAACAGAATATTGGTGGTATCGACCGGCGTGAATTCCTGGTGCGGGTGCTTGCGGCCGCCCTGCGGCGGTACATTGGCAACGGTTCCTTCGAGAATCTTGAGCAGGGCTTGCTGCACGCCTTCGCCCGAAACGTCGCGGGTGATCGATGGGTTCTCGTCTTTACGCCCGATCTTATCGATCTCGTCTATATAAATGATGCCGGTCTGGGCGCGCTGCACGTCCCAATCGGCGTTCTGCAAGAGCCGCAGAATGATATTCTCCACGTCTTCGCCGACGTAACCGGCTTCGGTGAGAGTCGTGGCGTCGACGATGGCGAACGGAACATCCAGGATGCGCGCGAGGGTTTGCGCGAGTAACGTTTTGCCGGTGCCGGTCGGTCCGATCAGGAGGATATTCGATTTCGAAAGCTCCACTTCGCCACCGCGCTGCTTGTTCATCTGGATGCGCTTGTAGTGGTTGTAGACCGCGACAGCCAGCTTTTTCTTGGTAGCTTCCTGGCCAATGACGTATTGATCCAGGTATTCTTTCAGCTCCAGCGGGCGAGGCAGCTTGCCGGGCGAGCCGTAGCTTTTTTCGTGCCGGTCGTCCTCAATGATCGAATTGCAAACTGCGATGCACTCATCGCAAATGTAGGCGCGCGGATAGTCGCTGGGGGAGGAAATGAGCTTGCCAACAACGTCCTGGCTCTTATGACAGAAAGAACAGCGGAGGGAATCGTCAGATCCGGCGCGCTTCAAACTGGTTCTCCTACAGAAAGAAAAATCAAGAGACCCCTTGCCCCAATCGGAAGGCTTTTCGTCTCCAGTATATCAACATTACGCGGTAATTCCGGTTCCCGTCAGGCATGTTTTTGGGCCTGGTCGAAAACAAACTGCAGGGTCTTTTCTGTTTGGATGTGGCTGGCGATACGCCCTAAGGTCCCATCCTTTTCGAGCCGCGCGCGCGTG
>Ga0193753_10004217_pt1 | contig 10322 bp, 7 predicted proteins | sample H1c2metaG_FD_144925 | JGI IMG/M metagenome (GOLD analysis project Ga0193753, IMG submission 144925) | Soil microbial communities from a riparian zone of the East river system, Colorado, United States - H1c2 | ecosystem: Environmental > Terrestrial > Soil > Riparian zone | place: USA: East River... | reverse complement strand
CCGGTACTGCAACGGATTTTTATCCTGCGTCGCGGGTACATTGTTTTTGAATACTCAAACGGAAACATGTTCGACTATCCGCTTGTGATTGATACAACCAACAAAAAATTCGTTTACACCGCGAGTCGCGATCGTTACATTACCTACGCAGCACTCAATGACAGCACGTACACATTTGAATCTGATAATTTCAGTTCTTCCGTGGATGACGGTTACCTCGCTCCCAAGATCATTTGGACGGTGAAGAAACTGGACTGGGAGAAGTTGCCGTTGCTGGAGGGGGAGTTTACGTGGATTGATGAGCAGTAAAAGTGTTTGCTCACTTGTCTGACTTCGGCTCCGCTCAGTCTGACAAGTCGTCACGATTAAGTATGCGGTTTAAAGACAAATCCAGATAGAGTCCACTTGTCAGACCGAGGAGCCGAGGTGACGAAGGGTGACGCCTCACACAACCACATTCACAATCTTCTTCGGCACAACGATCACCTTCTTCGGCGTTTTTCCCTCGAGATACTTCTGCGCATCTGCCGATGACAGCACCTCCTTCTCCACGTCCGCGTTAGACATATCCGCAGCGAGCGCAATGGTGAAACGCATTTTTCCGTTGAACTGCACCGGGTAATTGATCGTGTTGTCGACAAGATACTTCTCGTCAATTTTCGGGAACGAATTTTTAGTCACGCTTTCTGAATGCCCGAGTTTGCTCCACAATTCTTCAGCGATGTGCGGTGCAAACGGCGACAAGGCAATCACGAGTGGTTCAAGTACTGCGCGCTTGTTGCATTTCAGTTCCATCAATTCGTTCGTGGCAATCATGAACTGGCTCACGCTGGTGTTGAACGACATGCGCTCGATATCTTCCGAAACTTTTTTCAGTGTGCGGTGAAGGACTTTCAGTTCGGCTTCATTCGGTGTTTCATCTGACACCACGAATGCATCACCGGAAACGAATAGGCGGAAGAAACGTTTAAGAAAATTGGACACCCCGGAAATTCCATTGGTGTTCCAGGGTTTGTGCGCTTCGAGCGGACCGAGGAACATTTCGTAGAGGCGGAGAGTGTCGGCGCCATATTCTGCGCAAACGTCATCGGGCGAAACCACATTGTATTTCGACTTCGACATTTTTTCAACTTCAGGAATAAGTTCAACTTTATCCGAACTCAGGTAAAAGTTCCGGAAGACTGCTTCTTTGTCGCGGGTTTGTGTTGCACCGGCTTCATCAATCCAATATTTTCCTTCCACAAAATTCACGTAGTTCACGAGATAGTTTTTGTGAAATGCCCCTTCACGTTTTTCATCGGGCGGCAGAATGAGATATTTTTCATCACCCGAAGACCGGTCGACAAAAACATTGGCCTTCATACTCACTCCCTGTATCATCCCCTGGTTCACCAGCTTTTGCGCCGGTTCATTCATCGGAATTTTTCCAATGTCGTGCAGGAACTTCGTCCAGAAACGCACGTAGAGCAAATGTCCTGTTGCATGTTCCGCGCCGCCGAGATAGAGATCAACATTCTTCCAGTATTCCACGGCTTCTTTCGAAACAAGTTCTTTCTCGTTCTTCGGATCCATGTAACGCAGGAAATACCAGGAAGAACCGGCCCAGCCCGGCATCGTTGTTGTTTCGAGCGGGTGACCGTTGTACGACCAATCCTTCGCGCGTGCGAGTGGTGGCTCACCGCTTTCCGTCGGTAAAAATTTGTCAATCTCCGGAAGGATCAGCGGCAGATCGGATTCTTCCATCGTATACGGAATCAGATCCGCAGCCGTTGACACTGACGCTGATGCTGACACCTTTTTGTAGTACACCGGAATCGGCTCTCCCCAATACCGCTGCCGTCCGAACGCCGCATCACGCAAACGGAAATTCACTTTGCCTTTGCCGATGTTTCGCTTTTCAATTTCTTCGATCGCTTTGCGAACCGCATCTTTTACTTCGAGACCGTTCAGGAAATCGGAGTTGATGCATTGTCCTTCTTTCGCATCGTAGGATTCCTTCGAGAAGTCGTGATCAGCAGGAGCGGTGACAACCTGCGGAATTCCGAGATCGAAATGTTTCGCAAATGCAAAGTCGCGTGAGTCATGTGCCGGCACAGCCATCACCGCCCCTGTTCCGTATCCCGCGAGAACATATTCCCCGATGTACACCGGAACTTTTTCATTCGTGAACGGATGAACAACGTACGCACCGGTAAACTGGCCGGAAACTTTTTTCTCCGCCTGGCGTTCGCGCTCCGATTTGTTCTTCGCGATGTTTACGTATGCGGCAACTGCGTCTTTGTATGCTGCAGTGGTGATTTTATCAACGAGTTCGTGTTCGGGTGCAAGCGTGACGAACGTTACGCCGAAAACGGTATCGGGCCGTGTAGTGAAAACTTCGATCGCATATTTTCCTGCCGTGTTCTCGATACGCCCTTCGCTTCGCTGCGGGCTACTCGAACTGACGGCAGGAGACAACGAACCGTCAACTTTGAAAGTGATGCTCGTACCTTCGGAACGCCCGATCCAGTTTCGCTGCGCTTCTTTCATCGACTCCGGCCAGTCGAGTGTGTCGAGGTCTTTCAGCAAACGATCGGCGTACGAAGTAATGCGCATACTCCATTGCGGCATGCGTTTTCGTTCTACGGGATAACCGCCGCGTTCGGAAACACCGTCTTTCACTTCGTCGTTCGCGAGAACAGTTCCCAGTTGCGGACACCAGTTTACCCAGGCTTCACCGAGATAAGCAATCCGGAAATTCATCAGGATGTCTGACTTTTCTTTCTCCGAAAAGTTTTTCCATTGCTCCGGTGTGAATGCCTATATGTCGTGTTCGATATCGGTGATGCTCACCTTTGAAACCTTCTTTTTCAAAAACAGCGATCAGCGTATCGATGGATTCCGCGCGCTGTGTTTTGCAGTTGTACCACGATTTGAAAAGCTGGATGAAGATCCACTGCGTCCATTTGTAATATTGCGGATCGCAGGTCTGCACTTCGCGGCTCCAGTCGAATGAGAAACCGATCATGTCGAACTGTTCGCGATACCGTTTTATATTTTCTTTCGTGGTTTCTGCAGGATGACGGCCGGTCTGGATCGCGTATTGTTCCGCAGGCAAACCAAACGCATCGTAACCCATCGGGTGCAAAACGTTATAACCGGTAAGGCGTTTGTACCGGGCAATAATATCCGTAGCAATGAACCCAAGCGGGTGACCCACGTGCAAACCTGCGCCGGAAGGATACGGGAACATGTCGAGTACATAATACTTCGGTTTGTCGCCCGCATTTTCTGTACGGTAGGTTTGGTTCTTCTTCCATTCGGCCTGCCAACGCTGTTCTATTTCGCGGAAATTATATTCCATATCCTGGTGCTTCGTTTACGGTTAATGTGGAGACGAATTTACGAGGCTTCCCGGGATTTTCAGTGATGTGGTGTCAGGTGGTACCACCTGACACCACAGAGCTCCCTGTCGGTAGTGTCTCAGTTTGAGCATTTGATATTTTGACACGGCGACACGGCGCTAAAAAAAGCACGAAACCCGTTCTAAGCCCAAGCGCTCACGGCGCGTTACCGTTATCTCGCCGTGAGCGCCCGGGCTTAGATAAGAAATGCCGTAAAAATGCGCCGTGCCGCCGTGTCAAAAAGCAAAGTGAGACACTACCACCCTGTCGCCCATTTGGCCTATGTTTTCCAAAAATCGTATCTTTCATCAGGTATCAAACACAAAATCTTTCGCATGATGAAAAAACTACTTTTCTTAATCGGATCGCTGATAACGGCAGCTATACCTGCCGCAGCGCAATGCTTCACTGCTGGTACCGGCCTTGATGGTGCGTATTCTGCAACGACAAATACCACACTGGCCGGTGGAACCTACAACTACACCACATTCAACATCAATGCAGGTGTTACAGTTACGGTTACCGGCACGCAGCCACTCATCATCTATTGCACAGGCGCAGCAACCATTAACGGAGTGCTGACGGCCAATGGCGGCAATGGAACAGACGGAGTAACATTTTCTTCTGCCGGGATCGGCGGAGTTGGTGTTGCCGGTGGCGCAAATGGTGGTAATGGAACTTACTCATCAAGCCTTGGGCCTCTTGCCGGTGTCAACGGGCAAGGTCCGGGCGGCGCCGGAAATGCCGGTGGCGGATGGTCCGGCGGCGGTGGCGCAGGGTATGCTGCTGTGGGTGGCTCATCGGGCGGTTCATCCGGTGGATATGGCGGGCCGATGTACGGAACAGCCAATATCGCAGGACTTGAAGCCGGTTCAGGCGGCGGTGGCGGTTCGGGCGGATACAGCTGCGGAGCCGGTGGCGGTGGTGCAGGCGGAGGCCTGATCATGATCAGCTCGGCCATATCGATTACTGTTGGTGCAACAGGAACTATTTCTGCAAAAGGTGGAAACGGTGGCAGCGATGGAACAGGAAATTGCGGTGGCGGCGGTGGCGGATCCGGCGGATCGATCATTCTGATGTCACCAGCCATGACCCATAATGGTGCTATGACTGCTGATGGCGGAATAGGCGGCGCTTCAAATGTTCCGGGAAATCCATACTATGGTACCGGAGCCACTGGAGCACCAGGCCGCATTCGTCTCGACTACAATGGGGTACTCACCGGTACAGGAACTACCAGCCCGGCAGTGGGAAGTCACTCGGCCGTTGGCGCAATTATCACCCTTACATCAACGGTCACCAACGCATCATGTAATGGCGCTTGCGACGGAGCAATTACCGTTATCCCAAGTGGTGGTACCGGTCCATACTCGTTCCTGTGGATGCCGATGGCAAGTACTACATCATCCATCTCGAACCTTTGCGCTGGTTGTTATACCGTAACAATTACAGATGCGAACGGTTGTACAGCTACCGAAACGATTTGTATTACTCAACCTTCGGCCGTGGTGGCCGCAGCTACCGCCACCAATGCAACGTGTAACGGAGCCTGCGACGGCGCCATCAGTGTTAGCGCAAGTGGCGGCTCTGGCCCATACACGTACCTGTGGTCTCCAATAGGAAATACAACACCTACGGTCAACAACCTCTGTGCCGGTTGCTATACAGTAATCGTTACAGATGCGAATGGCTGTACAGATACCGAAATGGTTTGCATTACCGAACCTTCGGCCATTGTGACCACAGCTACGGTTACCCATGCATCGTGCAACGGAACCTGCGATGGAACTATCAGTGTTAGCTCAAGCGGCGGTTCAGGCCTATACACATACCTGTGGTCTCCAATAGGAAATACAACACCTACGGTGAGCAACCTCTGTGCCGGTTGTTATACGGTTACAGTTACAGACGCGAGCGGTTGTATAGATACCGAAGTAATTTGCATTACTGAACCTGCGGCATTGACTGCAACAGTTACCGCAACGAATGTCAGTTGCAATGGGATCTGTGACGGAAGCGCAGCGATCACAGGTCTGACCGGAGGCACTTCGCCGTACAGTTACCAGTGGTGCAATGGAGGAACAACACCTTCAGTAACCAATCTTTGTCCGGGCACGTGCATGGTTATGATCGTCGATGCAAATGGCTGTATGATCACCCATACCGTGATTATCACGCAGCCCGCTCCGGCTTCTGTAAATGCACTTGGAAACGACACGATCATTTGCGATCCGGAAATTACACTTCCTGGTTGTGGAGCAACGGCGCAACAACATCGTGCGTGACAACCGACACTACAGAATGCCTCAGTGTGATCCTGTCTGATTCGTTGGGTTGCGTGAGTGTCGATACTGTTTGTGTGATTGATGACATCTGCACCGGAATCAGTGAAACAGTACTCAGCGCATTCAGCATCATGCCTAATCCATCGCAAGGTGTGATCCGCATTCAACACGGTATGGCATCTCCGCAGCTTGTTGAAGTGTTCGACGTACATGGAAAACAATGCCGGAAAGCGATGGTTGCGGACCAGGGAGAAATGAACCTGGGTGATCTTCCTTCGGGGCTTTATTCTGTACGGATGAATGGAGTTGCATTGCGGCTTGTGATCGTACAGTAGATACGCGGTTATTTGTATTCATTAACCGGGATCGTTCTTCGTGAATTGTCCCGGTTTTTTTGTGCGCGGATGGCATAGTGATCGGTGCTTGGCTCAGGTGTTGCTTAATGGTACACGGATGCCGCCTTCGGCGTCCCACTGAAGGACGGATCTCCACGGATTGAATCGCTGCGCTCCCGATGCTTCGCGATGTGTTGCTCAGGTGTTTCTTAATAGGAACGCGGAACGCTCGCGACGCGGATTGAAAAGGATTTACGCGGATTTGATCGCTGCGCGATCCTGTTGCTTGCGATCGCTTCGCGAAAAGGATTGGAACGGATTTGATCGCTGCGCGATCTGTGTTACTCAAGCGGTCACTGTGACGAAATCAAAATCCTTTTTAATCCGCATAATCCGCTAAATCAGCGTTCCTATTAAGCAATGGTTTTAATTGGTCGCAGCAAAACGTATTGCTGTGGATTGAATCGCTGCGCGATCTGTGTTACCCGGTGTTTCTTAAATGGTACACGGAAAACGCAGAACTCACGGAATTTTACAAAAACCATACAACAAAATTTCGTGTAAATTATTATCAGATCGCGAAGCAATCATCGTCACAATCCGCTTAATCCGTTTGATCTGCGTTCTATTAAGCAACACATTCCTAAGCATCGGGAGCGAATCCGTTCTTATGCAAACCCACGGCTCCATTGTCAACAACTCGTTTGATAATTGATTCCAGCGAGGTTTTTGCCGGGTTCGCGAATTAGTAATTTCGTTTCGGATATGTCAGAAACCTCAGCCCGTCGCCGTTTTGCCGGCTCAAGTGTTACCATCATCATCAGTATTTCGCTGGTGCTGGTGATGATCGGGCTTTTGAGCGTGCTCATTCTCAAAGCGCGCATGGTTTCCGATTACGTGAAGGAAAACATCAACATCACCGTTTTCCTCGATGAAACCGCGAAAGACGTTGACATTCTTGCTTTGCAGAAATCGATCGACGCTGAACCGTGGAGAAGAAGCACCATTTTTGTTTCGAAAGAAGAAGCCGCAAAACAACTTTCCGAAGACCTGGGAGAAGATTTCATCAAGACACTCGGGTACAACCCGCTTCAACCGTCGATTGAAATTTACCTGAACGCCGCTTACGCCAACAACGACAGCATTGCCTGGATCGAACAGGAACTGCGTGAAGATTCCCGCATCAAAGACGTGATGTACCAGAAAGATATGGTTGGCGTGGTCAACGAACGCATGGGTTCCATCAGCCTGATCATTCTTGTTTTCAGTGCGGCTTTACTCATTGTGGCGGTCGGATTAATTTTCAATACGATCCGCCTCGCCATTTACTCCCAGCGTTTCCTGATCCGCACGATGGACCTTGTGGGCGCTACGCAAACTTTCATCCGCCGTCCGTTTGTGTGGAGAGGCGTGCGCAACGGAATTATCGGCGCCATCATTGCCATTCTCATCACCGTTGGAATTGTGCTCGTGATGGACCGCTATTTCCACGACCTCAAACTGATCCAGGTGGCGGATGTAGAAACGCTCGCGATTCTTTGCGCGTTGCAGATCATGCTCGGAGTCCTGATTACGTGGATCAGTACGGCGTTGGCGGTGAGGAAGTTCTTGAGACAAAGCACGGATGCGCTTTACGCCGGTTAGTGTAAAACAGGAGGCAGGAGATCAGGTGTTCAGGAGGCAGGTGAGCCGGTTGTCTTTCGATTTGCGATCTTCAAAATTCCTGTAAAACGAAAATCACCGCAAACGGATTTCTGCGCTCTGCATACGAGACCATGACTGCACCCTGAATACCTGAATACCTGATCCCCTGCATCCTGAACTCCTGATTTCCTGCATCCTGAACACCTGATTTCCTGCATCCTGAACACCTGATTTCCTGCATCCTGAATACCTGATCTCCTGCATCCTGAAGACCTGATTCCCTGAATACTGAACCCCAGTCTTTTACACTCCTTAACAGCGTCTTTTCACGAATTCCCCTATCTTCGCCCCATGGCTAAGAAAATCGTTACAGCTAAAGGCACTGCCCGTAAAGAACAGGCTGCTGCTTCTGATATGCGCAAAGAGTCGGCTCCGAATACGTTGGCGTTCGACAAAATGAATTATTACATCATCCTCGCAGGAATTGGTGTTCTTATCCTGGGCTACCTGCTCATGATTGGCGGAGGCTCTGAAGACCCAAACCAGTTCAATCCTGAAATTTTCAGCTCACGACGCATTACCGTTGCTCCGATCACACTGCTGATCGGGTTTGGTGTGGTGTTGTACGGCATCATGAAATCGCCGAAGGCTATTGCTGAGCAAGTTTAGATTTACGAAATTGTCTGACTTCGGCTCCGCTCAGTCTGACAATTTGCTTCGAAGACGATCGTGTGACTATCACGATCCCCGAATCGTAAATCCAAAATCGTAAATCGTAAATGAATCTCATTCACGCGATCCTGCTCGCCATCATCGAAGGACTTACCGAATTTCTACCGGTTTCTTCGACGGGCCACATGATCATCGCTTCTTCCGGTTTAGGAATTGCTGATCTTCCGTTCACAAAAACATTTACCGTGGCTATTCAGCTCGGCGCCATTCTCGCAGTGGTTGCGCTGTACTGGAAAAAGTTTGTCAATTTCCGCGATCCGAAATTCTACATCAAGCTCGGCATTGCAGTCGTTCCCGCGCTCATCGTTGGAAAACTGCTCGACGATTACATCGATGAAAAACTCGGCAACCCTGTTTTCATTGCGTGTTCACTGGTAGGCGGCGGAATCATCCTGCTTTTCATCGACAAACTATTTAAGAATCCGGAAATCAAAGAAGAAAAAGAAATTTCATTCCTCCGTGCATTTTTCATTGGGTGCTGGCAGGTGCTGGCGGTTATTTTTCCGGGATTAAGCCGCAGCGGTGCAACGATCATCGGAGGCATGCAACAAAAACTCACGCGTGATGTTGCCGCTGAATTTTCATTCTTTCTCGCTGTGCCTACCATGCTGGCCGCAACGGGCTATAAACTCTTCAAGCACGTTAAAGTCAATGGCATGTTTTCCAGTGATGAACTGTTGACACTGGCCGTTGGCAATGCCGTAGCGTTCATCGTGGCTGCATTCGCGATCAAAGTTTTTATCGGCATGGTGAAGAAATACGGTTTCCGGATCTGGGGCGTGTACCGCATTATCGTTGGCGGATTCGTGCTCATCATTCACTATTTCATTTTTCCGCTGCAAGTCCTGTGAGCGAACCTGGAAAATTTAATTTTCCCGAAGGAGAAGTCCTTCTCATCGACAAACCGTTGAAGTGGACGTCATTCCAGGCGGTCAATAAAATCCGCTGGCTCATCAAACTCAGCATCGGGCAGAAACTGAAAGTTGGTCATGCCGGAACGCTCGATCCGCTCGCAACGGGATTGCTTATTATCTGCACCGGAAAACAAACGAAGAACATCGCCATTTACCAGGGGCAGGAAAAAGAATACACCGGGACGTTTGTTGTGGGTGCGACCACACCGTGCTACGATCTCGAGAAAGAAGTAGACGCTTATTTCCACGTAAATCACATCCGAAAGGAAATGGTGGATGAAGCCACTCAAAAGTTTATCGGTGATATCGACCAGGTTCCGCCGGTTTTTTCCGCGATCTGGGTCGACGGGCAACGTTCCTACGACAAAGCGCGCAAAGGAACCGAGACTGAATTGCCTCCGCGTCAGGTGAACATCCGGGAATTCGAGATTACCGGGTTCCGTCATGTCCCCAACGAAAAAGCGCTGGATGGACAAGTACTTGAATTTGATTTCCGCGTTTCCTGCAGCAAGGGGACGTATATCCGTTCGTTGGCGCGGGATTTTGGTGTGGCGCTGGGATCGGGTGCGTATCTGAGCGCTTTGTGCCGGACGAGGATTGGGGAATACGGGCTGGAGGATGCGATGACGGTTGAGGAGTTTGAAGCAGGCCTTAGCGGGAATCCCTGAAACGAAAAAGGTGTTTTGCCCTTACGGGGCAAGGGTGTGACTTGAACTCGGTTTTTATGCATGTTTGGCTGCTACGGAGCCGGGCAACGGGCACCCTCAAAGGGTTATACCCTCGCAGGGTTAAAGCGTTTCGCCACTTCAAGACCGTGCGGTAGGGGCCTTCCAACACTTTACTGGTTCAAGACATTTCGGCTCGGTAAGAGCCAAACACGCATAAAAACTTTAGCGCGTTTCGCGGCCTTGCCCCAGCGGGACAAAACTCCCCACACCCTCAAAGGGTTATACCCTCGCAGGGTTAAAGGAGCCTTGCAGCATTCGCCACTTCATGACAGTTCAGCTAAGTGAGGACCTTGCAGCAACC
>Ga0193753_10004216_pt1 | contig 10322 bp, 12 predicted proteins | sample H1c2metaG_FD_144925 | JGI IMG/M metagenome (GOLD analysis project Ga0193753, IMG submission 144925) | Soil microbial communities from a riparian zone of the East river system, Colorado, United States - H1c2 | ecosystem: Environmental > Terrestrial > Soil > Riparian zone | place: USA: East... | reverse complement strand
CGCACTACCGCAGTCAGCAACAGCGGATCAAGCTCTGCCTCACGATGCAATACCCGAGCAGCAATGGACAGAGCCAGCTTCACCACCTCTTTTTCAACCTCCGCAAAGTATTTGCCGCGCTCTTTGCCAAACTGTTCAGAGATCCGCAAAACTGTTATCCGCTCTGAAGCAACTCGCTGTTCTAGTTCGTCCTCCCACTCCGCGCGCGCCTCCGCCCTGGTCTCTCTCCGTGCCTGCTCAAGCTGAGTGGATGCCTCCAGTGTCCGCGATTGCAACCGCACATCCAGTGCCTCCATCTGTTCCCTGTAATCCACTTCCAGATTCGCCGCCTCTTCGCTTGCCCCCACAACTTCTACTTGCTCCGTTCCTGGCCACTGGATGGTCTGAAATTCAAGCCGAGAAGCGTCCCCCCCCCTGCCCAACTCCGTATTCCATAGCCGCATAGCCGCAGAAGTCCGTGTCTTAGTTCCGACAGTATTGCCGCTGGTATTTTCAGATGGCAAGATCATCGTCAACCTCCATCTTCAACATCATTCGCCCTTCGCTCTCGAGTTGCCGCGCCAGATTCAGCAGCTCCTGCTGCGCGCGACCCACCTCTTTCATTCGAACCGGACCCATGGCCTCCATGTCCTCCTTCATCATCTCCACAGCGCGTGAACTCATCGCCTTGAACAGGTGTGCCTTCACGTTGTCTCGTCCACCCTTCAACGCCATCGCCAGAATCTTCTTGTCCGCCGCGCTTACAAATTCGCGGATACTCTCTGCCGGCACCGTCAACAAATCTTCAAACGTAAACATCAGATTGCGAATCCCGATGGCAAGTTGTGGCGCATCCTGTTCAATCTCCTCCAGAATCCCTTTGCTCTGGCTCTGGTCCAGCCGATTCAACAGCTCCGCCACCGCCTTGAATCCGGAGTATGACTTCGTCGCGCTCGACCCCATCCCCTCCATTCGCTTGTACAGAGCCAGCGCCACCGTCTGTGCCATCTCCGGCGAAAACTGCCGCATCTCTGCAAGTCGTCGCACCACATCCACCCGCATCGGCTCCTGCAGCTGCATCAGCACGGTCGATCCACGTTTTGCATCCAGATGGGCCAACACCAGCGCAATCGTTTGAGAGTGCTCATTCTCCAGAAACTTGCTCAAATGCTGCGGGTCCATCTTCTGCAGCATCGCCATATCACCATTTGACTGCTCCCGAATCTTCCTCACCTGCGCCAGCAGGGCCTCAGCCTTCTGCGCTCCAAAGGCTTCAGTCAACAGTTTCAGTGCATACTCCGGCCCGCCCCGCACCATGTATTGTTGCGTCTCCAGCAGGCCGTAGAACTCCGTCAGCACCTGCGTCAACTGCGTTGCAGGAACTTTCCCCAGATGCGTAATCTCTTCCGTCACCCGTCGCACGTCTCCGTCGGAGAGACTTTGGAACAACGTCTTCGCCAGCTCATCTCCCAAGGCCACCATTAGGATTGCCGCCTTTCGCAATCCCGACAGCTCCGCCGGCGCAAACCCTGCCTCCGCCGGCAACATAAGTGGATTCAAGCGTGCAACCTCCGCACCCTTCACCTGCACTCCAGCACTCATCATTCCCCCTCCTCAGACGATCCAATCCACGCCTCCAGCAGCCGTGTACTCTGCGCCGGCTCCCGTCGAATGTGCTCGGACACATGTTCGAAGATTCCCTGCTGCTGTTGTTGATGCCTGGTCAACCGTGCAGGCATCACCTCTTCCATCGGCTCGCTATCGATCGACGGTGCGAGCATCCGCTCCTCCTGTCCGCCTGCTGCCAACAGCACTGGCTCGCGCAGCGTCGCCAGCACCTGGTTTGTCACTGGACGCAACACGAACAGCACCAGCAGCACGCCGCACACTCCCATCACCGCCGTTCTCATCAGCCCTGGCTGCGAATGCAGCAATGCCCGCGTCTGTTCCATTAGCCTGTCCATCATGAGTGGCTTTATCTCGGGAGCGTTCGTGCTGAAGCTCACGTTCTGCATCACCACCTGATCTCCGCGCTTCGTATCGAAGCCAACCGCCGCCTGCGCTAACTGCTCCAACCGGCGCATCTCATCCGTGCTTCGCGGCTTCCATACCACATGCTCCAGCTTGCCTACCCCCTCGGTCGTGCTCCGATCGTTCACGACCACAGCCGCCGAAACCCGCCGCACGCGTCCTGGCCCCTGCTCTGTATGCACCAGGTGCTTCGTCGCGCCATAAGTGCCGTTCTCCTCGTGCAGACTCTGGCCTATCCCCGAACCCTGCTGCGGATAGACCGGCAGCGCCTGCTTCTGCAACAGCGGCGGTGTTCCCGGCGCGGCAGCCGCCAGCGATCCTGCTGCCCCGCCCACCGCAGCCGCAGCCGGAGAGTTGCTCGCCGTCCCCGGAATTCCCGACGGCCTTCCCTGCACTGCCGCCGTCTGTTCGCTCTTCTGCATGCTCAAAGCCACAACCTGATTCGGATCGTAGACCTCATCGGTGTGCTCTTCGCTACCCTCGTCATAACTCACATTCACCGTAGCCCGCACGTTGTCATGCCCCGCCAGGGGCTCCAGCATCGCCACCAGCTTCATCTCCATTGCCTGCTCGGCATCGCTCTCGGCGGCATTCTTCGACCGCGGCTTGAAGTTCACCCGCCCATCAGCGTCCACCAGCGTCACCTGCTCCGCGCTCAGGTTCTCCACCGACCCTGCCACCAGGCTGCGAAGCGCATCCACCTGTTCCGGGTCGAGCGCCGCCCGTTTCAGCTTCAGCACCACCGAAGCCTTCGCCACCTTCTCTTCCGCGGCAAACAGCGAAGGCTGCGGAAGCACCAGGTGCACCCGCGCCGACCGCACCACTCCGAGCGTTCCAATCGTATGCTCCAACTCACCCTCGAGCGCTCGCTGATAGTTCACCCGCTCGTCGAACTCACTCCCCACCCAGTTCGGCTTGTCGAACAGCTCGAAGCCAAGCCGCCCCGTCTGAGGCATTCCCTTCGCTGCCACCTCCATCCGAGCCTTGTCCAGGCTCTCCGCCGGCACCTGCACTCCTGCACCATCCGCCGTCATCTCATACGGGATACCCGCCGCCGCAAGCTCCTGTGACACCTGTTGCACATCCTTGCCATCCAATCCGCTGAACAGCACCCGCCAGTCAGGCCGCTGGGCAAACCATGCCATACCGGCGCACATCGCGGCCAGAAAGACCGTGGCCGCAATCAGCCAGGTGCGCTTTCCCGCTGGCATCGCCAGCAACCGCTGTCGTAGCGCCGAAACCATCGCAAGCAGCTTCTCCGCCGGGCCTCCAGGCGTACCCACTACGGTCGGCCCTACCCTTTGAAGCCCCGCCCCGCCTACCTGTTCTGTCTCTGCCATCTCGCCTCAGCCTTCTCTTGGAAGGTAAATACAACCTAAAACTGCATACCCATCATCTGCTGATAGGCGCCTACCGCTTTATTGCGCACCTGCAGCGCAAGCTCAAAGGCCATATCTGCCTTCTGCGTTGCAATCATGGCGTCGTGAATCTCAACGCCCTGCCCATTCAGCAGTCCCGTCACTGACTGCGACGCCTTTTGATCCAGCTCGCTCGTCTGCTGAACCATCGTCTGCAGCACTCCGGCAAACGGAACCCCTGCGGTCACACCCGCAACGCCAGCGCCAGACATGCTGGCGAATCCGTCATCCGTAGCCCCAAGGCCAAAGCCGCCCACCATTCCCGAACCGTTCAAAAATCCACTCATCATCTTCTCCTGAACTTCAGATATCTCATCTCTGTCCAACACTCAGTGCCTATTTCAAAATCTCCAGCGACGAAGCCACCATGTTCTTCTCTGCCTGGATCGCCGAAGCATTCATTCCATACGACCGCGTCGCCCCCATCAGATCCACCATCTCCGTCAGTGGATTGATATCCGGATAAGCCACGTATCCATCCGGCCCCGCATCTGGATGCTGCGGGTCATATCGCTGCAACGGTGCGCTTTCATCGCTGATCACGCTGGTCACCGCAACCCCGCCCGGCACTGCATTCGCAGCAGTCACACCACTGCTCAAGCCGCCGGCCATCTTTCCTGCCCAACTGCGACTGAAGCCACTTCCAACTCCGCTATCCGCACCATTACTCATATGGCTCATCAGAGATTGTTGAAAATTCCCTTTCCCCTCTGACTCAAACACCACATGATGCCTCTGGTACGGTCCACCCTCAGCCGTCCGTGTCGTCTCCGCATTCGCCATATTCGAAGCGACAACCTCCGCCCGAACTCGTTCCGCCTTCAGCGCGGACGCGCTAACATCCATCACTCCAAAAAGATTCATCGCTTACTTGGCCTCCGCATGGATTGCGCTCATCACACCCGAGAACTCATGCTTCAACAACTCCACGCCAAGCCGAAACTGCAGCTGCGACTTCGCCAGCTGCATCCCCTCGCGATCCATCGAGACATTATTCCCATCCGGACGCGACACCAGACCATCGACCGCCTGCACCTGCGCTCCCTCTGCACTCGCCGTACCCGCGCTGCCGTTTATCTGCCGCGCAAACTCCTGCTCGAAATCGAATCCCTGCGTCTTGTAGCCCGGCGTATCAATGTTCGCCATGTTGCTCGCCGTCAACTTCATCTGTTCGCTAGCCAGGTCCAGATACTGTCCCAGCGCATCACTGACTGCCGTCGTCACCTGCATGCCCTCACCTCCACGCGATAACTAATGCAGTCCAACGACCAAACAAAAGCGCTCCCAGATGAGAGCGCTCTTATCAAATCCGTTTTCGCATCGCCACAGCCTATACACGATTCGTCCGCCGATATCGTATCTCCTCCGCGCCGATCTCCAGTCTGTCCTCAGAGAGGATTGCGCCTCGTTGCAGCACATGCATCAACTCCCGCACATTCCCGGGCCAGTGATGCTCGTGCAGCTTCGCGTGAGCGTCCGCGCTCAACCGCTTTCGCGGCATCTCCTGTCCCATCTGCTCCAGAAAGTGCTCTGCCAGCAGCCCTAGGTCCTCCATGCGAGACCGAAGCGATGGCACCTCCACCGGAAATACAGCCAGCCGATGATAGAGATCTAACCGAAAGGTCCGCTCCTCCCCAACGCCCGACGACCTCCGTTCCAACGGCTGATGTGTCGCCGCAATCACACGGACATCCACACGCATCGTCTCGTTATCACCCACCCGCTGCAGTTCGCCGCACTCAAGGAAGCGCAACATCTTCGCCTGCAGCGCCATCGGCATCTCGCCAATCTCGTCGAGAAAAAGGGTCCCGCCATGCGCTGCCTCAATCCGCCCTGTCCGCGACTGCACCGCCCCCGTAAACGCTCCTCGTGTATGCCCGAACAACTCTGCTTCCAGCAATGCTTCAGGTATTGCCGCACAATTCAACACAGCAAAAGGTTTATTCACGCGACCACTTAGCCTGTGCAGCGCCCGCGCCACAACCTCTTTTCCCGTTCCCGTCTCACCCTCAATCAACACTGTAGTCGACCGTGGCGCTACCAGCCGAATCAGCCGTGCCAGCTCTCGCATCGATTCACTCGCGCCTACCATCTCAGGCAACATTACATCTGCACTTGGTGTCATCCCGGCCTTGCTCTCTCGCTCAAGCAACATCGTCGGCATCTGCCGCGATGCACTATCCTGGAGCGCATCCCGCCGCGCCCCTATCTGCCCAGCAGGCGCCTCAGCAAAGCTCCGGACCGGCACCCGCGGAACCGAGACCGGCACAGACACCGGTGCTGCAGCCCAGGCTGCCGTATCGCTCAACGGAGCATTCTGCGCCTCGCGCAGCGCATGCAGCAGCTCATTCCTTCGCGGACTCCGCGCACCTCCATCGACTCCGCCATCCACCCGCAGCAGTTCCATTGCCGGATACATCCTCCGAATCACTCCGGCAAACTCACCCACCTCAAGATCCGGCAGCCAGCTATCCACCAGCATCGCCTCCGAACGCGACGCCTCAAGCTGCGCCATCGCCTCCGCACCACCTCCCGCCTCACGCACCTCCCATCGCAACCCTGTAAGCGAGGTCCGCAGCCTCTGCCGCAATCCAATATCTGCGCTTGCCAGCACCACCGTCCGCATCGCCGCTGCTTCCACTGCATCCGACTCCAAAACCAATTGCCGTCCAGTACCCATTTCTCTCACCGTACCCTCTCGTCTGTGTTCTTCTGCATCGCCTGCTGCAACATCTCACGCATAGTGCGAACCCTTGCATTCAGCCGCGCACACTCCGCCAGCGCCTCGTTAATTGCCCCACGCATTGCATCCGGCTCCCCAATCAACTCCCCCAGTGCCAGTCTGCACTGCAACACCGTCAATGGCTGGCAGAGCGCGTGCAGGGCAACATCCATCCGCTCCACCAGGCGTTCGCAACCACCTTCCTCGGTCGCCTCACGCACCGGCAAGCACTGCACTCGAAGCAAACTGGATCGACCGCGGCCCGATCTTGCCCATTCCGCCGCTCATCCGATAGCCCTCTCCCCGCACCGTCTCAATCACCGAGCAGTCCCCCTCCGCACCCGGTCTCGCCGCATCCAGCTTCCGCCGCAGATAGTTGATGTACACATCAACGACATTCGTCCCCGCATCCGGCGACATCTGCCAAACCTCCTTCAGCAACTCACTCCGGCTGCAGCACCGTCCCCGCCTCTGCAGCAAAAACTCCAACAAGCTGAACTCCTTCACCGTAAGCTCCACCCGCACCCCACTCCGCCTCACCGTGCGTTCCATGCGATTCAATTCCACCTCCCCATGCCGCAGTACTGGATCGGCAAACTGCTCCCGCCGCCGCAGCAGCGCACGGCAGCGTGCTGTCAGCTCATGAAAGCTGAACGGCTTCAGCAGGCAGTCGTCGGCGCCCAGGTTCAGGCACTTTACCCGCTCCTCTACTAGGTTTCGCCCCGTCAGCACCAGCACCGCGGTCCCATCGAACCGGCCGCGCATCTCCGCCAGAACCTCAGTTCCATCCTTTCGTGGAAGGCTAAGATCCAGCACGATCAGGTCAGGCCTATGCTCTTCGGCGTGCAACAGCCCAGCCTCTCCATCTTCGACCCAGGCCACATCGTGGCCCTCCAGCTTCAGCCCTTTTTGCAGAAAAAGTCCAAGTGCTACATCGTCTTCGACAATCAAAACCCGCATACTTTAATTCTCCGAGGCAAAATTCGTGATTTCCGTAACGTTATCGATTCTGGCGGTCTCATTACCTTGGTGCATGCGCCGAGCGCTGGCAAGCTCTGTCTGCAATTTTTTGCATAGACAATTTCAAAATGGGAATTCTGGGCCTTGACGCTCTTTTCCGCTTCCACACTCGCCACGGTTTCTTAAGAGCCTTTCCACCCAGTCTTCGTATCGAGGAGCCGACAAAGTTAAATGATTATCCCTTTTACCTAGGGGTGTCCAGACTGTCCAGAAAATGGACTAACGGATAAATCAGACGAATAGTCTTTGACACGGAAAGTTAGATTTTTTATTCGTGCACAATCTGACGTAATTTCGAATTCGGTATCCTTAGCGGAAATCTGTTTCCTTTTAGGGACGAGGAACTCGGACTACATGGCCACGTGGAAAGTCTTCATTGATGACAGCGCAGATCAGCACAAGAAAGATTTTGTTGTTGCCGGAATTTTTGTGGGCAGGATGCCTCACTGGGCTAAATTCCAGAAAGAATGGAATCAAACATTACGAAAGCCTCCCCGCATAAAGCATTTTCATGGCAAGGAATGGCGAACTCTTAATGGAGAGTTTCGGCAATTTAGAGACGATAAGCTCTGGCCCGACCGAAGCGGCGGAATAGCAGCTAACGCAAAGCGTGACGCACTGCATGAAGTGATTAACAACTCCAACATTGTGGGTTTTGGAATTGGCGTATACATCGAAAATTATGAACGCGTTCGCCAATCCCATCCACGCGGTAAAACTTTTATGGCTAAGGACGCATTTGAATACGTCCTACAATCAGCCATCTATGAAACCACAAAGCTAATAGTTGAGGAGTCGGATGGTGCCGCGAAAGTGGCGTTTGTTTCAGATCTGAGCAATAAGGCGGCACGTTATACCCAGGTATTCGCGGACTGGAAAGAGCAGAATCCGAAAACTGCGCACCACATGTTGGGTATCTCTCATTTCGATGACGAAAAATGGGCGGGCCTTCAGGCTGCGGACATGGCAGCTTCAATGGTGAAGGATGTGTTGCTGCACACCTAAAACAAGAGCCTGTTCTTGAGGAAGATTTTCCATTACGGAAGCGGTTTAGGAAAATTGGAAACATCGATGAGGCGTACCACCTGAAGATGCTGGAGAGTCAATCTATTCGTGAATCGGAGGTTAAAAGCATAGATGAACAACGCCGACCACCAAGCCAAGTTCGATGCGGTACTTCGCCGTATGGCGTCCATGAAGCCAATGAGCGTGAAGGAATTAAGCGCAAAGCTAAAAGCTGAGAGAGATGCTAAAGGCGCTAAAGAGACAGAAGTTCTTAGAGCGAAAATAGCTGCTAGGCGTGTCCAGAAAATGGACAAATGACCCAACGCCACTACCACGGAGAGCAGCTCGTGAGTGCTGTTGATCCTATCGAGTCCTAACCTACTGTGTTCAACTCTTTTTATGATTGCCGCGAGTGTGCTTTGCCCTTGGGATTACGGCATCACGCATGAATCCAAGACTCACATTCTTAATTGTCTGCATGTAAATCTGTCCAGCCCGCCCCGCGAGTCCCTAGAACGGTAGTCTTTGAGTTTCTCCCAACCTTGTGACCGTGTAGCCGCTTGCGTCCACCACCAACAAACATCTCATCAATTTCAACCGTTGTGGTCGCGCCGCCAACCTTGGAATTCGGATCTTCCTGCATCGCTTGTCTAATGCGGTGACACACATACCAAGCGGTTTTATACGTCACGCCGATATGCCGCTTCATCTGGTTAGCTGATACACCCTTTTTAGCCTCAACCATGATTGAGATAGCCATAAACCACTTCTGCAACGGCAAGTGAGTGTCATGGAATAGCGAGTTTGTTGTCGCACTGAAGTGTAGACCACAATCAGAACACTCAAACAGCCTAGCCACCTTACCAGTTTTACCCTTGGTTTCGATCAGCCAACATTTGTCATGGTCGCAAGCCAAGCAACGCACACCATTGGGCCATCGCGTCTTGATCCAATAAGCAAGCGCGTGCTCTTCAGTGGGGAATGATTTAGCTAGAGCAAAGAGGTTCATAGTGGATTACTTTCCGGAACTGCATGAATTAATCAACGAAGCTGGACCATACGAAACAGCGGTTAGGGTGTGTCTGGCAAGGCACCAATCGAAGATCGCAACTCCGCGAAGTGTTTTGAAATACTTGTGAGTCATTAGCTCGCGTACGGTCAGTGATTTGTCGCATTTCGGCGCCTGACTCCAAGACGTTGAGAGAAATAGCACCTTCTCTAGATCGCTCACAATGGTGCTCAGTATTCCTTTTAGATTTTCCATGAATGAATGATGCATCCCCGCTAAACCTAGGTCAAGGGGATAATCATTCAAAGTTATTGCAATTCGCCTTTTATTCGCTACAATTTCGGCATGGCTATCACACGGCGGCAAAAAGAGGTTCTCGACTTCCTCTCCGGCTTCACCCAGAAAAACGGTTACTCCCCGTCCTATGAGGAGATCGCCACCGGTCTTGGCCTCAGCTCTCTAGCCACCGTGCACAAGCACATCACCAATCTTCAAAATAAGGGTCTTCTCCAGCGAGCTCACAACCGCAGCCGTTCCATCGACGTCCTACCCGCCCGTTCCAGCAAAAAAGGCTCGGACCGCCTCCCTCTGCTGGGCCGCATCGCCGCCGGCAAGCCCGTCGAAGCCATTGAAACCGCGGAGAGCATCTCCCTCAGCGACATTATCGGCAACCGCGAAGTCTTCGCCCTCGAGGTCCGTGGCGACTCCATGCGCGACGAGCACATCGTCTCCGGCGACTACGTCCTCGTCGAGCGCACCCGGACCGCCCGGGAAGGCGAGATCATCGTCGCCCTCATCGACGGGGCCGACGCCACCCTCAAGCGCTTCTATCGCGAGGGCAGCATGATCCGCCTACAGCCCTCCAATACCGAAATGTCTCCCATCTATGCTCCGGCAGCCAACGTCAGCATTCAGGGCAAAGTCCTGGGAGTTCTCCGCAAATACGCCTGAATTCGCCTCCCGCGGCTTTCTCCCGGACAATTCCGCAGTCTAAAGTGACGAAGCGCACCGAATCCTCCTCAGTTTTTTCCGCTCGTTGATGGAACCGCGGAACCTATCTCTGCGTAACCACACTCCGGAACGATATTCACTCAACCAGAACTCTCGGGAGCGACCCCTTGACCACACAGCGTAAGAA
>Ga0193753_10004215_pt1 | contig 10324 bp, 10 predicted proteins | sample H1c2metaG_FD_144925 | JGI IMG/M metagenome (GOLD analysis project Ga0193753, IMG submission 144925) | Soil microbial communities from a riparian zone of the East river system, Colorado, United States - H1c2 | ecosystem: Environmental > Terrestrial > Soil > Riparian zone | place: USA: East... | reverse complement strand
GCACCAGTGTATGCAGGCCAAACTTGCCAATGGTAAAAGCCATGCCGCCAAAAGCACCCAGCGGCGCCAGGTACATAACATATTTCAATCCTTTAAACACCAGTTTGGATAAATAAGAAAGGCCATTAATAATGTTGGGTTTTTGCCGCCCATTATAAAAACTAAGTGCAATGCCCGCTAAAATGGCTGCAATCAATACCTGCAGTGTTAAATTAGAAGACAAAAATTTTGACCAGTCTATACCCTTACCGGCATTAGAAGTGTATTTTGAAGGATCCTGGATAGACAAACCGGTTTTATTAATTTTTCCCGGTTGTATAATGTTTGCTACTATTATACCAATCACCAGGGCAATGGTGGTTACTATTTCAAAATAAACAAGTGCTTTAATACCAATCCGGCCGGCTTTTTTTAAACTTCCCATGCCGCAAATGCCCAGTACAATGGTTAAGAAAATGATTGGCCCGATAAAAAGTTTAATGAGTGCAATAAATCTCAGGCCAAGGTTCTCTACATTTTTTGAAGTAGCAATAGCAGGGTAATAATGACCCAGCAATATGCCCGCAATAATGGCAATCAATACCCAAAATGTAAGATTGGTAAGAATTGATTGCGCGGTTGTTTTTTTATTCACTGTTTCCGGCTGGTACAATATTTTCAGGATTTAAATGATTTCTTTCCGCTGACATATGGATTGCCCTTTATATAAAACCTGTATGGTAATAAAGCGTCTTCTGCAGCATAATCTACGCCTATTCTTGGCGTAGCTGCTATTTGTAATGGCTTAATCACCAGGCCATCGTCAGCTATATAAATATCATTATTGAGCAAAGACGAACTGGTATGCATCACTGATATGCCCAATGCTTTTGAAACATTACCCGGTCCGCGACCCACCGTATAATCCAGGTTTTCTTTTTTCATTCTTTGCAGCATAACCTGTATCCCTTTTACCGGCTCAATCCCTCTTATCAGTATAGCATGCGGTATACCTGCTGTATTTGTAACCACATTAAAAAGATGGTGAATGCCATAACAGAGATACACATAGGCAGCACCTCCTGTGGCATACATAATTTCCGTTCTGTTTGTGCGCCGGTTGCCATAGGCATGAGAGGCTTTGTCACCCGTACCATTATACGCTTCTGTTTCTACAATACGTCCTGCTGTTATTTCTCCGTCAAACGCTGTAACCAGTAATTTACCTAATAATTCTTTTGCAATGATAACAACATCTTTGCGGGTATAAAATGAAGGGGGTAGTTTTTTCATAATAAAATATCCTCATCTGCCCTCAAAGTAATACATTTATAGCTCAATAATCCAACCTGTGCTAAAGGAAATTGTAACGGCTATACAATCATATTACAGGGCTCACCAATTTATAAGCAAGCACCGCTTATGGAAATGGATCATTATACCCGGTATTATTTATATGATTTTATTTACCGTGGGCATGTATTTTTTCTGGACGTCTTCGGGTGCCGCGATTTCTTACCTGAGCGAATTGATTGGCATAGAACGCTGGTTGCAGCAACAACGCAGCGGCTTACTCAGTTTTGTATTCATGATGAGCAGGATAATGGTACAATTGCTGCTGTTACTCTTTTATTTTTCCCTTTTCAAATACCTCTGGCTTATTATCGGCTCTCCTGTTTTTGCCTATTTAAGTGAGAAAACGGAGGCCTTGCTGGAAGGCACTGATTATCCTTTCAGCTGGCCGCAATTGTTAAAAGATATGTTTCGTGGTATTAAGCTGGCGCTCCGCAATGCGCTATGGCAAACCGTGTATACCGTTTCAATTTTAATTCTTTCTTTTATACCCGTAGCGGGCTGGATAGCCCCGGTAGTGTCTTTATTTGTAGAATGTTATTACTACGGGTTTTCCATGCTTGATTACAGTTGTGAACGGCATAAATTATCGCCTTCTCAAAGTGTCGCATTTATAAGTAACAACAAGGGCCTGGCCATTGGCAACGGACTTGTTTTTTACCTGATGCATTTTATACCCATTATTGGCTGGGTGCTGGCGCCTGCTTATGCCGTGGTAGCCGCTACTATTAGCTTGTATTACCAGGAGAAGGATGTCTGAGGCAATTGCTGATTGCGGGATGGGGTGATTTTGGGATTTCTTATTGTGAAACTCACCTTATTAATTTATAAATTCAGGCACCTCAAAAATTTTCAATTGGGACATTTTAAACTTTCTATTTATCAAACTGATGCACTAAATGAAATCACAAAATCCCAAAATCTATAAATCAGCAATTTCTCCTCCTATCTTTGTTATTTTAAATCAAGTAACGTTATGGCCAGTGCAGCAATAGGTAAAGTATACCTTATCCCTTCATTTATTGACGAAGAAAACCTGCAGACCATTCCAGCATACATAACTGACGCTGTAAAAGAATGCAATATTTTTTTTGTGGAAAACGAACGCAGTGCCCGGAGGTACCTGAAACAATTATGGAAGGAAATGGTGATTGATGCGTATGAATGGCATACGGTACACAAAGCGGAAGAAGAAGTAAAAGATGTATTTAAAAAATCATTGCAACGTGGTTTTACCATTGGCATTATCAGCGAAGCGGGATGTCCTGGTGTGGCAGACCCCGGGCAAATACTGGTGGAAGCAGCACATGCTATGGGCGCCGCTGTAAAACCGTTGGTAGGCCCCAGTTCTGTATTGCTGGCCTTAATGGCAAGCGGTATGAACGGGCAGTGTTTCCAGTTTAACGGCTATCTTCCCATTGATACCGCAGAAAGAATAAAAGTATTGAAAGACCTGGAAAATGAATCGGCAAAAAAACAGTGCACGCAGATTTTTATTGAAACACCTTACCGCAACAATCAATTAACAGAAAGCATTTGCAAAACACTCAAACCTTCTACCAGGCTTTGCATTGCGGCAGATATTACCGGTAATAATGAATACATTAAAACCAGTACTATTGCCGGCTGGAAAAACAAACTGCCGGACATCCATAAACGCCCGGCAATATTTCTGCTGTATGCAGGATAACGCAAAAATAAAAAATTGCTGATTTTTAGGATTGCGGAATTTCTTTTGGACAGATTAACGTAGTCTTTGAGACTACGGTAATCTCAAACTCCGAAATCAGCAATTTTTATTTAATGATGCTATTTACCGGCTTACCCGTTTCATCCTTAACCGACATCACACTGTCTACAATATATTTACTCATTCCCCGCCAGGGTATTGAACCCAGGTATTCTTTATAGTGCAACTCAAGCGTGGCGCCGCTGTTAGACATTAGTATATTGGCTACTTTCTCATTTACCACGGAAAATTCAAACTCGTTAGACTGTATGCTGCCCGGCACCTGCGACTTATATCCTGTCTGTATAATCCTTCCTTCGTAGGTCTTAAAAATATAGCCCTTTTTTACAAAAAAGTTTAGCTGGCCGGCTTTTGATCCTTCACCAAAAACAAAAAAATAACGGGCCAGTAAAAATATGATCAGCCCGGCAATAAGGATGCTTACAAAAATTCCTAAAAATTTTTTCATATAAATGGTTTTATTACTGACTGATGCGCCGCGTACAAACTTGCAGGTAATACAAAATTACAACCCATATTTATCAACCAGGTAAATTAAAGCGGTCATATTAATGGCGCCCAGTTCAAGCTCCCGTTTATTTACGTTTTCAAACACATCATTGCGGGCATGGTGCAAATCAAAATACCGGTTATTATCAGGAAACAAACCCGCTACCGGTGTTTTTAAAACCTGGTGCAATGGACCAATATCGGAGCCCCCGCCACCCATACTAAACTGGTATACGCCATAGGGAATAAACATAGGAACCCATACCTGTATTTTTGCCAATTGCTCCGGCGCCATTGAAAAACTCATACCCCTGGGTGTAAAGCCGCCCGCATCGCTTTCAAATGCAAACAAATGGTTTTCGCCGCCTGTTTTAGCCTGTTCTGCATAAGCTTCTCCACCCCGTCCGCCATTCTCTTCATCTGCAAACAATACAATGCGTATGGTATGCTTTGGCTTATAACCCAGCACTTTCAATGCTCTTAATACTTCAATGGAATGAACACATCCTGCACCATCATCCTGTGCACCTTCTGCAGGGTCCCAGCTATCCAGGTGACCCCCAACCGTTATTATTGCTTTGGGCAATTCAGTTCCTGTTATTTCACCAATTACATTATTCCCAATTGTATCGGGCAGGAAATGTGCATTGGATCTATAATACAATTCAATACTTTTTCCTTCTTTAAAAAGCCCGCTCAATTTGTCGGCATCACGTAAACCCATAGCCGCACAGGGTATTTTTGCATAATTGGAATCATACAGCATCGTACCTGTATGCGGATTATTATCTGCGGCGGATCCTGACAAAGAGCGTATCACCACTGCTATGGCGCCATATTTAGCTGCACGGCTGGGGCCGGAGCGGCGGTAAACACCCGATTCACCATATGCATAAAATGGCTGCAGGTATTTTTCATTAAACCGGTTATTAAAAAAAACAATCTTTCCTTTTATATTATCTTTTTGTTTCTCCAGGTCATCAAAATTATTGCAGTATACAACAGCCGCTTTAACACCGTTTTTAGCTGTGCCCATTGAATTCCCCAGCGCCAGTACGTCCAGTTTTTCTTTGATTGTTTTTCCTGCTGCATCTTTATACGTGTACCAGGCTTCATCTTTACCAGCCCTTACCCAATGCGGCACCCTGCATTCCTGCAACCAAACTTTATCAGCGCCGGCCTCTTTTAATGTGAGCATTCCCCATTCTTCCGCCTTGTACTTTTGCGGGCTGCCGGATAAACGGCCACCCACGGTTTTACACAATACCCGCAGATTATCATAAATTTTGCCGCTCACTAAAATCTCATCAGCAATTTTTGAAATAAAAAGAGAATCTTCTGACTGGCCTTTTACCATGCCGGTGAGGCCAAGAAGTATACAAAATGCAAACAATTTCCTCATGTTTAAGAAATTTTGCTAAAGATAATGCAAACAATCATGCGGTATTATGGTTAATGCAGTGAGTTCAGCATGAAAACATTTATTTCATCTACCTTCGGAAACATTTTTAAAGTAATACAACAATAATGCGAATAGGAATTGTTTGCTACCCTACATTCGGTGGTAGTGGCGTACTGGCCACAGAATTAGGCAAGGCATTGGCCGATAAGAATCACCAGGTACATTTTATTACTTACCAGCAACCCGTAAGGCTGAGTGAATTCAATGCCAATATTTTTTACCACGAGGTGCGGGTACCAACTTATCCTTTGTTTGATTATCCTCCTTATGAAACAGCGTTGGCCAGCACCATGGTAGATGTAATTGCCAACAATAATCTTGACCTGCTGCATGTACATTATGCCATACCCCATGCATCTGCGGCTTATATGGCCAAGCAAATTTTAATAAAACAGGGAAAAAACATCCCTGTTATCACCACGCTTCACGGTACAGATATTACGCTGGTGGGCAAGGATAAAACCTATGCCCCCGTGGTTACATTTTCTATTAATGAAAGTGATGCCATTACTGCTGTATCCCATAACCTGCGCGATGAAACCTACCGTTCATTTAAAATAGAAAAAGAGATAGAAGTCATCCACAATTTTGTAGATGTACACCGTTTTAATAAAAAACCCATTGATGCTTTCCGTCGTGTGATTGCCCCGGCCGGGGAAAGGATTTTACTGCACGCATCTAATTTCAGAAAAGTAAAACGCGTACAGGATGTTGTACAAATATTTGCCAAAGTAAATGCGCAGATGCCCAGTAAATTATTGTTTGTGGGCGATGGTCCGGAAAGACCAATGGCAGAAAGCCTCAGCCGCGACCTGGGTGTATTTGGCGATATCCGTTTTGTGGGCAAGCAGGAACAAATGGAAGAAATACTTGCTGTGGGTGATCTGTTTTTACTGACCTCAGATTATGAAAGTTTTGGTTTGGCTGCGCTGGAAGCCATGGCAGCAGGTGTACCTGTTATCAGCACCAATGCAGGTGGTTTGCCGGAAATTAATGTAAATGGTGTAACAGGTTATTTAAGTGATGTAGGCGATGTAGAAGAAATGGCGCACCATGCTTTGCATATTTTAAAAGATGATGCCACTTTAAAGCATTTTAAAAAACAGGCCAGCAAGCATGCCGCCAGTTTTGATATTCATAATATTATTCCCAAATACGAAAAGCTTTATAACCGTTTTTGTAAATGTCTGTAGGAAAGCTGTTAGCCCTTAGCCATAAGCTATTAGTTTGTGCAAAACCACCAATAAAATTCAGTGTACTAAAATGTATCTTGCAGATTTTACTTCTGCTAACAGCTAACAGCTAACAGCTAACAGCTAACAGCTAACAGCTAACAGCTAACAGCTAACAGCTAACAGCTAACAGCTAACAGCTAACAGCTAACAGTTGCTTCTATCTTAACCATTTTTCAGGATCAAAATTTCTATTTACATCGTTGGAAATCCCTAATTCCAATTCACCTAAATTATCTTCTTTTTCCGCCACTTTACCAAGCACCTGGCCGGTTTTTACCTGTTGTCCCTTGGTAACGCTGACAGAAGACAGGTTACTATATGTTGTAAAATATTTTCCGTGCCGCACAATTACCGCTTGCACATCGCCGATATACGTGATCAATGCCACTTCGCCGTCAAATATAACTTTTACCGATCTGCCGGCCTCTGTTTCAAATGTCAAAAATTTATTGTCAACGCGTAAGTTTGTTCCGGGTATTGTTGAAGGGCCAAAACGCATAGATATTTTACCTGACTCTATTGGCCAGGGAAGGCTACCCCTATTTTTCTCAAAATTGTCCGACAATTTTTTTGCTGCTGGATCTGCGTCCAACGGATGAAAGTCTGCTGGTTTACTTACTTTTTTTTCGGTTGACGCCAATGGTTTATTGACCGGCGTATTTGCAGCAACATTATTTTTTGCTGCTATTTCAGCATTTTTTTTGGCTTCCGCTATTGCAGCAGCTTTTGCCCTGTTAATAGCTATTGTGATGGCGTTGGATATTTTCATATCCTGCCTTTTCTTATCCGCAAATTCTTTCATCAATTCCTTTTCCCTTGCCTTCAGTTTATTTACCACTTCATCCTTCTCTTTTTTTTCATCTTCCAGCTTTTCTTTTGCTTTGTCCTCTTCTTTTAATACCAGGCTTTTTTGTTCACGGCTATGGTTAAGGCTGGCAATCTTTCCCTGTATCTGGTCCTGCGTGCGTACTATATTATTGGCTTGTTCTTCGCGGTAAGCGCGGTAAGATTTTAAGTAAGAAACCCTTTTTAAGGCATCATTAAAACTGGAAGCGGAAAAAATGAAATTTAAAAAGTCATAATTGCTGCGGTTTTTATAGGAGTATACTACACTCTTGCCATATTGAAGTTTCAGCGTATCTAATTCTTTTTTTAGTTTGCTGATATCCCTCCAGCCCTGGTTAATATCGCCCTCTATCAGTTCCATTTGCTGGTTAATAACATTTATCTCTCTTTGCCTCAGCTGCAATTTTTTTTGCACTGCATTTAATTGCGCCAGCGATGTTTTTTTATTCCGCTTTGTTTCATCCAGCGACCGCCGCACATCATCTATCTCTTTCTGAATAGCAGCGCGTTGTTTTTCCAGCTCTGTTTTACCGGGTTGCTGCGTAAAAGCTACTAAGCTTATAAATAGTAACAGCGCAGACAGGCAGGTTTTGTGCATACACGGTTTTAATTGGGTAAATAAAAAATAAGGGCGGATAATTCAATAACAACGATCAGTTCAAAACTAAAGTATACAACGTTTACTCCCGTTTAAAATTTTTGGGGATATTAAAAGGATAGCTTAATATTTCGTTAAAGCTGTATTGTTTAAAATTCATATCCACATCCAGCTTGCTTTTTTCCGATACGGAGACCCTTCGTTCTGTGGCAAATTTTACCCCGTTTGTATTTTCATAACCGGTATAGGTTAAATCAGCGGTACGGTTTCGTAACGGGTCAACATCATCCAGCTTACTGTGCTGCAGGAGATAATCCCCATTGGTAATGGCCAGCAGGTGCTTAAACAAAGGGCCTACATTCATCAGCGTTATAGACTGACCATTTTTTTTATAGGAAACCACATTGCTGTCCAGGTAAATAGGGTTGCCCAATAAAAGATCCTGCAGGGTATAAAAATCAAAAGGCAGGTTAACCAGCTCTTTCAGGTAATTGACTGAACGCAATTGTACTATTTTGTCTTTTTTATTTAACACCATTACGCTATCCGGTGTTACCAGCACCCGCAATGCTTCGTAACTAAAGATAGTAGCGTTTACAGAAATCCATATAAGACTGTCTTTCCGCATACGTATAAACACCGTAAGTTCGGGCTGTTCACCCTCTTTGTCGCGGTAGTTTACTTTTACTTTGGCAGAAAAAGTTTTAAAATTTACAATACGGTTGCTGTTGAGCTTATTTATCAAATCATGTATCACCAGTATAGAGTCTGCATGAGAATTATCAACCTTTATCATTTGCGAGGTATCAGCCTTTATTTTGGTGACGGTTTGTATTTTCTTGGCAGATTTACAACTGGCTGCAAGCACAATCATTATCAATAATCCTGTCCTGATAACATTTTTCATTTGTATTTATTTACCTGTGTGTCCAAATCCCCCATGGTTACGTGCTGTTTCTCCAATTACGGATACAAGTTCCCAGCCAACCTGTTCAACCCTGCCAATAATCATTTGAGCAATGCGATCGCCTGGCTGTATGGTATGCGGATCCTTTGAAAGATTGACAAGAATGATTTTTATTTCACCCCTGTAATCTGCATCTATGGTACCCGGGGAGTTAAGACAGGTCAACCCATGCTTAACAGCCAATCCGCTGCGCGGCCTTACCTGGGCCTCATAACCCTCCGGCAATTCAATAAACAAACCGGTGGGTATTAAATAGCGTTCCAGTGACTGAAGAATTACTGGCGCTTCTATATGCGCCATTACATCCATACCAGCAGCACCAGGTGTGGCATATGCGGGTAATGGGTTGGATGATTTGTTGATTATTTTTACGCGGATTTCTGGCATGGGTGCAAAAGTAGGGAGAATTCCGATTTAGAGATTTTGGGATTTTGGGATTTCTTTGAGTGTAGCATACTGAGCAAATCTCAAAATCCCTAAATTCCTACATCAGCAATTTTTATGAGCAGCACGTTTGCATACGCCATCAGCCCTTCTTCCCTGCCTGCAAAACCCATTTTTTCGGTAGTAGTTGCTTTTACAGATACATCTTCCACGGTTACCTGCAGTATTGCGGCTATGGCATTTCTCATTTCTGGCGCGTATTTTTTTATTTTAGGTTCTTCCAGGCAAATACTGCTGTCTACGTTTACAACTTTATATCCTTTTTGCCGGATCAGTTCAAAACATTTTTGCAAAAGAATTTTACTGTCGATGTTTTTATAGGCGGCATCCGTATTCGGAAAATGCATACCAATATCTCCCAAAGCCAGTGCCCCCAGCAATGCATCGCAGATAGCATGCAACAACACATCTGCATCACTATGGCCCAGGGAGCCTTTGTGATGCGGGATCTTAACACCCCCTATCCACAGATCCCGGCCTTCTGCCAGTTGATGAAAATCGATACCGAACCCAATTCTGTATGACATAAAAGAAAAAATTTTGTGATGGCGGGATGGGGAGATTTTATGATTGTTTCAAGCAAAACAAAATCGTAGCCGGATTCCGCAGGTTGTAAATGTAGCAACAGGAAAGGAGAATGGGCGCGAAGTTTTCCAATGGAAGCGAACTTTTCCAAAGTTCAAAACTTTGGAAAAGTTGCGCAAAACCAAACCCACTAAATAAAAAAGCGCTCCTTTTGGAACGCTTTAAAAGTATATCTGATAAAGAAAGTATTAATTATTTGCCGGGGTAGCACCGCTACTGCCATTCGTTTCATTGTCTAAATCAAACGTAAGACCAAAACGCAATGTGCTGGACAATGGGTTTTGATTGATACCGCTGCCGGAAGGAATGATGTATGATACGTTTAAACCAAACACATTGTATTTAAGTCCGGCACCCAGTGTAAAATATTTACGGTTGCCTTTTAATTTGTCTTCATAAAAATAACCACCCCGTAATGAGAACTGATCCATATAAGTATATTCCATACCACCAGATATTTGGAATTCTTTTAATGTTTCAGAGAAACCGCCTGGTGCGCTGAATGAGTTAAACCAGCCATTGATAGAACTTTTGCTTCTATAGGCCGCCTGGCTGGCAGAGTCAGTAGAAAAATCGCCTGTAAACACTGGTGGGGTTGGTACCAGCAATTTGTTAA
>Ga0193753_10004214_pt1 | contig 10329 bp, 8 predicted proteins | sample H1c2metaG_FD_144925 | JGI IMG/M metagenome (GOLD analysis project Ga0193753, IMG submission 144925) | Soil microbial communities from a riparian zone of the East river system, Colorado, United States - H1c2 | ecosystem: Environmental > Terrestrial > Soil > Riparian zone | place: USA: East River... | reverse complement strand
CCGAGATCGACCTGAGCGAAGACATTGCCCTGGGCGGCGGCCTTCTGAAACCATTTGGCGGCCTCGGCGTAATCCTGCTTCACCAGATTCTCGTTGTACATGACGCCGATATTGTATTGGGCGTTCACATTGCCGGCCTCCGCCAAGGGCTTCATCAGCTTGAGCGCGGTGGCATAATCGCCCTTTTGATACGCGGTGAATGCGTCGTCATAGGCAGCCGCATGGGCCGTCCCACAGGCGAGCAGCGATGCGATCACAAGAGCGGTCAGTTTCGACATGGCTGTGGGAATCTTAGCGTCGTTCCGGTGTGTCGGAAAGAGCTTGCCTTATCCACTCGCCTCACTCCCACTCGATTGTGCCTGGGGGTTTGGACGTCACGTCATAGACCACGCGGTTGATGCCGCGCACCTCGTTCACGATGCGCGTCGCGGTGTTGGCGAGGAAGGCATGCTCGAAGGGATAGGAATCCGCCGTCATCCCGTCCGATGAGGTGACGGCGCGCAGGCCGCAGACATATTCATAGGTGCGGTCATCGCCCATGACGCCCACCGTCTTCACCGGCAGCAGCACCGCGAAAGCCTGCCAGATCTGGTCGTACAAACCCGCTTTGCGGATTTCATCGAGATAGATGACATCAGCCTTGCGCAATATGGCGAGCTTCTCTGGCGTAATCGCGCCGGGAATGCGAATGGCGAGGCCGGGCCCGGGAAAGGGATGCCGCCCGACGAAACTTTCGGGCAGACCGAGTTCGCGGCCCAAGGCCCGCACCTCATCCTTGAAGAGATCGCGCAGGGGCTCGACGAGCTTCAGATGCATCCGCTCCGGCAAGCCGCCGACATTGTGGTGCGATTTGATCGTCACCGAAGGCCCGCCAATCGCCGACACGCTCTCGATCACGTCGGGATAGAGCGTGCCCTGCGCCAGGAATTCCGGATGGCCGACCTTCTTCGCTTCTGCGTCGAACACATCGATGAACGCAGCACCGATGATCTTGCGCTTCTTTTCCGGGTCGTCGATGCCTTCCAGCCGCGACAGGAACAGTTCGCTCGCTTCAGCATGCACCAGCGGAATGTTGTAATGACCGCGGAACAGCGACACCACTTCCTCAGCCTCACCGCTGCGCATCAATCCCGTATCGACGAAGATGCAGGTCAGCTGATCGCCCACCGCTTCATGGAGAAGAAGTGCGGCGACCGAGGAATCCACCCCGCCGGACAATCCGCAGATGACGCGGCCACGGCCCACCTGTTCGCGGATTCGGCGCACGGCCTCGGCGCGGAACGCCTTCATGTTCCAATCGGGCGCGATGCCTGCAACAACTTGCGTGAAATTGCGCAGGAGCGCGCCGCCTTTGGGCGTGTGGACCACTTCAGGATGGAACATCACGCCGTAAAAACGCCGGGTCTCATCGGCGATGACGGCAAAGGGCGCATTCTCGCTTTGCGCCAGCACATGAAAGCCCGGCGGCAATTGGGTCACCCGGTCGCCATGACTCATCCAGACGGTGTCGCGGCTCCCCAGCGGCCACACGCCTTCCAACAGCGGCGACTGGCCCGACACGTCGATCTCGGCGCGGCCGAATTCGCGCTTGTGCCCGGATTCCACGCGCCCGCCCAATTGCGTGACCATAGTCTGCTGGCCATAGCAGATGCCGAACACCGGCACGCCCAGCGTGAACACGGATTGGGGCGCGCGCGGCGAACCCGCATCGCAGACGCTTGCGGGCCCGCCGGACAGAATGATGGCGCGTGGCGTGCCTTGCGCAAGCGCGTCTTCGGCCTTGTTGAAGGGCACGACTTCGCAATAGACGCCGCTTTCGCGCACACGCCGCACGATCAGCTGCGTCACCTGCGAGCCGAAATCGATGACCAATACCGGAGGCATGGCCGGAAACTAGTCAGGCAAGGGGAGCGTGTCTATGGCGTGCGGGTGTTGTTCAGCGCTTTTTCGACCTGCGCCGTCTCCGGGCATTTCGCGCCGCAGGAATGCAGCAGGACTTCATGCTGCTGCTGAGCGCCGGCACGGTTCCCCGCCGCGAGGTTGAGCAGCGCCAAGCCTTGCAGCGCAGGCGCATAGGCCGGCTGCGCGTCCAGCGCCAGGCCGAAATAACGCTGCGCCATTTCGGGCGAATCGCTGTGGACATAGAACTCGGCCAGCCGCTCATAGGCCACCGGATCGCTCGGCGCGTAGATGATCGCCGATTGGAACAGCTGCACCGCGCCATCCATGTCGCCTTCCCTGGCGGCCTGTTCGGCGGCCTGCAGGAAATGCGGGTCGTCCGCTGCTGCCTCGCTCCCGTTTCCATTGGTGGCCGCGAGCGCGGGCAAAGCCGTCAGTCCAGAAGCGGCCAGACCAGTGGCCAAGACAATTCCCAACAGGCTGCGGTTCATAGGCCACCCCTTCCGGCGCGTTTTCAGGCAAAAGCCCTCAGACCTTGCTCATGATACAGGCAAAAAACCCGTCCATGCCAGTATTGAGCGGCGTTGCGTTAAAATTGTCCTTCATACCCGGGGGCGTGCTCACAGGCGGATTGGAAGCGGTGACAGAGCGCCACACCGCATCCGCGCTCAAGCGCTTAAATTGCGGATTATCGGGCAGGAACGCGTCGATCACGTCTTCGTTTTCGCAGGCCAGCACCGAGCAGGTCGCGTAGATCAGCCGCCCCCCTGGACGGGTGTGCTTGGCGCCCGCCGCGATCAACTTCGATTGAAGGGCGTTGAGCTCGGCAAGCCGCGCCGGCGTCAGCCGCCATTTGGCGCCCGGATTGCGCCGCCAAGCCCCGCTTCCGCTGCAGGGCGAATCCACCAGCACGATGTCGAACAGGCCATCGCCCCACATCGGCCCCTCGCGGTTGCCGGTAGCGGCGATGATGGTGGCGCCGGCGCGGCGCGCGCGCGGACGCAGCTGTTTCAGCCGCGTGGCGTCGGTGTCGAAGGCGAGGATCTCGCCCTTGTCGTGCATGGCCGCCGCGAGCGCGAGCGCTTTGCCGCCCGAGCCAGCCGCCAGATCGAGCACGCTCGCGCCGGGCTTGGCATCGCAGAGAAGTGCGGCGATCTGGGACGACTCGTCCTGGAATTCGAAAGCCCCGGTCTGGAAGAATTGCGTCTGCTGCAGCGCGCCCAATCCCTCACCCGAGGGCACGCGGATTCCGAACGGCGCAAAAGGTGTGGGCTCACACGCGACGTTGAGCGAACGCAAACCGATCAGCATATCGTCACGCGAAGCGCGCAGTGTGTTGACGCGCAAATCGACCGGCGCGCGCGTGGCAAGTGCGGCCATTTCGTCGAGCAGATAATCGCCGAAGGCGCGCGTCAATTCCGGCTCCAGCCATTGCGGATATTCGCCGAGCACATGGCGCGGCGGTGGGCCGGCGGGCGGGTTTGCGACTGCGTGCGATTCCTCCGCGGTCAGGGGCGATGGCCCATAAGCGCCGGCATCGAACAATTGCGCGATTGTCTCGGGCAGCATCTCCTCGGCCAGCAGGCTGCCGATGACGAGCGCGCGCGGCTCCTCGCGCCCTATGCGCCAGGAGGCGAAGGCGCGACGGCGCAGCACGGCGAAGACGCGCTCCGACACCGCGGCGCGGTCCTTGGAGCCCATGAAGTGGCGGGCGCGGAACCAATCGCGCAACAGCCGGTCGGCCGGAAGCGCGGTCTCGTTCAACGCGCCCAGAATATCGATGGCCGCCTGGATGCGTGCCGCGGGCGTCATGTGCGGAAAACGCGGGGATTGGGCTGGGCCGCAAGGCGTGCGAGGCGGGATACCCCCCTCCCCCCCCTCAAAACGGGGAAACGCACGCGCTTTTTCCAGGGTTTTCCTGGGGTTGGCCGTGGATAAAGCAATAAAATTTCGGTGCAATTAAGGTGCAATTGGGTACCGTTCTAACCGTCCGCGCGCGTGCAATTCTTCTCCTAGCATCATATGGGGAGCGGCGAGGCCAAAAATAAGTTCGCGCCGGCAAACGCGACATGCTCGCGCGCGCCATGATAGGTTCAATCCAGGCTGATCGCGTTCAAATATCGCCATAGCAATTCTGAAATTCAGCTCAAACAGGGAGGCTGCCATGAAGACGAAACTTTTCGCCGCTGCATTCTTCGCATCGACTCTGCTCGCCGGGACCGCATTCGCGCAACCCACGCCGTTCAATTCGGATGGCGTGACCATGGGTCACTGGCATATGGCCTCCAAGGACCCGGAAGCGGCCAAGAAGATCTTCCTCGCCATGGGCGGCAAGTTGTACATGCCCGGCGGCAACCCGCTCGTCATGTTCCCGGGCGTCTATATCAATCTGGTGCTGGGCACGGAAAAAGGCGAAGGCGGCAGCCAAGGTTCGGTGGTGAACCATGTCGGCTTCGTCGTGGATGACGTGCAGAAGCGCGTCGCCGAATGGAAAGCCAAAGGCGTGAAAGTACTGCCGGGCGGCAATGGCCGGCTGGACCAGGCCTATGTCGAGACGCCGGATGGGTTGCGCATGGAAATCCTGGAAGACAAGGCGCAAGGCACGGCGATCAAAAACGAACATATCCATTTGTCTTTGACCGAAGCCGAAATCCCCAAGGCGCAGGCCTGGTATGCCAAGACCTTTGGCGGCAAAGCCGGCGTGCGCAACATGCAGCCGGTGGTGGATATCCCGGGCGTGCAGATCCGCTTCGCCAAGGCCGACGCGAAACAAGCCGCGACCCGCGGGCGCGTCCTCGATCACATCGGCTTCGACGTGAAGGACCATCCCGCCTTCGTGAAAAAGATCACCGCCGAAGGCATCAAGCTCGACGAGGGGCCGCGCACCAATCCGCAAGGCGGCAACACCATCGCCTACATCACCGATCCCTGGGGCACGCGCATCGAACTCGTGCAGCGCGCGCCGCTCGGACCTGAAGTGAAATAATTTTCTCCTTCGACCGCAGAAAGCCCGCGATGGAAACATCGCGGGCTTTTTGTTGCGCGTGTCGCGTCCGATCTTCGCGATTCAGCGATTGTATTGGCGTATCGGCAACACAACTCGCGCGCGGATACGCTTTACTCGCGCGCGATCAAGGTTGCTATGTGCATGATTGCAACGTGCAAAATTGCACGGGTCCCCATGCTGACGAACGTCACCAATGCAGGCCGCAACCGCCCTCCCAGCCAAAGCAACGATGTGGCTCCGAGCGCCGCTGATAAGGAAGCTTCGTTTTGCCCTTCACCAAAGACGGAACCCGATTGCGCACCGTCGTGGATACCGCCATTGACGGCTTCATTCTGATCGACGCGCAAGGCACGATCCTGACCTTCAATCCCGCCTGCGAGAAATTGTTCGGCTACGCCGCGCAGGAGGTGATCGGCGAAAACGTCAAGTGCCTGATGCCCGCGCCTTACCAAGAGGCCCATGACGGCTATCTCGACAATTACCGTCGCACCGGCACACGCAAGATCATTGGGATCGGACGCCAAGTCGTCGGAAAGCGGAAGGATGGCTCGACTTTTCCCATGGACCTGTCCGTTGGAGAAACCAAGGAAGACGGCAAAACAATATTTGTCGGCGTCATCCACGATCTCACCAAGCGGATCGCGAGCGGACGGGCGCTTCGCGAGGCGGCGAGGCGGCTTCGCACGCTTGCCGATACCGCCGTCGATGGAATGGTCCTGATCGACGCGAAGGGTTCGATTCTAATGTTCAATCGGGCCTGCGAGCGATTGTTCGGCTATCGCGCCGAAGAAGTAATGGGCAAGAACGTCAAATGTCTGATGCCCTCGCCCTATCACGAAAAACACGACTCCTACCTCGACAATTACAAGCGAACCGGAATTCCAAAAATCATCGGCATCGGCCGTGAAGTCGTCGGCCGGCGTAAAGATGGCACGACGTTTCCCATGGACCTGTCGGTCGGCGAGACCACGGAAAACGGCAAAGTGGTTTTCGTCGGGATCATTCATGATTTGATCGAGCGGGCGCGCAGCGAAGCCGCGCTTCGCGAAGCGGCCAGCCGGCTTACCACGGTTGCCGACACCGTTATCGACGGACTGGTCCTGATCGATGCCGCCGGCTTCATCCTCATGTTCAGCCGTTCCAGCGAACGGTTGTTCGGGTACAGGGCCGCGGAGGTGATTGGCAAGAATGTGAGCTGCCTGATGCCCGAACCCTATCGCTCGGCCCACGATACCTATCTGGACAATTATCGAGACACCGGCACGCGCAAGATCATCGGCATTGGACGCGAAGTCGTCGGCCGGCGTAAAGACGTCAGCACCTTTCCGATGGGATTGTCGGTCGGAGAGACAAAGGAAGAAGGGCGGACGATCTTCGTCGGCCTCATCCACGATCTCACGGACCGAAGGAAGGCCGAGACCGAGTTGCTGACGAAAGTGGAAGAACTGGAACGCATGAATGTGGAATTGGGGCACTTCGCCCATATCGCCAGCCACGACCTGCAGGAGCCGTTGCGGATCGTCAGCAGCTACACGCAGCTCCTTTCCCAGCGATACAAGGGAAAATTGGATCCGGAAGCGGACGAGTTCATCGCCTTCGCCGTGGGAGGCGCCGTCCGCATGAAACGCGTGATCGAAGACTTGCTGCAGTATGCAAGAATCGAGACGACAATAGGTGCAATGCCGATAGTCTCGAGCAACCAGGCGCTGGACGATGCGCTATTCAAACTGGGCGCAATTATCGACACCAACGGCGTCGTGGTAACGCGCGATCCTTTGCCCGATGCTCATGCCGACTACGCTCAACTTGTCGAGTTGTTTTGCCAGCTCATCGAAAACGCCATCAAGTTCCGGAGGGGGACGCCTCCCGCGATCCATGTGGCGGCCACAAATGATGGCGGGCGGTGGGTTTTCACGGTCCGTGACAATGGGCTTGGAGTCGACCGGCGGTATTTCGAACGTATCTTCGAAATGTTCGAGCGGTTGGAGGGCCACGACGAGGACGGGAGCACCGGTATCGGTTTGGCGATTTGTAAAAAAATCGCCGTCCGACATGGCGGCATCCTCTCGGTCGAATCGGAGTTGAAAAAGGGTTCGACCTTTAGCTTCAGTCTGGCGGCGGCGTAGCTGCGCGAGGCGCAGCGGAGGGCGGCGAGTCCTTGGGCTCTATTGACCTAAGTCAATTTCATTCGCCGCAAATGTGCGTAAAAATATCCGTGTCGGATATTACCTTCCCCCCTCGATCCGACCGTTTTACGCCCCGGCTGCCCCTCAGTCGGGGCGTTTCATTTTCGCTCGTGCCGGCGCGGTCTCAATGCGGGAAGATGCCTGGCATCTGTGTGCCGATGAAGTAAAGCGCCAGCAAATACAGGCATAGCGTCATCTTGGTCTCGAACGTCATGGTGCGGCTCCCTTTCTTGCGTTTTATCCGCGTACAGAATAGCGGCCAGGTCTTTCGAGCCCTTTGACGGCGGACATAAGGTTTAATGAAATCCCCTGTGATAGAATTGGGACGCGGGCGAAACCCAGCTTCAAGGGCGCGGAAATGCCGGTAGAGCCTGTGGGCCCCCGATGCTAGTTCCAGGGACCGGCCCGATTCCTGGGCCAGTGACCGAGCGCGAAGGGTCCGGCGGCGGAGCAGGCAGCGCAAAATGGGCCACCCACAGCGCAACCACGCAAGCGGCCAAAACCATGCCGATATAATCGTAGAAATCGGGACGCGCCATGCATTCACTATCGCATGGCGATGGCGCAAACTCTATCCTCGCGGTTGGCGCGAATGCCAACGATGGCCGCGCGCGATGAGAGTGGGGAGATGCATCCATGATTCGTCCGCTTGTTACCGGGCTCTTGATTTTTCTCGGCACGTCTACAGCTGCGCTCGCGCAAAGCTGCACCGGAAATCCCGTGGCGGTTCAGATCTTGGGTTCGGGCGCTCCGGGCTTCGTCAAGGACAGGGCCAACACCGCCTATCTGCTGTGGGTGGGAACCCAGGCGAAGATCCTGGTGGATGCGGGCGGCGGCGCCTATGTCCGCTTCGGCCAGGCGGGCGCCAAATTCCCCGATCTGAAGATGATCCTGATGAGCCATCTGCATCCCGACCATGCTTCGGATTTGCCCGGCGTGCTGTGGTCCGGGCGGATGTCGCGCAACGACAAGCTGCCCATCGTGGGGCCTTCCGGCAATGAAGCCGCGCCCAGCTTCACCACCTTCCTGGAGCGCTCATTGGACGACAAGAACGGCGCCTTCGAAATCTTAAGTTCGGTCATGCCCAATTCGAGCGGCCCCGGCGTCAAGCTGGAACCGGCGGTCGTCGACGTGACAAAGCCGCAGGCGACATCTGTGTTCGATGCCGACGGCATCAAGGTGACGGCGATGGGAATTCCGCACGGCAATCTTCCCACCCTCGCCTACCGCGTGGAGACGGGCGGCAAGACGATCGTCTTCAGCTCCGATCAAAACGGCACCAATCCGCGCTTTCCCGATTTCGCCAAAGGGGCGAACCTGCTGGTCATGCATCTGGCCATCGGAGTGGGCGCGAACAATCCCAACCAGGCCTTGCCTGCCGTGGTCGGCCAAGTGGCGCAAAGCGCCAATCCCGGGCGCCTCGTTCTGAGCCACATCGCGAATTTCGATCTGGATGCCGCGGTTGCCGACGTGAAGAAGGGCTATACCGGCGCGCTGACCGTGGGCGCCGATCTGCAGTGCACCCAGGTGCAATAGCGCGCGCCTAAGCCGATGCAGCCTGAGGTTTAAGGAGGGGGCGTTTGAGAAGCGCGGTGACGGTCGCTAAGTCTTCCTTGACGCCCTGATGCAGAGTGCCCATCGACACCACCGTCCGCACGCCGGGCGCATATTCCTCCTGCATCGAGGCGCGGATGGAATCGACTTTTGCGCCGTCGATGGAAACGCTCGAACCGTCGGGCCGCGTCAGCGTCGCGATTTTGGTCGCGCTTTGGGATGACGCGGAATCAGATGTGATGCCCAGGATGCGCGCGATACCGCTGACATAGGCGCGCGTTTCCTTGGGCAATTCGCGCGCGGCGGCGAGGCGCGCCTCAAACGTACCGGGCCCGGCATTGTAGGCGGCGAACAATTTGGGATAGCCGTATTTGTCTTTGAGCCAGCTGAGATAGGCGGTGCCTGCCAGCACATTGTCATGCGGATCGTAAGGATCGGCACCCAGCCCATAGCGCGCGCGCATCTCGGAATAGGTTTGGGGCATGAGCTGCATGATGCCCATGGCGCCCTTGGCGGAAGTGATTTTGCGATTGTCGTCGAGCAGCGTGCGGCCGCCCGATTCCATGCGGATCACCGCGTGGATCCACTCCTCGGCGATCCCGAAGCGATGCGAAGCCTCACGGATGAGCGAGGACCAGCGATCCACCAATTGCGCAGGCGCCATCGCCTTTTCCTTCGCCAGTTCCGAAAGCGCCACCACAGGGCGCGTGGACACGGGGATCGCGTCGGCGCTGGAGGCCTCCAACACGCTCGCGATTGCGAGCACAGGCAGATATAGGAACTTTCTCAGCATCGATCGCCCTGGAAAAACGCACGTGCGCATACCATCAAGACATGGGGGTCGCTAATCTCACGATCAAGCGACGACACGCGCTCGTGCGTGCTGCTTAGGCCACGCTGTGAACCCTATTTTTTGCGGGGCTGCTCCAAACCCGCATCGGCAAGCTTGAGCTTTCCGCTGCGCATGTCGGGAATCGCGTTCGCGATCGTACGCGCGACATTGCGCACCTCCTCGAACATGGCATCGTCACGGTCGAGGGAATCGTGGCTTGTGGCATAGGGCTCGAAATAGCCGATATAGCGGTCGAGTTGCGCCAGCCTGCCCGCGGAAATCAGTTCGCCCCAATCCAGCCAATCGCAGAGCGCCGCGCGCACGTCTTCGATGCCCCCCGCATCGCCATGCACGGCCACCCCATAGAGGCGGCCCGCGAGATGTTTGGGATAGGGCCACCCCTCCAGTTCCAGCGCCTTGGCTTCTTCGGGCTTCTTGCCGTGGGTCGAGGAGGGATCGGGATTGCCTCCATCGGCGCACACCAGCCGGTCCATCATCAGCTTCAGCCCGCCCGGCACCTGGCCCCAATAAACCGGCGTCACGATCATGACGCCATGGGCCGCAACCCAGCGTTCATAGATTTCCGCCATCCAATCGTCCGATTGCGCAAGCGCGTGGTTGGGATAACAGCTGCACGGCCAGTGACACAGTGCCATCGACGTGGCGACGCAGGATTTGCAGGGATAGATCGTCCGGCCGTAATCGGACGACAGCAGCGAAAGGTCCAGGCGATCCACGTCGCATTGGGCGGCGCGAAAGATTTCCTCCGCCGCATTGGCCAGACGAAAACTCTTGGAGATTTCGCCGGGGCACGTGCCGTCATTGCGCGCGGATGCGATGATCAGAAGCAC
>Ga0193753_10004213_pt1 | contig 10329 bp, 7 predicted proteins | sample H1c2metaG_FD_144925 | JGI IMG/M metagenome (GOLD analysis project Ga0193753, IMG submission 144925) | Soil microbial communities from a riparian zone of the East river system, Colorado, United States - H1c2 | ecosystem: Environmental > Terrestrial > Soil > Riparian zone | place: USA: East River... | reverse complement strand
CCGGTGGTCTGTACAGGTAGGCGACCCATTCCAGGAAAAGAAATTACTCGAGGCCTGCCTCGAGGTACTGACCACCGGCGCGGTTGTGGGTATGCAGGACATGGGTGCTGCGGGGATCATTTGTTCAACCGCAGAGATGAGCGCCAAAGGTGAGGTAGGCATGCGCATTGACCTCGACAAGGTTCCTGCCAGGCAAAAGAACATGAAGACCTGGGAGCTTTTGCTCAGCGAAAGTCAGGAAAGAATGCTGATGGTGGTCCAGAAAGGAAAGGAAGCCGAGGTAAAACGCATCTTCGACAAATGGGATCTGCCCTGCTCACAGATTGGTGAAGTAACTGGTGATGGCCTGCTTCGTTTCTTCATGAATGGCGAACTGGAAGCCGAGATTCCCGCCTATGAACTCGTTTTGGGTGGAGGCGCGCCGCAATATGACCGGCCTTACCAGGAACCTGCATATTTCAAAAAAGTGCGGGCGTTTAATCCCGCTGACATCATCGTTCCCGACAACCTCAGGACGGTAGCGGAACAACTGATCGGTGCCCCGAACATTGCTTCCAAGAGATGGATATATACCCAGTACGACAGTATGGTGGGAACCGGTAATACTTCGACCAACGATCCCAGCGACGCGGCCGTGGTTTTGGCCAAGCCGACACGGAAAGCGCTGGCGCTGACCACCGACTGTAATAGCAGGTATGTGTTCGCGGATCCTTATGTCGGCGCGATGATCGCGGTGAGTGAGGCGGCCCGCAATATCGTTTGCAGTGGCGGCCTTCCCCTGGGCGTTACCAACTGCCTGAATTTTGGCAATCCCTATGATCCCGAAGTGTACTACCAGTTTGTGCATGCCATCAAGGGTATGGGTGAAGCCTGCCTGAAATTTGAAACGCCCGTTACCGGTGGCAATGTCAGCTTTTACAACCAGCATCCTGAGGGGGCAGTTTATCCCACACCCACGATCGGGATGGTGGGGCTGATCGAAGATCTTTCCGAACGGATGACACTCGGGTTCCGCGAGGAAGGAGACCTGATCTTCCTTGTGGGCAGGAGCAGTGAGAATATCAGTTCATCGGAATACCTCAAGAAGATACATGGAGTAGAGTTCAGTCCTCCACCTGAATTTGACCTCGACACCGAATATAAAATGCAGCAGAAGATCTCGGAACTGATCAGAGAGAATCTGATCGCTTCAGCCCATGACGTAAGCGAAGGAGGTGTGTTTATCACGCTTATGGAATCTGCCTTCCCTCAAAACCTTGGTTTCGACGTGGTAGCGGAAGATTACCGCATCCGTAAAGACGGATTCTGGTTTGGTGAGGCCCAAAGCCGCGTAGTGGTGACCGTGAAGCCTGCTGATCTCGGAAGGTTCAGAAAATTCATGGGCGATCAGGCTTTTGAAGAATTGGGCGTGGTCACCAGCGGCGCCATTGAAGTGGATGGACAGGATTGGGGAACGCTTTCGACGTGGAAGGAAAAATACAATACAGCCATAGAAAAATTAATCGGTGTTAATGCAAACAACTGACCCTGCTATAGTCATTACGGGCGCTGCGGGATTCATTGGCAGTTGTCTCACTGGGTTTTTGAATCAAAAAGGTTTCCGAAACCTGATCCTGGTGGATGAGTTTTCTACGCTGGAAAAAACGCCCAATCTCGAAAATAAAATTTATTCGCATACTGTTGACCGTGATACTTTCTTCCGTTGGCTTGCCGACAGGCAGCCCCAGGTGTCTTTTGTGTTTCACATCGGCGCCAGGACGGATACGACGGAATTCGACTACGAGGTGCATCGCAAACTGAACCTGGAATATTCTAAGGAAGTGTGGAAGTATTGCGTCACCCACGCCATACCATTGGTGTATGCTTCATCCGCTGCTACCTACGGTGCCGGTGAACAGGGTTATGATGATGACCATGAAGTAATTGACAAACTCCTGCCGCTAAATCCTTATGGCGTTTCAAAAAATGATTTTGATAAATGGGCCCTGCAGACTGTTGCCAAACCTCCTTTCTGGGCGGGTCTTAAATTCTTTAACGTGTATGGTCCGAATGAATACCACAAGGGAAGGATGGCGAGCGTGATATGGCATGCGTTCAACCAGATAAAAAAAACCGGGGAGGTGAAATTGTTCCGCTCACACCGGCCTGATTATGGTGATGGCCAGCAGCTTCGCGATTTTATCTATGTAAAGGATATATTGTCGGTTTGTTACTGGCTGATGAAAATTCGGCCGGAGCCGGGTATCTATAACCTTGGAACAGGCAGGGCCAGAACCTTCTACGACCTGGCTGCGGCTACCTTCAGCGCGCAGGGTCTTGAACCTAATATCCGTTTTATCGACATGCCCGAAGACATCCGCGAAAAATACCAGTATTTTACGGAAGCAAAAATGGACAAGCTTCGCCGTGCCGGATATAACGAGACATTTTATTCACTGGAAAATGGGGTCAGGGACTATGTGCAACACTACCTCGCTTCCAATCAAGTATATTACTAACAATGAAATCCAAAATAGCAATTATCGGCGGGGGCAACCTCGGAACCGCCATCGCGGAAGGCCTGATCTCGAGCGAGTTTGCCGCGGCAGAGGACATCACCGTGACCAAGAGGAATACGGTCACCCTGGCTCCGCTGAAAGAAAAAGGCGTTAACGTTACCGAGGACAACAAAGCTGCCGTTGCATCGGCAGGGATCATCATCCTTGCTGTGAAACCTTTCCAGGTTAAGGAAGTGCTGGCCTCGATAGCTGCGAGTATCACTTCCGAACATATTCTTGTTTCAGTGGTCACCGGAGTGATGATCAGCGATCTGGAAGAAGTAATTACAATCAACATTCCCGTTTTCAGGGCCATGCCCAATACAGCGATAGCCATCAGGGAAAGTATGACCTGTCTTAGTCACCACAACGCTTCTGAATCGCAGGTGCAGCTGATCAACAAATTATTTTCTACTGTCGGTAAAGTTGTGGCCATTGATGAGAAACTCATGGACGCCGCCACCGTGCTGGGTGCCTGCGGCACGGCCTATGCCATGCGCTACATCCGGGCAAATATTCAGGGTGGTATAGAGATCGGCTTCGATGCCGCAACCGCCAGCCTGATCGCTGCCCAGACTGTTAAAGGCGCTGCCGATTTGCTGCTGATCAAGAAATCACATCCGGAATTCGAAATTGACAAAGTAACCACACCAAAAGGTTGCACGATCGCCGGGCTTAATGAAATGGAGCACAGGGGATTCAGTTCTTCTTTGATAAAAGGTGTTGTTGCCAGCTATGACAGGATCGTGAAACCTTAACATTCATTTTTTCAGGTGTCAACTCACGGGCAGACAGCCACCAGACTGATTTTATTTAACATTGGAAATCCATTGGATACAAGAGTTTTCCAAATCCCGGCAACGCTGTTTTCCTATTAACAAAAATTGGCGTAGTTTTGTATGACCTCCTGGGGTGTGGTCAATCTTAAACAGTACATATGGCCAAATACATTTTTGTTACGGGAGGAGTTACTTCTTCATTGGGAAAAGGAATCATTGCGGCGTCACTGGCAAAATTATTACAGGCCCGCGGTTTAAAAGTCACCATCCAGAAATTCGATCCATACATCAATGTTGATCCGGGTACACTGAATCCGTATGAACACGGAGAATGCTTTGTTACAGAAGACGGCGCAGAAACCGATCTTGACCTGGGCCACTACGAACGATACCTGAACATATTCACTACCCAGGCCAACAACGTGACCACGGGGCGTATATACCAGACCGTTATCAACAAGGAGCGCGATGGCGCCTACCTGGGGAAAACGGTCCAGGTGGTACCACACATCACCGACGAAATCAAGAGGAGGATGCTGCTCCTGGGTCAGAATAACGAGTACGACATCATCATCACCGAGCTTGGTGGCACAGTTGGTGACATCGAAAGCCTTCCTTTCATTGAGTCGCTCCGCCAGCTCCAGTGGGAACTGCCGGAAGAAGACACCGTTGTGGTGCATCTTACCCTCATCCCTTATCTGAAGGCGGCCAAGGAACTTAAAACAAAACCCACCCAGCACAGCGTGAAAATGCTGAGTCAGGAAGGCGTTCACCCCGATATTCTTGTTTGCAGAACGGAGGAATCTTTGTCACCGGAGATCCGGAGGAAAATCGCTCTTTTCTGTAACGTGAAACAGGAAGCCGTTATTGAGGCTGCTGACGCTGCATCCATTTATGAAGTCCCATTGTCGATGATGCGCGAGAAGCTGGATGTGATCTGCCTGAAGAAACTTAACATCACCCAGTACAGGGAGCCCGAACTGACAAAATGGAAAGAATTTCTCGACAAGCTCAAGTATCCCAAAAGCAGGGTTACCATTGGCCTGATCGGAAAATACATTGAACTGCAGGATGCTTATAAATCTATTCTTGAAGCCTTTGTTCATGCGGGTGCTATGAATGAATGCAAGGTTCAGGTTGTGAATGTTCACAGTGAATTCATTACCGATGAGAACGTATCCGAAAAACTGGGTCATCTTGATGGTCTGCTGGTTGCGCCGGGATTCGGGCACCGCGGAGTAGAAGGAAAGATCATCGCGGTGAAATATTCAAGGGAACACAAACTTCCATTCTTCGGTATCTGCCTTGGGATGCAGATGGCGGTAATCGAATTCGCCCAGAATGTGCTTGGACTTAAGAATGCCCATTCAACAGAAATGAATCCAACCACCACCGACCCCGTGATCGACCTGATGGAAAATCAGAAGAAGGTGACGGCCAAAGGAGGAACTATGCGCCTCGGTTCCTATCCCTGCGAACTGCGGAGCGGATCACTGGCGGAAAAAATATATGGCGAACGAATGATCAATGAGCGCCACAGGCATCGTTGGGAATTCAACAACAGGTACACTGAACAGTTTGAAAGAGCGGGGATGATTCCAAGCGGCAAAAACCCAGAGAGCAACCTGGTTGAGATCATTGAATTACCCGGACATCCATTTTTTATAGGCGTGCAATACCATCCGGAACTAAAAAGTACGGTCGAAAGCCCGCAGCCCATCTTTGTAAGCTTCATCGGTGCGGCAAAAATCTATTCGGACAGAAAGAACGCCGTCAAGAATCCGGCTATGCAGGGGGAGATGATCTGACCACCCTTATGCAGATGACCCGCGCCGGAGTAAACCCCCTATCTTTGCACTCCTTAAAAATATCGACTAATGGGTAGCATGGATCGCAATACGGTCATAGGGTTTATTTTATTGGCTGTATTACTGTTTTTTTATTTATTTCTTTCTACTAAAAGTAGCCATGAACTGCAGGCGCAAAAACAGCATGAGCTCGATTCCATTGCTTTCATCCAAAGAATCCAGGATTCAGTTGCCGCTTCCAAACAGGCAAGTACCGCGCTGAATGATACAGCGGGCATTGTAAAGGCGCCATCAAAGGAAGAGTTACTCGTTGTGGAAAATGAAGTGCTGAGAATCAATTTCACGAATAAAGGAGGACAACCTGCGAAGGTTGAACTCAAGAAATACAAGTCTTATGACGACAAGGCGGTGACGCTTGCAGGCACACCTTTCGACAAAATCTCCTACACCCTCAATACCGGACAGGGTCAGGCTGCTGAAGCCGGTGAATTGTATTTCCACCCTGGAAAAGTTAAGACCAATGGCGACGGTTCAAAAACAATAACATTCACTGCCGAAGTCGGTGGCGGCATCGTGACGCATACATTTGTGATCAGACCGAATGATTACATGGTCGACTGGAATGTACAGATGCAGGGCGCCGACAGGTTGCTTACACAGGGAGCCTTTAACCTCACCTGGCAATCCGAACCACTTCAGCACGAGAAGGACATCGCCTACGAACGCCAGCAGACCAATATCTGTTACTACGAAGACGGGGACTTTGACTACATGCTGTCCAAAACTTCAAGAAAATTTGAAAAGCCGGTACAGTGGGTAAGCGTGGCGCAGCAATTTTTCAACACTACCCTGATCGCGAAGAACACCTTCAATACCGGGGAAGTAAGCTGGGTAAAGGAAACAAATGATACGGCAAGGTCGATCGCCAAGACCACCGCCAACCTGCAGTCGAAACTGCCCCTGGGTGCCGTTGCCAGCGTCCCTTTTCAATTGTATTTCGGACCCAATGAATACAAGGAGCTCAAAAAGCAGGCTCCGGGTATGGATAAGATCGTGAACCTGGGAAGGGATTTTTACGCCTTTGTAAGACCGATCAACAAATACATCGTTATGCCGGTGTTCGACTTCTTCCGCAGTTTTGTGGGAAGTCTGGGTATCGTCATTCTTCTGCTGACACTTTTTATCCGACTACTGACCTCACCGCTGGTGTACACCAGTTACCTGAGCGGCGCAAAAATGAAGGCGCTTCGACCGGAGATAGATAAGATAAAACAACGTCTTGGAGATGACCAGCAGCAACTGGGAGTTGAGCAAATGAAATTGTTTCGTGAAGCGGGTGTGAACCCACTGGGAGGTTGTATCCCGGCCCTGCTTCAGATCCCCATTTTCTTTGCACTCTATAGTTTCTTTAATTCCAATATCGCACTCAGGGGCGAAGGCTTTCTATGGGCGAAGGACCTGTCACTCTATGATGCGGTCATCACTTTTCCGGTGCATGTCTGGGGACTGGGCAGTCACCTCAGTCTGTTCACCCTGCTGGCAGTGGGCACCAGTTTTCTGATCTCCATTTACAACCTGAACACCACACCCGATCAGAACAACCCGGCTCTGAAATACATGCCCTATATCTTTCCCTTCATCCTGCTTTTTATCTTCAACAGGCTGCCATCGGCCCTTACCTGGTATTATACGGTGTCGAACGTGATCACGTTGGTGTTGCAATGGGTGATCAATAATTACATCATCGATCACGACAAGATCCTGGCGAAGATTGATGCCAACCGGAAGAAACCGAAGATCAAACCCAAGTGGCAGGAAAGATTTGAGCAAATGCAGGAAACACAGAAAAAGCTTCAGGATACGAAAAACAAACCTTCCCAAAAGCGTTAACAACCTGGGAAAGGCAACCATAGGTACCTTTTTGGCGTCTTTTTGATGCCCGTATTAACAGCGTAACTACATGAAAAAACTGATACTCATACTGGTCATCTTCAGCTCTTCGGTTATGCTCTGCCGTGGGCAGAAAAAGCTCTCCGACCTGACGCTTGTCTACGATGCGAAGGTAACAACCGGCAATGCCGAACCGAGGATGGCTGACGCCTTTGACGGTGCTACCACTACTATTTTTCTGAAAGGAAACATGAGCCGCTCAGAGATGAGCAGTGCTCTGTTTTCGTCCACCACCATCCACGATGCGCAGACCGGCATAGCCGTCGTTTTGCGCGAAGTAAGCGGCCAGAAACTACTGATCAGAATGACCGCTGCAAATTGGAAAGACAAAAACGCGAAATACCAGGGTATCAGTTTTACAAATACATCCGAGACCAGGGAGATTGCCGGATACAAGTGTACCAAGGCGGTTGCGAAGATGAGCGATGGTTCATCTTTCACCGTATTTTATACCCCGGACATTATCCCGGAAAATAAAGAGTATGATTATCATTTCAGGAATCTGAATGGCCTGCCTCTTGAATATGAGCTTACCCAGCGAAACCTGACCATTAGATACACCGTGTCGAAAATAAATATGAATCCTGTACCGGCTTCAAAATTTGAGATCCCTACCAGCGGATACAGAGAGATGACTTACGACGAGAGTAAGAAGATCAAATAAAAATCAAAGAAAAGTTTAACGGGGCAGCCTGATCTTGAGGTCAACTGCATTGAGGTTATTCCTCACAGACAACCTCGGTGAATTGATCATCCTGTACTGCGAAGGAACCATGTAAATGATATTGCCTTTCTGATAGGTGACCACCGATTTGTAAGTGACTATATTCCCTCGTCCTGAATTACAAAACATCAGGCTGCTGTTTGCAGTAGCCGGTCTTGACTTCAGGGTAATTGCTGCGGAAGGGCGCAGTGTGGAAAATATGGGGCTGTGTAGTGCAGAACGCTTTCTTCCGCCGCCGCTGCTCGCAATGGCAAAGGCAACTACACCCAGCATCAGCCCAAACAGGAGGGATTTTTTCAGCATGTGGTTAAGTTTAGCGTAAAGTTCTCGTTGCATACAGAATCAAATATACGTCTTTTTTTTGTGACTTTTTTAACCGTTTCCCCTAAAACTTTAAGGAAATCTTGTCAACCTTTGACTTATCTATACGATAAAACGTTGCAAAAAGTTACAAAAAGGGATAAAAAAATCGTCTGGCAGAAATAATTGGTTAAATCGGACGGATGTTTTACTTTACGAAAACCTTCATTAATACATGGCTGACAATTCATTCGGTGAAGACAGGGATGAGATAAAAGAGCTGATCAGACAATTCCAGAACCTGAAAGCCGGCCGGGGTAATTCCTTCCTCGAAGAGGATGCCTTTGAGAAAGTAATTGATTATTTTGATGACACGGAAGACCTGGTGCAGGCTCTGGAAGCCGCCGAGGCAGGAATAGACCAGTATCCCTATTCCGCCATGCTCCATATCAAAAAAGCAGACCTCCTGATCGCTTCCCGCCGCTATCACGAGGCGATGGAAATACTTGGCCATGCAGAGTTGCTCGACAGCAACGACATCAACCTTTACATTCTGAAGACCGACGTTTATCTCGCTCTCGACCAGCCGGAAAAGGCAGTTGAACTGCTGGAGAATGCACTCTCACTTTTTGAAGGCAGGGAAAGGATTGAGATGTTGTTCGAACTGGCCGATGTATATGACGATTATGAGGAATTTGACAAGATATTTGACTGCCTTAAACTGATTCTCGAACAGGATTCCGGCAATGAAGAGGCGCTGTACAAGATCTGTTTCTGGACCGATTTTACCGGTCGCAATGAGGAGAGCATCAAACTGCATCAGCAGATCATTGAGCAGGATCCCTACAGCGAACTCGCCTGGTTCAACCTCGGCGCGGGGTACCAGGGTTTGAAATTATATGAGAAGTCAATTGATGCGTACAAGTATGCCGTAGCCATTGATGAGAAATTCGATTATGCCTACCGCAACATGGGAGATGCCTATATCCGCCTGCGCAAATACAAGGAAGCGGTGGAGTGCCTGGAACGTGTGCTGGAACTATCAAGGCCTGAAGACGTGATCTACGAGGCCATCGGGCATTGCTACGACAAGATTAAAAACTACGCCCAGGCCAGATTTTATTATCGCAAGGCCTCGCATCTTAATCCCGAAGACAGTAAACTTTATTACAAGATCGCCTGCACCTATATCAACGAAGGGCACTGGGGCACCGGCGCCAAGCAATTACAGACCGCACTCCAGATCCACCGGATGCAGCCTGAATACAATCTTGCCATGGGAGAGTGCAAGATGCAGATGGGAGAGTACAAGGAAGCGATTCAATATTTTTCGAACGTGGTCGCGCAGCGTCCGAGAAACATCTCCAGTTGGGAAGCACTCATCAGGTGTCTTTATACTGGTGGCTATTACGCGGAAGCCATCGACCAGGTGGCGGCAGCAAAAGCACATACCGACAACAAACCCATATTCACCTTCTACCTCAGCCTCATCTATTTCGCGATGGGAAAATCAAAGGAAGGTTTACTTCAGCTGGATGCCGCCATGAGCAGGGCGCCCCGGCTTCTGAAAAAAATGGTCGATCTGAATCCGGCCATCCTGCAGCATCAGCAGGTAGTTGACCTCATTGCGAGGTATAAAAAGAACAGATCGATATAGTTCACTATTTTTGCGGCGTCCGATTTCAATCAGAAAAAACAAGTGAATGAATTTTAAGCTCTTGCAGATCCCCGACCGTTTTCTCAAGCCCCGGACACATGGACTTACAATGGTTATGGATAAGGGATTAAGCATTACAGAAGTGCATCAGTTTATGAGTGTTGCCAGTCCCCACGTGGACATTGTAAAGCTCGGTTTCGGAACTTCGTTTGTAACACCCAACCTCCGCGAAAAGATAGAAGCATACAGCTCCTACGACATACCGGTGTATTTCGGGGACTATGGCATCAGGTATATGGAAGTGAGTGATGGATCTATTGACATTCCGCATACCGAAAAATGCAAATACATTGAGAAGCTCACCAAATACGGTACCATACTGAGTGAAGTGGGAAGTAAAGACGCCGCTCACATTATTCCGCCGTACAAGTGGATCGAATTAATGAAGGCGGAGTTGAACGCTGGTTCCAGTTATGTGATCGCCGAAGCAAGGGAATCGGGCAATGTGGGCATATACAGGGGCAGTGGCGAAGTGCGTGAAGGGTTGGTACAGGAAATCCTCACCCAGATCCCT
>Ga0193753_10004212_pt1 | contig 10332 bp, 8 predicted proteins | sample H1c2metaG_FD_144925 | JGI IMG/M metagenome (GOLD analysis project Ga0193753, IMG submission 144925) | Soil microbial communities from a riparian zone of the East river system, Colorado, United States - H1c2 | ecosystem: Environmental > Terrestrial > Soil > Riparian zone | place: USA: East River... | reverse complement strand
CATGGGGTTACGGTCAGGTTGAGATACCGCAGAGGATCTGGCAAGTCGGGGCCGGGGGTGTAGTGAGGGTGAGGGTCGGCCAGGTCTATGATGTCTGTCCGGGCTGTGGCCAGCGCCGACTCACCCACTCCGCCGCCACCGGCAACCATGATGCGGTGGCTTTGGCTGCCGTCGTTTGAGCCTTTTTGGGGTGGCAATGCTACAGAGCCGCTGGTTTCCAGAATGTCTGGGTCGCGCAGACCACTGACTGGTTTGAAAGTATTATTTTTGATGTTCCAAAAGCCCGGTTCGCGGCCCTTGTCTGCGGGGCCATAACCAGCATTTGACCCAGAGAAAAACAGCACATCAGGGTTCTGGGTGCGGAATAAAGCAGGGTAGGTGGGCAAAGCGCGGTTATGACCCGACTCCCAGCTATGGCTAGCAGGATGATACCGCTCGGTGGTTTCCGTGATGATGCCGGCGCTGTCCAGCCCGGATACAGCCAGCACGTCACCATTAGTCAGAACGGGTAGACTTGGGTACCAACGGCTTTCTTTCATGTCGCCCACGGGCACATAGGCTTCTTTGATGGGGTCAAATTCGTAAGTTTTGTTATCCCCACGGTAGTCCTGCTTTTGGAGCGTCATAGGTCCACCTTGGCCGTAGATATTGCGGCTATCGGTGCCCCGAAATCCATCTATAGTGTACTGCTCGTTTTTGTCAGTAATATAGGCTGGGTCGTCGTGCTCGGCCTCTACAAAGACCTTGACGGAGCTGTGGTGCAGCATGACGTTGCCGTAGCCGTGGTCGATCTTGGTAGCGGGCTGTACAGTAACGTCCTGGGTGGATAGGTATACTTGGCCGCGAGGACTTTTGAACTTAGTACCTTTTTTTAATACGCGAGGTTTGCCGTCAGGGTTTTCGTTATGAATAACCATAGGGCCGGCTGGTTTTTTTACTTCGCCCTCTAGCAGCTCGTAGCCACTGGTGCCACCCGCCACTAAAAGATTTCCGGACTGTAGGAATGCATGACCACTACAGAAGAGGTCTGTAGGAGTATCAACCAGCCGCACGGCCTGAGTGGTAGGGTCAAAGACGGCAGTTTTCAGAACAGCCATTTCGCCTTCGTTATAGTACTTGTTAAAGTTGTCGCGATTGTTGCCAGAGCCAGCAACCAAGAGCACTTTTCCGGTGGGCAGCAAGGCCGCATGGATGGTGTTTAGCTTGAACACATCCGGCAAGTTGACCGTTTCCCAGTAACCATACGATTGTTTATATTCGATTGAGTTAAGCTTGCGGTTAAGGTGCCATGCCGCAAGTGCTGGCACAGATAGAGGTGCGGAGGCAAAAAGAATTGCCAAGACCGTTGTAACCAGCAGTACGAATGGATGTCCCCGGCGATATTTAACAGGATGTTTATGCATGGGGAGATTCCTCCGATTTTATAAATGGTTTAGTTAACGTGTTGACCTTTTTGTGCAAGCGCTCCGGAACTGCCAGAGCCATACCCAGTGCAAACGGCGTCAAACAGATGACAAGCTGCATAGCAGCCCAAACCAGCATCGCCGGATGGTTGTGTCTATGGATGAGGCCATACGCCAGTCCGGCTACCAATACCGCAGCCCATTGCAGGTGCGTGCGAAACGCTGGGAACCAATCAGGGTTTTTTGAGCCACCCTTTATGGTCACAACAAAATGCGGTTTTTTGCCCAGTGCGATGCCCATAAGTGCCGAGAGATAAATCGGTGCCGAGAGGGTAGAGATAACCATGCCGGGTATACCAAAACTGCCTTCTGGTTCGTGAGGAGAAACATTAAACCGGCGATTCCAAAAATACAGGCTCATCTGCATGACAACGGTCATCATATACAGCGACAAGAACATACTCCACGGCGCAAGAATGGCGGTAGCGCCTGTCACCAGGTACGTCATGCTGCTGACCATCCCGAGTAGCCAGGTAAGGGCCGTCATGGGGTAGTAGGTCAGCATCAAAAAGTAGTGCAGCATAGCACCAGGTGACAAGCGGAAGAACATGCGCCACACTACTCGTTGCCATGTGTCGAATGTACCAGCCGCCCATCGCCACTGTTGGGTAAAGTAGGTACTCCAGAAGTCTGGTCCCTCGCCAATGGCTAGGACGTCCGGTGTATAAATCGACTTCCACCGCTTGCCTGTAGTTGGGTTGCGCTTGGCGTGAATAGCCAGGCCAGTGGCCATGTCTTCGGTAATGCACGGCTGGAAGCCGCCTATCTGGCGGAGCACTGGTACCCTCACTGCATAGTTAGTGCCAACAAACATGGGTGAAGTGCTGGCATTACCAGCACGCTGAATGGTGCTTTGAAAAAATGAGGCTTGCGACTCCGCCCAGCGGGCAACGAGTCCTTTGAGCCCTGGTTTGTAGTTCCCGTATACCTGCGGGCCAACTACATAGGCGACGTCTTTATCGTGGAAGTAACCGAGCATTCGCTCGAGATAGTTTGATTCGGGCACTTGGTCGGTATCTACGCCAGCAAGAATGTCGTAGGCTATGTTTTCTGACGCAAGATGCGCCAGCCAGGCGTTAAAGTTGCCGTGCTTTGTCTTTGCCGCAAAAAAGGGATTTGATTTTTGAGCTGGGGCGACGTGTCGATTGCCACGGGTAAGTGTTCGCCTGGTCAAAGCAATGATTTGCGTCAAACCCTTTCTTTTGGGTTTGACCGTGTTCCATTCGGAAATACCTGCACGGCTGAAGTACTTCACACCTAGTTCTTTACATATATTTTGCATTTTCTGATTGTTGGTTTCGTCCAAAAGCCATACGTCTACGGTTCCTTTGGCATACTTCACTTGCTTGGCAGCTTTTAGCGTTTTTTCTGCCATGCTGATAGGTTCGCCTGGTGCCCGGGTGGTAGCAAAAGCTACCCGCAATTTTCCAGGTGGCCGAACGGGAACTGGGTTTTTGGCTTTTAGGGTCGAGCGAGTAGAGGAATAAGTGCCGATGATAGCAAAGATTTGCAAGAGCCCCAGGCAGATAAGCATGACGAGGCTGGCGCCATACAGGGCTGATTCTGGCTGCTGCACAATAATCCAGCGGGACGGTTTGAAAAGTATAAATGCCAGACTCAGAGTAAACAGGAGCGCGCCATAGGCAGCAACCCGCGTCCACACCCGGTAGACAAGCTTGTCATAACTGGCAATGTCGGTGAAGCTCACCGTATGTTTACGAGAATAGGGTCGGTTTTGAACTGGCCCAGCGAGAGTGCTGAACTGTTTCATGAGTTTAGATTGTCGTACGGTCTTAGAACGGATCCTTGCCATGGCCTCACCAAGTTTTTAGTTTGCTTGGGCGGCCATAATTTCACATCACTACAAATAGAAAATGTGCCCGCCCATGAAGGGAGCTAATGCTTCCAGAATTCCCCCTACCTGGGTATTCTCCCCACCACTGCGAGCACTTGTACTTTTAACACCACAAACATGGCAAAAGTCACACCTCGAGAATCAGCAATATAGTACTATAAAATACCTCTGTCGTCTAGGGTTTACTTCAGGATTGTGGCATTTTTGCAAACTTTGATTCCTGACTGTCAAGGCAGGCATTGCGAATTAACTAGAGGTATATGGTATAGTGAGCGTAAGCAAGTGGTTATATAACCTCTCCGTTGTCGTAATTTGTTCCCACAAAACTTACTATCACTTTCGGGCAGAAGATACGAACGCCTGTGATTATTAGGTAAACAAAGGAGCAACCATGGCAATGAAATTATATGTAGGAGGACTGGCCTACAGCGTCACAGAGGAAGAGTTACAAACGCTTTTTGCACAGCAGGGCAAAGTAGTCAGTGCGGTCGTCATCAAAGACCGTGACAGCGGACAGTCAAAAGGTTTTGGGTTTGTAGAAATGGAAGACGTCAAAGACGGTCAAAACGCCATCAAGGAATTGAATGGCAAAGAAGTCAGCGGCCGAGCAATTATGGTTAACGAAGCCCGTCCCCAAGAGGATCGTCGGCCTGGTGGTGGCGGTGGTGGCTTTCACAAGTCCTACTAGACTTTAGTCGCACTGTAATGAGAACAAAGCCCGCTGCGGGTTTTGTGGTTAGGTATTCTATAGCAAAGATCAATAAACACATTGAAATTGTGTGCTCTTCTAGAAAGAGCCTAAGTTCCATGAGCCAACGGTCGCGGGAAGCGGTGCTGGCGGTGCTGGCCAAGCACTATACTCAGGTTGGTGTCACAATCGTTGACAGCGTTACCGACCTCGAGGCACTGGCGACAGGCAAGCCCGACTTGGTATTTTTGGGCATGAAATTCGTTCCCCTGGATCCAGCTCTTGGCCTGCTTGACCCAAAAAAGGTTTGGATAAGCCAGTTCCTGGATAGACACGATATTACCTACACTGGCTCCGGTCGCAGGGCCCAGGAGCTTGAGCTTAACAAACCGTTAGCCAAACAACGTATGATTGACGCTGGACTTAAAACCTCGCCTTTTTGCGTTGCCCCACGCAGTAAGCTGATGGTTCCAGCAAACTTTGCTCTGACGTATCCCCTGTTCGTAAAACCGACCAACCGTGGAGGCGGCCTGGGTATTGATAGTGATTCGTTAGTCCACGACTCTGCCAGACTGAAAGGAAAGGTTGAGTCGATCGCTTCTCGGCTGCAATCTGATTCTCTTATCGAAGAATATTTGCCAGGCCGTGAATTTAGCGTAGCAATTTTAAAAAGCGAGCATTTCAATCACTACTCAGCAATGCCCATAGAAAAGATCGCTTCGCCCGACAAAAATGGCACACGTATTCTAAGTAGACAAGTAAAGTCAGCAGACGCTGTGGGCGACCTAGAAGTTGTTGATCAGGTGATCAAAGCCGGGGTCACCACGCTAGCAGTTAAAGCCTTTCGTGCCTTGGGCGCCCGCGACTACGGTCGTATAGATATCCGCCTGGATGCACTTGGGGTACCGCATTTTCTGGAGGCCAACCTCTTGCCAAGCCTCATTGAGGGATATGGTTCATTCCCAAAGGCCTGTGGGATTAATCAAGGAATTGACTACGAGTCCATGATTTTGACTCTTGTGCGATTGGCTCTGGCCCGCCAATCAAATGGTTACGAGACTATCCCAAAGTCCCGAACGCTCACCACAACAGTATTTGGGTAACTCGTCTTCAGAAATGATTTTGGCTATCACACACAATGGAGTATTATGGTGTTTCACCTCACGTTTTGGCATGCAGTCACTGGACTGTATGTTTTTTAAACTAATGCATCAACCAAGGTAGGGAATTTATGGGCTTATTGATATACAAAGCAGAGCTAGTTGGGGTTGAGTGGAGGGACATCGAGACAAACGGCACGCTTCGTAGCAAGTTCGCCGAAGGCGACTACAGCACCATTGAGCGAGAACAGCTGCCTATCACCTATACCCAGCAAGGGACTACAGTTGAGATAACGCCAGAAGGCGATGATGGCATTCAAATTAGCCTGAAACCTGTGACGGGTCTGGCGGGCGAGCTGTTGGTTCGCAGGGCTTACACCGGCAAGTCCCCCGTAACCGAGACAACTATTACAGCCATGCGCAGTAAGCGGGTGATCACATTTACTCCAGCGTATCCGGGCGAGGTGGCGTGCGCTATGGTGCCCGAACCCGGCAAAATCGTGGATGAATACCAACAGATAGCGCCCGATACTCTCTTTGCACTTGGGGTTATAGGCGTGGAGCCTACAAACCTGGGTGAGGTCTCGCGGGGCAATCATTCGACAGCCTCATAGGCGCCCCTACTATCGGGTCCTAGAACCTTCCGAACCCCAAAAAAGCCTAGAGCAAAGGGGTAGACAGCTGCCCCGGGGCAATACCTGGTGCTGGTTGGACCGCAAAGGTCTTGAGTCTCTGACGTGCAATAAAATTGTTAGTCCTCAGCCAGTTTTTTGGAATCCCGCAGTCAAGCTGCCTGCCTTGTATAGTATGAACCAAGACCAGAGACTGCTGGCTGAGTAGCTTGATTGTGTCTGGCAGATAGTATTCACCGCTGTCTTTATCTGGTTCCTGACTATGGAGTATGGCAAAAATACTGGGTTCAAATATGTACCGCCCGACGCTTCCTAGCCGTGGTCGCACATCCCGGGTGGGTTTCTCCACAATGTCCTGCAAGTAACGGTACTGCCCTGCGCCAGGGCGGAGGGTTACGGCAGCATTGCACTGCAAGCCTGAAAACGTCTGGGCATGTTCTACCATGCAGGCCCCAGCAGCACCGCTGTTCTGATAGCTTGTAATCATATCGGCAATATCCGATCCTCCATCGGCACGCCACAGAAAATTATCACCCATCATAACCATGAAAGGTTCGTCAGCTGGCAGATGCTTCTGCGCGAACAGTATTGCTGCCGCAGTGCCGCAGTTTGTACCGAGTGGCTGCTCTACGATGGTTGTTTTGATGCGTTTATGAAGCGGTGCAATAAGCTTGGTGTAGACATACCCTTTGCCCCGGCTAGTAAGGGCTTGTTTCAGCACAACATCCTCACCTAGATAATGGGCCAGCTGCAAATCGCCCTCCATGACCACAAATACGACATGCTGGATGCCTGCTTCAATACAGTTGTCTAGCAGATAATCAATTACGGGTCTGTCGTATACGGGCAATAAATATTTGCGAAGAGTCTTTGTCAGCGGATAGAATCTGGTACCAAGACCACCGACCGGTATGACCGCGGTGGTAATGCCTGTCATGAGAGACAGGATACACTATGACGCCAAAGTTTCGTGTAGAAATTCTGCTTGCTTCAGGGGTCCTGCGCATACGTTACAAAACGTCCAGTAGGAACAATCTGGCACTAGGGGCTCATCCAAAATGAGCAATTTTGGCCCTAGAAGCGAGATCTTGGGTGGATTCTAAGATTTTTGCCCGAGTATCAAAATTAGGAATGCTCCTCGAACCATCTCAGGTAAAATAGTACATATGACACAAGAATACATTGAAATCCGCGGTGCCCGCGAAAACAACCTCAAGGACGTCAGTCTAAAAATCCCTAAGCGCAAGATTACTATCTTTACTGGCGTATCTGGTTCGGGTAAGTCCAGCCTGGTTTTTGACACTATCGCCGCAGAATCGCAGCGATTGCTGAACGAAAACTTTAGTATGTTTGTGCGTAATTTTTTGCCGCGCATTAGTCAGCCGGATGCCGACGGCATCAAGAACCTGAGCATGGCCGTTATTGTTGATCAAAAACCGCTTGGCGGTGGCTCGCACTCAACGGTCGGCACGGTTACCGATATCGCTACGGCGCTTCGACTCATGTTCTCACGCTTTGGCAAACCGCATGTCGGCTACGCCAACCTGTTTTCGTTTAACGACCCTGCTGGTATGTGCCCCAACTGCAATGGCATTGGGCAAAAGCTCAGCATCGACATGGATGCCGCTTTTGATCGTGAAAAATCAATCAACCAAGGTGCGTTGCGGCTACCCGACTACACCAGTAGCAACAGCTGGTACCTCAAACTCTTGCAACATTCCAAATTGTTCGACAACGACAAAAAGCTTGAGAAATTTAGCAAAAAAGAGCTCGAGGATCTGTATCACATCAAGCCGTTCAAAGTTGATTTGGGTAACGGTATGAAGCTCAACCATGAAGGCGTAGTTGATAAGTTTGTTCGCAAATACATTACTGAGTTTGATTTTAGGACCATGTCAGAGCGTACTCAAAAAAACGTTGGGCCGTTTATAACCATGGGCCCCTGCGAACTGTGCCACGGCGCACGAATCAGCCAAAAAGCACTGGCCAGCAAAATTCAGGGCTACAACATTGCCGACCTGAGCCAGATGCAGGTAGATAAGCTGCTAGAACTCATTAAAAAGCTCGACACACACGAAAACCATGCACTGGTCAAGACCGTGCAAGAACGTTTGTCTAACCTGGTCGAGATCGGCCTTGGTTACCTTACGCTTGACCGCCCGACCGATACGCTCTCTGGTGGAGAGTCGCAGCGTGTCAAAATGGTAAAACACCTCAACGGTAGCCTGGTTGATGTTATGTATATCTTTGACGAACCGAGCATCGGGTTACATCCGCGCGATGTCCACCGCCTCAACGACTTGCTAGCTAAACTTCGTGATCAAGGCAACACGGTTATTGTGGTAGAACACGACCCGGACGTTATTAAAGCCGCCGACCACGTAGTAGACGTTGGCCCACTGGCCGGTACCAAGGGTGGCCAAGTGGTATTTGAAGGTACTTATTCAGAACTGCTAAAGGCCCAGACGGTGACGGGCGAACACCTCAAAGACCAGGCGTCCATCAAACAGGAGTTTCGCAAACCCACTGGCAAGTTGACTGTTAAAAACGCTCACGCCAATAATCTGCAAAACGTTACCGTCGATATCCCAACAGGGGTCTTCACCGTGATTACTGGCGTCTCTGGTTCGGGCAAGAGCTCGCTAATCCATCAGGTATTTCTAAAACAGCACCCAGGTGCCATAGTGGTAGATCAATCAGCCGTTGGTGGCAATAACCGATCAAACCCAGCTACTTATGTTGGCATTATGGATGTCGTGCGCAAGGCATTTGCCAAGGCCAACAAGGCCGACGCTGGACTATTTAGCTTTAATTCCAAGGGTGCTTGCGACAACTGTAAGGGCGCGGGCTTTTTGACCCAAAACCTCGGCTTTCTGGACGATGCCAAAACACCATGTGATGTTTGTGGTGGCAAACGTTTCAAGGACGAAGTGCTGGCCTACAAATACAATGGCAAATCAATCACGGAGGTGTTGGACCTCACCATGGGCGAGGCTCACGAATTCTTTGACCTGCCAGAGATTGGCAAAACGCTGCAAGCGCTCAATGATGTTGGCTTGGAATATCTGACGCTTGGCCAGCCCCTCAGTACGCTGTCTGGTGGTGAGTGCCAACGCATCAAACTGGCCAGCGAACTCCACAAAAAAGGCAGTGTCTACGTGCTCGACGAGCCCACAACCGGGTTACATATTTCAGATACCGCACGTCTGCACAAGCTCATCGATCGGCTGGTGGGTGACGGCAACACGGTGATCACCATAGAACACAACGCAGACGTTATTCGCCAAGCCGACTGGATCATAGACCTTGGCCCCGAAGGCGGTGACAAAGGCGGTCGGATTATGTTCGAAGGCACTCCAGCCGACTTGCTAAAAAGCAAAAAGACACTCATCGCGGAATATCTTTAGCCGCTGCTTGCGGATGCTCTAGGCGAGCTTTTCTCTGACCTGGTTTACTATTCTATTTCTTGTTCTTTTTTGCTGTGCCTGTAGTCTATATCACTAAAAACCTTTTCGGTTATAAAACGAAGGATGAAATACGACTGTACGAGCGAACCGGATATCAAAGTGCTGAATATCAGTTCGAGGTTTTCTAGCTGGCCTTTATTTAAGGCCCAAACCACAATGAACCACACACCGATATTTTGAACCATAAGCAGCAAAAACACGCCCGCGGCAAACCACGGCCGCAATGTTATCTGTTGATTTTTGTCTCTTACCTCAACTCCATACAGAGCCGCGGTCCACTCATCTGCGGTAAACTGTGGATACTTGTTGTGAGAGCTTTTATCGTAAACCCTAAAATTCAGTACCTCGTTAGGCAGCTTTGTGTTGACGCCCGAAAGCAACGTAACGTTCCCACCCGCTACTTTACCAGGCTTATCAGTCATAATTTTTCCTACTTAGTAAGGCTCAAATTCTTTAGTCTATAACGCATTGCGCTCTTAGAAACGCCAAATATTTGCGATAAAGTGCTAACGTCTTTAAAAGTTTTCCGCAGCTTTTTCAGGGGCTTTTCGGGCATCAGCAAACTTGCAGCAAACCAGTTTGCTTGTGATTCATGCTCGTCGGCTACCGGACTCATTAACTGTTTGACCTGATATCTAAAGAACACATCAGTTTTTACATCTTCATGTAGTTTGAAGTGCCCTAGTTCGTGAGCAATGGTGAAATTTTTTCGCCACGATGGGTCACTTTCGGCTATATATATCGTTCGTTTGTCTCTGTCTAGAGCGCCTGCTAGGTCATCGTTTTCAAAGCTTCCTTCTTTTAGGGTAAGGTTGCAGTGTTCTAGAATATCGTCCAGGTTTATAGGAAATTTTAGAGTGTCGATATCGCCAAAAACAGACTTCAGAAGCGCCATGGCTCTTTCGTCAATCTCTTTCGTCTTATCTCCCAGTTTCACCATCATGCTCCCTTAGAGTTTACTACCCTAAGTTTATGTTAGATTGCGCTATATTAACAGTTAAAAACTGAACCACCCCACACCTGTCATGCCGGGCTTGACCCGGCCGTCCAGTTTTAAGGAGTTTTCTTTTTTTTACTAGATTCCGGCTCGGAGGCCGGAATGACAGTGGCGGGATGGGGAGGTGTGG
>Ga0193753_10004211_pt1 | contig 10333 bp, 6 predicted proteins | sample H1c2metaG_FD_144925 | JGI IMG/M metagenome (GOLD analysis project Ga0193753, IMG submission 144925) | Soil microbial communities from a riparian zone of the East river system, Colorado, United States - H1c2 | ecosystem: Environmental > Terrestrial > Soil > Riparian zone | place: USA: East River... | reverse complement strand
ATCTACGAAGGCCTCTACCAGAAGGACCGCAATCTCACGATCCGGCGCGACGTCTGGGGCTTCACGTTCACGCTGGTGAGCATCGGGTCGCTGTATGCGGCGTACGCCTGGTGCGCCGTCGAGGCGGTGCGCGGCGCGATCACGCTCGGCGACATGACGATGTACATCATGTTGTTCCGCCAGGGCCAGGCCGCGGTCACCGCCAGTCTCGGCGCCATCGGCGGCATGTACGAAGACAATCTGTATCTGTCGACGTTGTACGAGTATCTCGAACAGCCCGTCGATGAGGTCAAGGGAACGGCGGTCAGCGGCCCCGACCCCGAAGCCGGCGTGCAGTTCGAGAACGTCGAGTTCCGGTATCCGGGTTCCGACCAGATCGCGATCACCGGCATCAACCTGCAGATCAAGCGCGGCCAGAGTCTGGCGCTGGTCGGCGAGAATGGCTCCGGCAAGACCACGCTGATCAAACTACTGACGCGGTTGTACAAGCCCACCTACGGACGCGTGCTGCTCGATGGCCGCGACCTGCAGGAGTGGGATCCGACCGTCCTGCGCCGCCGCGTCGGCGTCATCTTCCAGGATTTCGTGCGCTACCAGCTCATGGTCGGCGAGAACATCGGCGCGGGCGACGTGCGCGAGTTCGAGAATCCCGAACGCTGGGCCGAGGCCGCGGGGAAGGGCAAGGCCGAGCCGTTCATCAACGAGATGCCGCTGAAATACGAGACGCAGCTCGGCAAGTGGTTCAAGGACGGCCGCGAGTTGTCGGGCGGCCAGTGGCAGAAGATCGCGCTGTCGCGCGCTTTCATGCGCCACGACGCGGATATCCTCGTGCTCGACGAGCCCACCGCCGCGATGGATGCCGCCGCCGAAGCCGAGGTGTTCGAGCACTTCCGTTCGTTGATGGGCAAGCGCATCGCGATCGTCATCTCGCATCGCTTCTCGACCGTGCGCATGGCGGATCAGATCGTGGTGCTCGATGAGGGCCATATCGTCGAGCGCGGCAGCCACGAGACGCTCATGAAGGAAGACGGCATCTACGCCAAGCTCTTCACGTTGCAGGCTCGCGGGTATCGTTGATACGCGATTGACGCGTCGCTGTCTCGCGTGACTTGCGGACAACCCTTCGCGCGTGTTTTGCCAATGAAATCCGGCGCAATACGGCGACATTTTGCGGGTTGGCGCCGAACCATCTTTTTTCACCGTCCCGGCGCGGTTAATGTGGTCCCTTCAGGGGGTCCTCATGCATTCGATGAACATCCTGCGCACTTCAATGTTCGCGCTGCTCGGGTTGCTGGTTTCGTGCGGCGGCGGAGGTGGCGGCAGCGGCGGCGGCAACAACCCGCCGGCTCCGGTGCAGAAAACCTTGTTTGTCGCCACGCAGCCCGCCGGCACACTGGCGAGCAGCGCGTTCGCGACGCAGCCGGTCATCCAGGTGCGCGCCAACGGCACCACCGACACGACCGATAACAGCACCGTCGTCACGGCGGCGATCGTCGCGGGAACCGGGACGATCGGCGCCATGGTCGTTGGCAGTGCCACCGCGACCGCGGTTGCCGGCGTTGCGACGTTCACCAATCTGGGTGTGGATCTGGCGGGCGGCGGCTACATGCTGAGTTTTTCCGCGCCCGGCTTCACCGCGGTGAACAGCGCCGCGTTTGACAAGACCGCGCCGGTCGTGCGCTCTCTCGCGGTTGCGACGCAGCCCTCGGGTGGGCAACCGGCGCTCGCATTCGGCGCGCAGCCGGTGGTGCAGGTGCGCAGTAGTGCGGTGCTGGATGCCACCGACAACAGCACCGTCGTGACGGCGTCGATCGTCGCGGGCAGTGGCGCGGCCGGCGCGGTGTTGAGTGGCACGACTACGGCGACCGCGGTCGCGGGAGTCGCGACGTTCACCAACCTTGCCATCAATCTCGCCGGCGCAGACTACAAGCTGCGCTTCACCGCCACCGGTGTGACCGCCGCGGACAGCGCGAGTTTTGCCGTGGCGGGCGCGGGCGCGGTGATTCCCCCGTCGACGCCGCCCGCGAGCGACGTCAGCTTCGCGATCGACAGCACGCAGGATGTGCACCCGATCTCGCGCTTCATCTATGGCATCAATGGATGGGATCCGACGGCCGCGCGGCCGAAGCACCTGACGTTGTCGCGCTCGGGCGGCAATCGCATGACGGCGTACAACTGGGAACGACAGCAACGCGGGCGCGGATTTCCAGAACCAGAACGACACCTTCCTCGGCGGCGGGACCACGCCGAATGGCGCGGTGAAGAAGAGTCTCGAGGATGCGCGCGGCGCGAGCGCCGGCATGATCGTGACCATGCCGATCATCGGGTACGTGTCCGCGGACCACAACGGCGGCGGTGACGTCGCCAACAGCGGCGCCAACTACCTCGCGACGCGGTTCCGGGTGAGCCAGGCGAAGAAGCCCTCCGCATTCACGTTGACGCCGAATACCGCGGATGGTTTCGTCTACCAGGACGAGTACATCAACTTCCTCGACCAGACCTATCCGGGTGCGTTCGCGAATACGAACACTCCGATCATGGTGAATCTCGATAACGAGCCCGACCTGTGGCAGCACACCCACGCGCGGCTGCGCGGCGACGGCAACCCGGCAACGCAGGCCGGCACCACCGCGACGTATGCGGAGATGATCCAGCGCACGGTCGAATACGCCAGCGCCGCGAAGGACGTGAATTCCGCCGTGCAGATCCTGGGGCCCGTGAGCTACGGATGGCAGGGCTACGTCCGGTTCCAGGACGCGGCGGACGCCAACAACCGCGACTTCCTCGATTTCTACCTGGCGGAAATGGCCGCGGCGGGTACCACCGCGGGCCGTCGGCTGCTCGACGTGCTCGACGTGCACTGGTATCCGGAAGCGCGCGGCGCCTGCGCCGCCAATCCGATGGATGGCTGCCGTATCAGCGATGCTGCCGGCGTCGCCGAAGCCGCCGTGGTCGCCGCGCGCGTGGCGGCGCCGCGCAGCCTGTGGGATTCCACGTACCGGGAGAACAGCTGGATCCAGCAGTCGCTCGGCAACGGCCAGGGCATCAACCTGCTGCCGCGGCTCGAGGACAAGATCTCCGCTAACTACCCCGGCACGAAGCTCGCGATCACGGAGTACAACTACGGCGGCGCCAATCACATCTCCGGCGCGATCGCGCAGGCGGACGTGCTCGGCATCTTCGGGCGGGAAGCGTTGTACGCCGCCACGTTGTGGCCGCTCGAGGTGAACAACGGGTTCATCTACGGCGGCTTCGACGCCTTCCGCAACTACGACGGCGCGAACGGCAGTTTCGGCGATACCAGCGTTCGCGCCACCAACAGCGATGTTGCGACGACGTCGGTCTATGCGAGCGTCGACGCGGCGAATCCCGCGCGCATGGTGATAGTGGCCATCAACAAGACCGCCGGCGCGAAGACCGCGGGCATTGCGATCACGCACACCGTGCCGTTCCATACCGCGCAGATCTACACGGTGAGCGGCACGAGCCCGGCAGGCGCGCCGGTCGCCGCTGCGGCGGTCAACATAACGCAGACGAATGCATTCCAATATTCGATGCCGGCGAACAGCGTGACGACGCTGGTGCTCGCGCCTTAGCGGGATCGGGCGCCAAATAGCAATCCGCCGCCGCCCACGCGCGTGGCATAACTGCATACCGCGTCACACGCGAATTCCGGCGCCGGGCGCGCGCTACCCGTTCAACTGCGCATCTCCCCAAAGATTGCGCGCGGCGCGAGTGGCGCGAGTGAGCGTCTCTGTTAGGCTCGACCCAACAAGACGAGCCCCGCAGGGGCCTCAAGAAAAATAAAAGTTCAGGGGTTTCACCATGTCGATTCGTGCCCGCCTGGCGGTTGCGCTGTGCGCTCTCGTCATTTCTTCGACATCGATTGCCGACAACGTACGCGGCGCCTGGTCGGCGCCGTTCGCCTGGCCGCTGATCGCGGCGCACGCCGTGATGACGCCCGACGGCCGCGTGCTCACCTACGGCACCGATGGCAACGGCAACCAGACCGGATTCTTCATCTACGACATCTGGGATCCGACCGCCGGTCCCGCGGGCGCGCATCTCACGCTGCCCAACATCAGCGGCACCGACATCTTCTGCAGCTCGCAGGTCGTGATGGCCGCGAGCGGTGACATCTTCATCGCCGGCGGCGACAACTACGTCAACGGCGGCACGACGAATACCGGCAACAACAACAGCAACGTCTTCACGCCGTCGTCCAACTCGCTGGCCCGCGGCAACAACATGAATCGGGCGCGCTGGTACTCCAGCTCGACCACGCTGCTCAATGGCGAGATCTACATCCAGGGCGGCAGCGGCGGCGGTGACCTGCCGGAAATCCGCGACGCCGCGGGTGCGCTGCGCCTGCTGTCGAGCGTCAATACGAGCGGATATGCCTCGAATTTCCCGCGCAACTTCCTCGCGCCCGACGGCCGCGTGTTCGGCTTCGACACCAGCGGCAAGATGTACTACGTGACGCCGAGCGGCTCGGGTCTGCTCACGCCGGTCGGCCAGCTGCCGGGTGCGACGAGCTGGACTTCGAGCGCGGCCATGTTTCAGCCGGGCCGTATCCTGCAGGCGGGCGGCGCCTCGAGCGCGGCGCTGATCATCGACATCAATGCCGGCACACCGGTGGTCACGACCACGCAGTCGATGTCGACGCAGCGCCAATGGGTATCGGCGACCGTATTGCCGGACGGCAAGGTGCTGGGTACCGGCGGCAGCGTGGTCGAAAACCAGCTCTCGGGCGTCAACAACATCGCCGAAATCTGGAACCCGGCGACCGGCACCTGGACGCAGGGCGCCTCCGCGGTGAATGCGCGTCTCTATCACTCGGGCGCATTGCTGTTGCCCGATGCGTCCGTGTTGATCCTCGGTGGCGGCGCGCCCGGCCCGCTGAAGAACCTCAACGCCGAAATCTACTATCCGCCGTACCTGTTCGACGCCGCCGGCGCGCGCGCCGCGCGCCCGACGATCGTGTCGGCTCCCGACACCGTCATGCCCGGCAGGCGGCGTCAGCCGTGTTTCGTTCATCAAGACCGGGTCGATCACCCATAGCGTCAACATGGATCAGCGCCAGATCCAGCTGCCATTCAGCGCGAATGGCGCGTTGCTCGACGTGCAGCTGCCGTCGCGCGCCGGCGATCTGCCGCCGGGTTACTACCTGTTGTTCGTGTTGAACGATCAAGGTGTGCCCTCCGTGGCGCGCACCGTGCGCGTCGGCATCACGACTCAGGAACCTCCCGCGCAGGACTTCACGCCCGTTGCGGGCGGCGCCGGCGGCGGGCCGTTCACGCTCGCCTGCGACGTGAATGAAGTGCTGGTCGGCGTCAGCGGTACGACTGCGACCTACGTGCAGCAGGTCACTCCGCAGTGCGTGCGCGTGAACCAGGGTGGCCAGTGGATCGGCGCCCCGGTCGCGCGCGGCATCACCGGCCTCGCCGGCACGACTAGCTACTCGAAGACGTGTCCGGTCAATTCTGCGATCAGCGGATTCCGCGGGCGCTTCAGCCAGTACGTCAACCAGCTCGACTTCGAATGCCGCGCGCTCACCCCGGCCGGCAAGCTCACGGGCGCCGGCGCATTCCTCGGTGCGGTGGGCCCGGGCACGGGAACCGCGCAGGGTCCGTGGCGTTGCGATACCGGCAATCCTGGCTACGCGCTCTACGGCCGCTCCGGCAGCTGGATGGACAACGTCGGCGTGCAGTGCCGGCAGGCGACGACCACGTTCGTCAATGCGCCGCCCGTTCTCGCGAACCCCGGCAGCCAGTCGAACGAAGCGGGCACGACCGTGGACCTGGGTGCAACCGCGTCGGATCCCGATGCCAACGCGCTGACCTTCACCGCCATCGGCCTGCCGCCCGGACTCAACGTCAATCCGGCTTCGGGCCGCATCACGGGTACGCCGACTGCGGCCGGCAATTACAGCGCCGGACTCACGGCGTTCGACGGCACCGCCAGCACGTCGGTCACCTTCTCCTGGACGATCACGTCGCGGCCGCCGTTCGTGCTCGATCCGCTCGCGCCGGCGACGCCGAAAATCACCGGTGAGACGGTCTCCTACACGGCCACCGTACGCAACGGCGCGAATGCGCAGTTCAGCTGGTTCTTCGACGACGGCACACCGGCAACGCCGTATGCGAGCGTGGCAGCGGTGACCCACACCTTTGCGCGCCCCGGCATCTACTACGTCACCGTGACGGCCACCTCCGATGGCAATCCGGCCCAGTCGCAGACGCTGACGCAGGTCATCCATGCGCCGCTGACTGCGAATCGTGCGTCCAGCTCGAGCAACATCGTGTTCGATCGAAACTCAGGCGGACGCGTCTGGGTCGTCAACCAGGACAACAACTCGGTCTCGGCGTTCAGCGCGGCCGACAACGCGAAACTCGGCGAGATCGCGGTCGGTGCGGGTCCACGCACGCTGGCGGTCGCGCCGGGCGGCGCGGTGTGGGTGGTCAACAAGCACGCCGCTACGATCAGCGTGATCAGTCCCGCCACCATGAGCGTCACGCAGACGTTGCCGCTGCCGTATGCCTCGCAGCCGTTCGGCATCGCGTTTGCGCCGACCGGCGGATTCGCGTTCGTCGCGCTCGAAGCGAAAGGGCAGTTGCTCAAGCTCGATGTGAACTCGGGCGCGGTCCTCGCGACGCTCGCGGTCGGCAAGAGCCCGCGGCACGTCTCTGTCAGTGCGGACGGCGCGATCGTGTATGTGTCGCGCTTCGTTACGCCGCCGCTGCCGGGTGAAAACACGGCTTCCGTGCAGCCGGGCGCGGCCGGTGGCGAGGTGCTCGTGATCTCGGCCGCGAATCTCTCGCTCACGAAGACCATCACGCTCGGTCACAGCTACGAACCCGACTTCGAGATCCAGGGCAGCGGCATTCCCAACTACCTGGGCGCGGTCGTGCTGTCGCCGGATGGCGTGAATGCCTGGGTGCCTTCGAAGCAGGACAACGTGCTGCGCGGCTCCCTGCGCAACGGCGCGAATCTCAACTTCCAGAACACCGTGCGCGCGATCGCGTCGCGGATCGATCTCGGCACGGGCGCCGAGGATCTCAATGCCCGTGTCGACCTTGACAACGCCAGCGTCGCGAGCGCGGCCGCGTTCGATCCTTTCGGCAACTACCTGTTCGTCGCGCTCGAGACCAGCCGCGAGGTGGCGGTCGTCGACGTGCAGGGCCGTTACGAAGTGTTTCGCTTCGGTGTCGGCCGTGCGCCGCAGGGTCTCGCCGTCTCGAACGACGGCAAGCGTCTGTACGTGAACAACTTCATGGACCGCACCGTCGGCGTGTTCGACCTGTCGCGGCTGCTGGAGCTCGGCGAATCGAACATCGTGCCGGTAACCACGCTCACGGCGGTCTCGGCCGAGCTGTTGAGCGCGCAGGTGCTGAAGGGCAAGCAATTCTTCTACGACGCGCGTGATACGCGCTTGGCGCGCGATGCGTACATGAGCTGCGCGTCCTGCCACAACGACGGCGGTGACGACGGCCGCACCTGGGATCTCACCGGCATGGGCGAGGGCCTGCGCAACACGATCAATCTGCGAGGGCGTGCGGGCATGGGTCATGGCTTCCTGCACTGGTCGGGCAACTTCGACGAGGTGCAGGATTTCGAAGGGCAGATTCGCGCGCTGGCGGGTGGCACCGGACTCATGTCGGATGCGGAATTCAACACCGGCACACGTGCCCAGACGCTGGGAGATCCGAAGGCGGGCGTGAATGCGGATCTCGATGCACTCGCGGCGTACGTCGCATCCCTATCTACTTTCGTGAACAGCCCGAACCGCAATGGGGACGGATCGCTGACGTCGGCCGCGGTGGCCGGACGCGAAGTTTTCCGCGCCGCGAACTGCGCGGCCTGCCACAGCGGCGGGTCGTTCACGGGCAGCGCGGCGGCGAACCTCAAGAACATCGGCACGATCAAGCCGTCGAGCGGCGGCCGCCTGGGTGGCCCGCTGACCGGCATCGATGTGCCGACGCTGCGGGACGTCTGGGCGACCGCGCCGTACCTGCACGATGGTTCGGCCCAGACGCTCGCGGCGGCGGTGGTCGCGCACGCGGGCGTCTCGCTGAGCTCGATGGATCTCGCGAACCTCGTGGCCTACGTCGAGCAGATTGGTGCGCAGGAAACGTCCGCGCCGCTGCCCAACAAGGTGCCGGTGCTGGGCAATCCCGGCGCGCAGAGCGGGTTCGTCGGCACGGCCGTCACCCTCGCGCTGACCGCGACTGACGGTGACGGCGACACACTGACCTTCAGCGCCACCGGGCTGCCCGGCGGCCTCGTGATCGGTAGTTCGACCGGGCGCATCACGGGTACGCCGACCACGGCGGGCAACTTCAACGTGACCGTCACCGCGCGCGATGTGCTGTCGGCGGCGTCACAGTCGTTCACCTGGGGCGTCGTGTTGCGCGACACCACCGCGCCGACGTTGCCCGCGAGTTTCGCGGCGTCGGCGGCCAGTGGAAATCCCGTGCTCACGTGGGGTGCCTCGACCGACAACGTCGGCGTTACTGGCTACGTGATCTATCGCTCGACCGATGGCACGCAGGGTGCGGAAGTGGCACGCACACCGGCGAGCGTGCGGCAGTGGGTGGATCCGGCCTTCCAGGCGAACGTGCGCTACACCTACTCGATGAAGGCGTTCGACGCCGCCGGCAACCTGAGCCCGCTGACCGCGTTTCAGTCGGTCACAGTCTCGCAGGCGCCGCCGCCGGTGCTGACGATCGCGATCGACGCCACAGTGTTCCGCGACACGCAGGACACGATGACGACACCGGCGTTCTCGACGACGACGACGTCGGATCTGCTGGTCGCGTTCGTGGCCTATGACGGGCCGGCCCGCCCCACGTCGCAGACGGCGACCGTGACCGGCGCCGGCTTGACGTGGACGCTGGTGAAACGCAGCAACGCGCAATGGGGCACGTCGGAGATCTGGTCGGCCAAGGCGACGACGAAGTTGACGAACGTCACCGTGAAGTCGCAGCCGGCCGTCACCGGCTTCCACGGCTCGCTGACCGTGATCGCGTTCAGGAACGCGTCGGGGCCGGGTGTCTTGGCCCAAGCGAGTGCCGCGACCGGCGCGCCCGACATAAATCTACCGGGCATCGGCACCGGCAACTGGGTGTTCGCGGTCGGCAACGACTGGGACGGCGCGACGGCGCGCACACCGGTGGCCGGGCAGAAGATAGTGCACCAGCGGGTCGATACGTCGGTGGGCGATACGTTCTGGGTGCAGTCGACGGCGACGCCGTCGACGTCCACCGGGCCCGTGACGATTCACGACAATGCTCCGGCCAACCACCAGTGGAACTACGCCGCGGTGGAGATCGTCGCGACCCGGCAGTGAGATCACGGACCGTGGCATCGATACTCGGTGAGAATGGCAAACCGAAGCTGACGTGGACCGCGTCCGCGGACAATGTCGGCGTGGCGGGCCTCATCCTGCGCCGCAGTGGCTCGGAGCTCGGCCGCACGAGCTCGCGGTCCTGGTCCGATACGACCGCGGTCAAGGGCAAGACGTATCAATACAACGCGCGAGCGTTCGACGCGGCCGGGAATGTCGGCGGGCGTTCCGCGACGCTTGCGATCAAGTCGCAATGATCAGAGGGGCGGGGAAGTGGGTGTCCGTCCTGGCCGTCGCGGTCGCGGCCGCGAGCGTGACGGCCGGGGCCCGTGACAAACCACTGCCCGCGTTCGAGCGCGTGATGAGTCTCGCCGAGCCGCGCGAGCTGGTCGACGTCACACTGACGGATCAGGATGGCAAGTCCCGGAAATTGAGTGCTCTCGCGGGGAAACCGACGTTCGTGTTTTTCGGTTTCACGAACTGCCCGGAAGTCTGTCCGGCGACGCTCAAGAAACTCTCGTTGATCCAGTCGAAGCACGCGAAGGAACTGGCCGGTACGCGCGTGGTGTTCATCAGCGTCGACGGTGAGCGCGATACCCCCGCGGTCGTGAAGGACTATCTACAAAGCTTCTCGAAGGATTTCGTCGGCCTGACCGCGCCGAGCGAAGACGTACGCAAACTCGCCCTGAGCTTGTCCGCCCCCTTCTTCAAGGATCCGCCCAAAGACGGCGACTACAACGTCACCCACTCGTCCCGCGTCTTCGCCCTCGACAAACACGCCCGCCTCCGCGCGGAGCTCTACGACGCCTCACCGGAAGCGGTCGTCGGCATCTCGAAAGCGCTTTTGGCGGAGTGAGTGTGGACAACCCCCGTTTGCTAGAAAACGAGGAATGTCCCCATTGACGCCGCAAAAAAAAGCGGCGCCCGAAGGCGCCGCTCAATCGATCGACTTCGATGCTTAGAAGCGGCCGCGGCCGCCGCCGCCGC
>Ga0193753_10004210_pt1 | contig 10333 bp, 12 predicted proteins | sample H1c2metaG_FD_144925 | JGI IMG/M metagenome (GOLD analysis project Ga0193753, IMG submission 144925) | Soil microbial communities from a riparian zone of the East river system, Colorado, United States - H1c2 | ecosystem: Environmental > Terrestrial > Soil > Riparian zone | place: USA: East... | reverse complement strand
GCTCGGGCCGCAGCTTGAACGCCGGCAGATACGTGGAGATGGAGAGCACCCACGGCTTGTCCGCGAGCGCGGCGAGCGCCGCGTCCCCCGCCACATCGACGCGCACGACGTAGGCGTTGTTCGGCACGTAGGTGATGACGTGCGCGCCGGTCTGGCGCAGCGACGCGAGCCACTCGTCCTTCACCGGCCCCGCGAACTGCACGATGCGCAGCGCGTGCGCCTGTCCGGCGCCCGCGCGCAAGCCCGTGATCGTCGGGCCGTCCGCCGCGGAGAGCGGCGCGTCGGACCCGCGGATCACCGCAGGGATCGTGGCGAGCTGCGCCGCGGTGAAGACTGCGTCGGCGCCGTCGAGCAGGTAGCCGTTGAGATTGATCAGCGTGCCGCCGTCCGCGAGGTCCACGCCGAGCAGCGCCAGCCCGTCCAGGTCGCCGACGAGCGCGCCGTCCACGACGAGCAGCGAGAATGAGCCGTAATCCTCGCGCGACACGATCGCACCCTGCTGGCCCAGCAGCGCGAGCGCCGGATCGCCCTCGCGCACGAGCACTCGGTGCAGCGGCCCGCCCGCGACGAAGCCGTCGGGGATCGCGAGCGACACGGTGGCATCGTTCGGATCGGGCGGAGCGACGACCGGATTTCCCTGCGCGAACGACTGCGCCGCGCCCGAGAGGAAGACCACCGACGAAAGGGCGAACGCCAGACGGAAAGCACGCATGCCACACTCCCGAAGTGAGGACCCGTGGCCGCGGAGACTAAGCCAATCGTCCGCGGAGGGATACAGGCCTTGAAGCTGAAGAAGAGGAAATGCGCAGCAAAGCGCACGCACTGGCCTTCGACGGGCGCGCGATCGCCGCATCACATCCGCACGTCGCCGCTCCCCCACGCATCAACTGCGGTCGACAGCAACGATCGCGCCGCGCTCACTCTGGGGCATGCCGGTGTGCACGTCCTTGAGGAGCAGCGGCTCCCGATGCGCCGCGGCGCTCCCGGCACCACGCGGCAGCTTCATCGCGGAACTCCCGCGAGCCTCAGCCCAGCCGGTGCATCGCGGTGAAGACGCGCTCGTCGATCACCGTGACGACGTAGTCGTTCGGCTCCGAGAGCGCCTTCAGCGCGTCGCGGTAGGCCGCGAAGCTCTGGCCGCTGCGCGCGATGTCCACGACGAGGATCGCGTTGAAGTACCCGCCGGTGAGGCGCTGGCTCACGTCCTGGATGTCGCCGCCGAGCTCGCCCACCGCGGTGGTCAGCTCCGCCATCACGCCCGGCCGGTTCACGCCGATCGCCGTCACGATGATCGTGCCCGGCACGCCGCCGCCGACGAAGGGCGCGCCCTCGCGCTGGCCTTCGAGAACAGCGTCCGTCGCAGCCTGCGCCGCGGCCGCGCGGCCCGCCGCGCCGCGCATGCCTCCGCCCGCCGCGCCGCCCGCGCTTCCGCGGGCGCCTGCACCGGGCGCACCGGGCGCACCGGGCGCACCGCGCATCCCGCCGGCGCCGGCCGCCGCGCCGGCGCTCTCGACGAGCTCGATGCCGCGGCGCCGCGCCAGCTCGCGCGCCGACGCCGTGACGGTCGTGTTGTCGTCGATGACGAGGCGGCCGCGCTCGGCCATCGCCGCCACGTCCTCGGCCATGATGATCGTGCGCGGCATCGGCTCAGCTCCGGGAAACGGGAAGCGACGTCGCGCGCGGCATGAGGCCCGGGCCCGCGGCCGGCAGCGTGCAGACCGTGCGTCCGCCCTCGACGCGCACCAGATACAGGCCATCGGGCAGGCTCACGGGCGCGACGCCTTGCGCGCACGTGCACGCGCCGCTCCCGTTGCAGGCCGCGCCGCCGGCTCCGCACCGGGGGCACGCCGCGCTCGCGCTCGCCGCGGCGCCGGTCCTGTCTCCGCTCTCCGCGCCGTCCTCGACGACCGCGATGCCGAGCCGCATCGCGCGGTCGCGCGCCGACGGCGTGATGAGCGTCTCGCCGTCGAGCACGATGCGCGCGCCGCAGCGCCCCTCGAGCACGTCGCGATCCGTGATGAGCCGCTTGCTCACGGGCGCGTGCCGGCCCCGGCGAGCACGCCGGCCAGGTCCATGTGCGGCCGCGCGATCACGACGCGGCGCACGAGCAGCCCGACGCGCAGCGCGTCGGCCGCGCCCGCCGCCACCGCGGCCTCCACGTCCGACACCTCACCGGTGAACGTGACGTAGCTCTTGCCGCCGATGCCCGCCGCGAGCTGCAGCCCGAGCAGGCGCAGCGAGCTGGTCTTCGCCGCGATGTCCGCCGCGCGGATCGTGCTGGCCACCGAGAGCGTCTCGATGATGCCCACCGCGTCGAGCATCGCCGGCGCGGGAGCCGCCGCGCTCCCGGCGCCGCTCGCGCGCGCCGCGCCGCCGCGCACGAGCGCGAGCAGCGTGGGCTCGATGTTCGGGATGAGCAGGCTGTCGATGAGCACGTCGGCGCCGGTCTGCAGTCCCCGGCGCAGCGCGGACGTGGTGTCCTCGACCGAGCCGGTGAACAGGATCAGGAATTTGCCGGGCGACACCGCATGCGCGAGCAGCAGCTCCACCGCCGCCTCCTTGCGCAGCGCGTCCACGGTCTCGAAGCCGGCCGCGATGGAGGCCAGCTCCAGCAGCCCGACGCACGGCCCGCTCCCGCCGACGGCTCCCGCGCCGAACGTGCCATTCATGGCGCGCCCTCGCCGACGGGGATGCGCTCGCCGTGCTCGCCCAGCTCGAAGACGCCGCCGTCGGCCAGCGAGATGCTGTCCACGATCGCGACCACGGCCACCTGCCAGCCGAGGTCCTGGCTGCCGAGCACGGTGCGCGCCGCGCGCCCGAACGCGACGAGCACGGTCTCGCCGATGCCCGCGCCGAGCGTGTCGCCCGCGACGATGACGTCCTGCGACTCGGTGTTCGCCGTGCTGAACGGCCGCACCATGAGGAAGCGCATGCCCTCGAGCGAGGGATCCTTGCGCGTGGCCCACACGTTGCCGACGACGCGCCCTACGAGCATCTCAGCCGAGCTCCGGGCCGGTGTGGCCGTCCACCACGGCGACGACGGCGGCTTCCACCGCGATGTCGTGGCCCTGGCCGATCGCGGTGCGGCCCGCGCGCCCGTACGCGACGATCACCTCGTCGCCCACGCCCGCGTCCACCGTGTCCGCCGCGACCACGAGGCCCTGCTTCTTGCCGCCGGGCAGGCGCGAGGCGACTTCGTGCGGGTCCACGAGCAGCAGCTTGAAACCCTGCAGGGTCTCGTGCCGCCGCGTGGCCCAGATCTCGCCGATGACGCGCCCCGTGAACATGGATGACTTCCGACTGCCCCGCTCGTTCGTGAACTTCGACTCGTGCTCCTGCCGCCCCGCCGCGTCAGCCGCGCCCCTCGTTGGGCTTGCCTTCCACGTCCGCGAGCGCGCCCTCGATCGCCGAGACCGCCTCGCGGATGTGGCTCTCGGTGCCGCCGAGCTGCAGGCGCCCGAAGGCGCCGTACGGCTGCATGTGGATGAGCTTGATGGGCGAGGCCTTCTCGGCCTCGTTCGCGGCGAGCGTCGCGTACGCGGCCGGGTGCACCTCGAGGATGTACAGCGTCTCGCCGCCGAGCAGCATCATCCCCTGGCGGTTCCGGTTGATGAGCATGGTCTGGTAGTCGTCGACGCCGGTGATGATCTCGCTCGTGAGCATCTTCGGCTTGAGGCGGTCGCTCTCCTTCGCTTCCAGGAAGTTCAGGATGTGCCGGCCCGCCTCCAGCACCTCGGCCTGGCTCTCGTCGTGCACCTCGAGCAGGCCGAAGGCGCGCTCGACGACCTGCACCGCCGGCCGCACGGAGGTCGCCTTCAGCGCGATGTCCGTGACGCGGTTGATCGCGATGCCGGGCGCGATCTCGACGTAGAGCGCGGCCTGGCCGCGCACCGGCAGGTAGCCGCGCGCCGTGCTCGCCACGAAGCTGGCGAACTGCGGCTGCATGCTGTCGAGGAAGGTGAAGGCACGGAGCTGGACCATGGAGACTCGCGCTGGGCGGCGCGCTCTTCCGCGCCGCGGACCTCGGGATGACGGGACGCGCGCCGCCCGGCGCGCTCCCTGCTGCACGGGAGCGACGTGCGCGCGGCGAGGTCGCCGCGGCGCACGTCGGTCTCAGGCCTGACGCGGAACGCCGCGCATCACTCCGGCTGCGACATCGGCTGCGGGAGGATGGACTCCACCTCGCTGTGCGGGCGCGGGATCACGTGCACCGAGACCAGCTCGCCCACGCGGCGCGCGGCCGCGGCGCCGGCGTCCGTCGCGGCCTTCACCGCGCCGACCTCGCCGCGCACCATGACGGTGACGTAGCCGCCGCCGATGCGCTCTTTCCCGATGAGGGTCACCTTGGCGGCCTTCACCATCGCGTCCGCAGCCTCGATGCTGCCGACGAGGCCCTTGGTCTCGATCATTCCCAGTGCGATCTGGCTCATGCGTGATCAGTTTCCGCCGGCGCGGGCCGGCTCAGGAGAAGGAAATCAGGTTCGGTATTTCATGGGGCGCGGCGTCGGAATCTCGCCGCCTTCGTAGGGCGGCTTCGTGCGCGACGGCGCGAAGGTCGGTGCGTCGCTCGCCGGGCCGGCACCGTGCGCCGCGCTCTCGCGCGGGTCGCTGCTCGGGTGCGTGGCGAAGGGCGAGCTGGGGTGCACGGGGTTGCCCTGCCACGCGAGCCGGTCGGCGTTGACGGCGTTCGCGGCGGCCGGCAGCGGCGCTTTCGGCGCGTTGTCGGTGCCCGCGCTGCCGACGGCGCCGGAGCTGCTCGCGGCGCGCACGCCGGGCGCCGGCGCGACGGGCTGCCGCGCGAAGGTCAGCGCCGTGGGCGGGCCCTTGCCGAAGTCCGGGAAGCTCTCCACGAAGCCGTCGTACACGTAGCCGACGTGCTTGATGAGCACGAGGTTGTGCGCGGAGATGTTGTCGGAGGTGATGTTGCCGCCGAAGGCGCCGCAGCCCAGCGTCATGCTCGGCACGAGCCCGGTGCCGAAGCCCACCGCGCCCTGCGCCGACGGCGCGTTGATGAGGATGCGGTGCGTGGGCTTCTCCATCACGAAGCGCCAGATGATCTCCTCGTCGCGGCTGTGGATGGACAGCGTGTGGCCGCGCCCGCCGAAGTTGAGGATCTGGATGCAGCGCTCGCAGCCGGCCTCCCAGCCGTCCTCGACGTACACGCTGAGGATGGGCGAGAGCTTCTCCACGGACAGCGGATGGTCCCAGCCCACGCCGGTCTCTTCGGTGAGCAGCACCGTCGTCGTCTCGGGCACGGAGAAGCCGGCCAGCTTCGCGATCTGGTGCGGATACAGGCCGACGATGTCGGCGTTCACGCGCCGGCCGCGCACCACGATGCGCGACAGCTTCTCGCGCTCCTCGGGCGTGCACCAGTGCGCGCTGTTCGCGATGAACTCCGCGCGCACCGCGGCGTGGATCGGCTTGTCGATCACGACGCTCTGCTCGCTCGCGCAGATCGTGCTGTTGTCGAAGGTCTGGCTGCCGACGATGGCGCGCACCGCGTGGTGGATGTCCGCCGTGCGCTCGATGTACGCCGGCGCGTTGCCGGGGCCCACACCGTACGCGGGCTTGCCCATGCTGTAGGCCGCGCGCACCAGGTCCGGGCCGCCGGTCGCGAGGATGAGCGCGGTCTCGCGCGCCTTCATCGCCTCGTGCGTGCCCTCCAGCGTCGGGGCGGACATGCAGAGGATCAGGTCGTCTGGCGCGCCTTCCTGGCGCGCGGCCTCCGCGAGGATGCGCGTGGACTCGCCGATGCACTTCACGCCGCGCGGGTGCGGCGAGATCACGATGGAGTTCCGCGCCTTGACCGAGATGAGGATCTTGAACATCGCGGTGCTGGTCGGATTGGTGATGGGCACGATGCCCAGCACCACGCCGTACGGCTCCGCGACCTGGTAGTAGCGGCGCGCATCGTCACGCGAGACCACCCCCACCGTCTTGAGATCTTTCAGGCTCTCCCAGAGCAGGTCCGTGCAGAACTTGTTCTTCTGGTACTTGCCGGCGACCGAGCCGAAGCCGGACTCTTCCACGGCAAGTCGCGCCAGTTTCTCGGACGCCTGGCTGCCGGCGCGGGCCATGGCCTCGCAGATGCGGTCCACGCGCGCCTGGTCGAACTTCTTGAAGACCTCCCACGCCTTGCGGCTGCGACGGACGAGGTCCCGGGCCTCCTGGATGCTGCGCAGATCGGCGTCGGCAAGAATCATGCGGCGCGATGGTAGGGAACCGGCGCGAGGCGGTCCAGCGACGGAAGTTGCGCGCTCCTCGCGGCGGAAGTTCCGCGCGCCATCCGCGCGCGATCGTCTGGCGATCCGCGCGCCATCCGGGCCACGGTCGCGCGCGCCGGGGCCACGCCGCTGGCGCGCCCGCGGCCCCTCACGACAGCGAGCGGATCACCGCCGCGACCCGGCTGGTCATGGCAGCCGACGGATCAGCACGGCCCCGGACTGGCCGGCGCCCATCGCACGGTCGGGATCGCCGATGGCGAAGGCCACCCTGCGCCCACCGCGCAGGACGAAGGCGACGTTGGCCGCGAAGTCGGCCTCCGGAGCGCTGCTCTCGAGCTGTTCCCACGACAGCTCGGCGGGCATCAGCATTCCCGCCTGCTTGCTCGGCAGCGTGCCGGCGCGATCGACGAGAACGTCTCCGGTCGCGGACGAGATCAGGAGCACGCGGCCGATGACGGCAAGATCCTGGTCGTAACGGCGGCTCAGACGCAAGGCGATGTCCGCAGCACCATCGTGATCGAGATCCGGCACGGCGGCGAGCACGCCGTACGGACCGTCCTCGCGCCGGCCCTCGAAGAGGAGGCGCACGTGCAGGCCATCGGCGGAAGCGATGTACAGCCGGAACACCGCCGCGACGCAGTCGCCTGCGCCGCGTCCGAGCGGGTGCTTCGTGGCGCCGACGGCGAGGTCCGGCACGCCGTCGCGATCCACGTCTCCGAGCGAGGCGAGCGTGATGCCGAAGTCCTGGTTGAAGTCGGGCGCCGGCGCGCGGAATTCGCCGAGCACGGCGCCGCTGCCGCCGCTGAGGACGAGCACGCGCCCGGAGAGCCATTGCCCCGGCTCCGCCTCGCACTCTCCCGTGCCGACGGCCACGTCCTGCAGACCGTCGCCGTTCACATCGGGCAGTGGCGCCAGCGCGACACCGCGCACTTCCATCTCGTCCTCGCCCCAGGACTCCCAGACCAGGCGCTGCGTCGCCGGCGCGTACATGCCCACCCAGCCGCAGAAGTGGCCGTCGCGCTGACGGTTCGGCGCGCCGACGACCAGGCCGGCGCACTCCGCGTCGGCGCCGAGCACGGCGCACACGCGAGGCGCGTCCGGGTGCGATCCCCAGGGCGTCGGCAGCTCGAGGCCTGCGAGATCTCCGAGCGGCGCGCCCGTCGCGCCGGAGAACAGGCGCGCGAGCGGCAGCCCGCTGCGCGTGCTCACGGCAAGGTCCGTCGTGCCGTCGTGATCGAGATCCGGCACGGCGGCGACCCTTTCGCCGAAGCCGGTCACGCCGTCCGGCGCTGCCAGCGTGCGCCCAGGAGCGACGCACCCCGCGGCGAGCAGCGTCAGGCGCGTGATGATGGCTGGACGACCTGTTCCGGACACGGGTCGTGAGACGGCGTCCGGGCTGCGCCCCGTCCCGGCATGGGGGCGCACGTGCCGGCTGGCTGCCATTCGGGACGGGATCCCGCTCTTGATCTCTGGATCCCGGGGCGACCCCAGCCCCTTTCCCATCGGAGACAGGACACATGCTTCACGACGTGCTTTCCATCCCGAGCCTCATCCTTGCGGGCGCCGCCGGCCTGCTGCTCGCTGCGCCCTCCGCCGCGCAGACCACGTGGACCGTGGACTCGGCGGGCGGTGCGGACTTCGACGACCTGCAGCCCGCCGTCGCGAGCGCTCTCGTGCAGCCGGGCGACATCCTGCTCGTCGCCGAGGGCGGCTACAGCGGCGGCTTCACGCTGGACAAGCCGCTCACGATCGTCGGCGCCGCCTCGACGACGCAGATCACCGGCACGCTCACCGTACAGACGGCCGGCGACTGCACGCTGGCCGGACTCGAGTTCCACGGCCTGGTGGTCAAGAACTGCCCCGGCGCGGTGCTGCTGGACGACATCGTCGCGGGCATCCCGTTCTCCGGCTGCGACAGCTTCACGATCCAGGGATGCGACAACGTCGTCATCCAGCGCAGCACGCTCACGGGGAAACCCTCGTTCAGCGAGTGCGCGTCGCCGGGCGTGCGCATCCTCCTGTCGCGCGTGTCGCTGACGGACTGCACCGTGGACGGCGGCGACTGGGGCTCGTCGGCCTTCGCCATCGGGAACGGCAAGCCGGGCATCGAGATCGGGTCGAGCACCGTGCTGCTCGCGCGCACCGCGGTCACCGGCGGAGACGGTGGCACGCCCACCAGCATCCTGGCCGGCAATGCGGGTGACGGCGCCTCCGCGATCACCGTCGACTCCGGCGCGTGCACGCTCCGCGGCGACGGCGCGACCACGATCACCGGCGGCCAGGGCGGCAGCGGCGCCGCGATCCTCGGCCCGGACGGCGACGATGCGATCTGGGCCGTGTCGGGCACCGGCACGCTCACCTCGAGCGGCGTGGTGCTGGCCCCGCCCGCCGTGCAGCCGTTGCTGACCGTCGTCCAGCCCTCGCCGGCGCAACCCTTCCTCCGCATCGTCGGCACGGACGATGGACCCGGCGCGGGCAAGACCCTGCAGGTGCACGGCCCCGCCGGCAACGCGCAGCTCATCCTGGTCAGCGCGCAGAGCGTGCTCGGCTCGTTTCCCGCGAAGATCGACGGCGCGCTCTACGTGAATCCCGGCGCGGTCTTCGCGATCTTCCCGCTGACGACCGCCGGCCAGGCCACGCCCGTGAGCGTGCTCTTCCACGTGCCCAATGACACGGGGCTCGTCGGCGCCTCCGCGGTGTTCCAGGGCTTCGCGCAGGGCCTGGGCGCTGGCGGCACCTGGCTGGCGGAAAACCCGGCGCTCATCGTGGTGCGCTGACCGTCGGGCGGTCGGGAGCGGCCACTCCGGCGCTCCCGACCGCGCGCCGCGGCCCTGCCCGGGCTAGAAACGGGCGGCTCACCTGCGGCATCCGACCCGCGACCGCTGGCCCGCGACCGCTGGATGGATCGCGGATGGATCGCCGCTCTGCCCGTCTCGCTAGGATGGCCTGCCATGCGCATCGCCCTGTCCCTGCTGCTGCTCGTCCTGCTCGTCTCCCTCTGGGGATTCACACGCACCATGTCTGCACAATCCACGCCCAGGCCCGTTTCCGGCACCGCCGCGACCCCGCTCGCGGAGCTTCCCGATCCCGCTGCGCCGGACGTCACCGTGCGCCTGCTCGACGACAAGGGCGAACTCACGCCGCCGCTCACCGTGAAGAAGATCGTGCGCAGCGAGGCGGCCTGGCGCTCGCGGCTCTCGCCCGAGGAATACCGCGTCGCGCGCGAGCAGGACACCGAGCGCCCCTTCTGCGGCCTGCTCGTGGACCAGCACGATCCCGGCCTCTACACCTGCCGGAGCTGCGGCCTGCCGCTGTTTGACAGCAACAGCAAGTTCGAGTCCGGCACCGGCTGGCCCAGCTACTTCGCGCCCGCGGCGAAGGAGAACGTCGTCGAGCACAAGGACGGCACGCTGGGCATGGTGCGCACGGAGATCGTCTGCGCGCGCTGCGACGCGCACCTGGGGCATGTCTTCGACGACGGCCCGAAGCCCACGGGCCTGCGCTACTGCCTGAACTCCGCGTCGCTGGTGTTCACGCCGAAGACGCGCCTCGCCACGGAGCCCGAGCTCGCGCACCAGACGTCCACCGCGGTCTTCGCGGCCGGCTGCTTCTGGGGCGTCGAGGAGACCTTCCGCGCCACGCCCGGCGTGCTGGCCACCGCGGTCGGCTACACCGGCGGCCTGACCGAGAAGCCCACTTACAAGGAGGTCTGCACGGACACCACGGGCCACGCGGAGGCGGTGCGCGTCGAGTACGACCCGCAGAAGGTGGGTTACGGACAGCTCCTGCAGATCTTCTTCGCCAACCACGACCCGACGCAGGTCAATCGCCAGGGGCCGGACTTCGGCAAGCAGTACCGCACCGGCATCTTCGTGCGCAGCGAGGAGCAGCGCGCGCTGGCCCAGTCGGTCAAGGACGCGCTGCAGAAGAGCGGCCGCTTCGTGCGCCCGATCGTCACCGAGATCACGCCCGTCGCCGAGTTCTGGATGGCCGAGGACTACCACCAGCAGTACCTGGCCAAGCGCGGCCTCTCGCACTGCAGCACGCCGTGACCTGAGGAGCCCCTCGTCACGGCGAGCGGAGCGTGTCTACAATCCCGCGCCTCCCCG